>CAIGRU010000115.1_pt1 | contig 63458 bp, 55 predicted proteins | sample 7351341 | NCBI WGS metagenome assembly CAIGRU01
AAAGTCATATATGAGAGTGACAAGGATAATATCATCAATGAGTACATTGTTTTTTGCAAAGTTTTTAACAAGCAGATAAAAGAACATGGAATGACAAAACAGGCGGTTACAGAAACAATCCGTATTTGCAAGGACAGGAACATCTTAAAACAGTATCTAAGCAGCAAGGAAGTGGAGGTAGTAACGATTATGATGAGTTTATTTGATGACGAGCAGATTATGAGGACTTATGCGAAAGACATTGAAAAAGAAACAGAAAGAAAAACAGCAGAGAAAATGATAAAAATGGGAAAACTATCACTAGAAGAAATTAGTTTATGTGTGCCAACTTTATCATTTGACGAGTTAAAGGAACTTGAAGCCGAGGTTATGCAGTTAGCATGATCGGCAAAACAATTTAATATCAAAATAACAGCGTAAAGGCGCAAGGAACAGTAAATTTGTAAACCATGCGTCTTTTTTTGCATCCCTAAAGGAATATGAGCGACAACATTCAGACCAACACCACAGGGGGATTAACGCCCTGTTTACAACAGAAGATTGACAAGACAAGGTGTTTTCGTATGCGACATCGACAACGCCGGCTTGTTCTTCGGCGGGGGAAATGGGCGGTTCGTCGATATATTTTTCCTGATATAAGGCCTGCGCCAATGTCTTGATCTCTGACTCGGATAAGGATACGTTTTGTCTGGTTACGTGTTCTTCGAGTTCAGTCATTAAAGATTCGTCAATAAAGGCAAGCGGTTTTTTGGTGGCATATATTGTCATGCCTGCCATGATCATGCAGGTCAGCAATGCGGCTGTTATATTTTTCGTTTTATGTTTTGACATAGCAGTCCTCCATAGGATTTCAATGATCTGTGCCAAACAAGGATGTGGCGCATAAAAATACAGGATCCGTAGGTGTTTGCTTACTCTGTAAGGCGATAATACGTATTTCTGCTTCTTCCTTCTTGAATGATCTGCCCTTTCTCGATCATCTGTTTTAGTAGCTGTCCACAGGTTGTCTGGCTGACTCCCAGCGCCTTTTCTACGTCTTTTTTTGTGAAGGTCCCCTGTTCTTTTGCCAAAGCGATTACCATATCCTCATCCATGCTGTCTTTCGGCGGGGCGGCGCACGCTTTTCCCTGACCTGCAAAGCTGCTCCATCCGGGTCATCGAGGCCGACCACAGTTCCGTCATCCTGAACGCCAATATACAATTTCCCGCCTTCGCAATTTGCAAACGCAATAATCTCTTTCTTGATGTCATCCACGACAACAGACTTTAATTCTACGGTCTCGCTTTCCTGATAGATCATCTGATCGCCTTCTGAAAAGATTCTATCCATATTCTACCCACATTCTAACCATTCTTGTCAAGGAGCGATCAGAAAAATGGTTAGATATAGTAACAGTTCAGCCCGGCCCGGGTCTATACATTTACTGCAAATGAACTTTGTTTTTGACAAAGTTCGTGAGAACATGTGAATTTGACCAGAAGAATCTGCCCCTCGCAGTACGCCGTTTTTCAAGAACGACAGCATAGCCGGAGTAAAAATGATATAGCGGAACTGTAAAAAATTGCATCAGTTGTAAAAAAGATGTAATCGTGATATACTAAGCAGTGAAATTTCCGCGGTGGGGTGAATTTGGTGTCGAAACGGGCGGAAAATGCAATTTTCAGAGCGTATTCAGAGATATGCCAGGCAAGTCCTGTGGTATCCATACAGAGGGAACGATGAACAGAATAATCAATAAGAGACAGGCTGTCTGCGGGACTGTCTGGGTGATCATAGTGTGTGCGGTGCTTTCCATGTGGCCGTTTCGTCTGATCAAGGAGACGATCGTCTCCGACAGCAACAGGCAGATGGTGATGGAATCCGGGGAGATCGAGTCGGGGAGTGCGGTACAGCAGATGTTTGCCGCGCAGTATGACAGGTTGAAGAACATCAATATTTATATTACGGAAGGGACCATCGGCGAAGAGTTTAATTTCGTATTGTATGATGCGGCCATGGGCGTGATCATGCAGCAGGTGATCAATACGAAGGATATGAAGTCGATACCGGGAGACTGCAGGGTACAGGTCAACATCGACACGGAAGTGGGACAGGCCTATTATTTTGCGGTACAGGGGATGGAATCTCCGTTCCGGACAGGCTTTGAGGAGACGGCAGCTTCCGGCAATCCTTATAACGGCGCGGCTTTTTACGGCGGCGTGGAGGACAGGGAGCACAGCATGATCGCCTCCTATGAATATGAGATACCGCTTCGCAAGGGCAGAACACTGGTGTGGGATGCTCTGTTTGTGCTGTCCGGGATCGCAGTCACGTATCTGACGGGCATATATTATAAGAAGCATCCGGAGAAAAACACGCTGGTCACGGTGGAGAAAACCGTGAAAGTGGTGTGCAATCCCCTGATCGTGCTGAGTGCGGTCGGAGCTTGCGTGGCTGTCTGGCCCTGCCGTCTTTTTTCCACCAATACAGTATCCAATGTGTTTTTTGTGGCGAGTATTCTGCTGGCAGCAGTATTTTTGCTCTATGCGGTCAACCATAACAGAACGGGGATCGCCTCGGACAGGACGCTTGTCACCGTGCTGGGGGAGAACTGGCAGAACTACCTGCAGTCGGCCCTTTTTGCGGGGGCCATCTGGTCCTGCTGTAACTATATGAACGGTCTGTTTGAGCTGCATCATACGGTGGCTTACAGGCAGATGCTGGTTTTCCTGGCACTGGCCGTTCTGGTGACTTATCCGAAGAAACATCTTTTTAATCTGATCAATCTGCTCTATTGTGTGATCGCGGCTGTTGTGGGCTGGCGGTATTATCAGAAGACGCTGCCGACACTGGAGAACCCGCAGGAGCTGGATATTACGGTGCTTAAACTCACTGTCTGGGTGGGAATCCTGACGGGGCTTGTGCTGATCGGGACGATCCGTTTTCTGGTGAAAAGGCAGGTCAGAGGGCTTTCTCTCTGGTACAGCCTTCTGGTGGGCGGTTTCTTCACCCTGATCATTCTGTACCGCAATACGAGGGGCTGGCCGATCTATCTGGTCTGTGCTTTTACCCTGTACTATCTGAATATGGCGGCCTGGGAGAAAAAGGCGGTCCTGCTTCGCAATATCTGCAACGGCGTCCTGTTCCACTTCGGGGCCATGGTAGTGTATTGCCTGCTTCACAGGCCTTATATGTTTTTCCAGTATTACCGGTATCCGTTTATCTTCCATACGGTGACGATCTCTGCGGTCTATCTGGCGATGGTGGTCTGTGCCGCGCTGGTGAAGTTTCTGGATGCCTACAGGCGGTCGCAGCGGCTGGCTGCTGTATATAAGGAGCTGACTGTGCTTGGAGTTTCGGCGGTGTATCTGTTGTTTACGCTGTCAAGGACCGGGTATCTGGCGGTGGCGGTCATGGGTGTGATCCTGATCCCGGTGATGTGTCTTTCCATGAAGCAGGGTCTGCGCTGTATGCTGCGCGGCATCGGCATCATGGCTCTGGCGGTGGTGCTGTGCTTTCCGGTTACTTTCACGGCGCAGCGGATCGTGCCTGCCGTTGCGGCAAGACCGCAGCTGCATGAGATCGAGGAGCTGCCGGTGGAGATCGTGCACGGCAGAGATATGGATTCCTACTATTATATAACGATACAGCGTTTTATTCAGGTCTTTCAGATGAAGATTCTGGGAATTCCCGAGGAAGAAAGTCTGCGGGCGATCTATATGGTCGCTGATGCAGAAGAGGAGCAGCAGCGTAACAGGCTGCTTACCGGGGCGGAACCTATCCTGCTTGCATCTGCGGAAGATACGGCGGCAGGAGCGGAAGCTGCTGCGGAAGAAAACCCGGAGGCGGAAGACAATTATACAAACGGGCGGATGGAGATTTTCAGGGCTTATTATAAGAACCTGAACAAGATCGGCCATGATGATATGGGTATTATGGAGCCGGACGGGAATTTCCTTGTCCATGCCCACAATATTTATCTGCAGGTTGCTTACGACCACGGTATCTATGTGGGGGCGGCTTTTATCCTGCTGGGGCTGGGCACCCTGATCCAGGCGGCGGTTTATTTTTACAGGCACAGGGAGGATCGGGTCTGTGCGGCGCTGCCGCTGGCGATCCTGATCCTGTTTGCAGTGGCAGGGCTGACGGAGTGGATCTTCCATCCCTGCTGTCCGATCGCGTGCTGCCTGTTGTTGGTATTGGGGCCGCTTCTTATCGACAGCCGGAAGGCGGTGTAGTCTGGTTATGGAAAAAAGTGTGGAAAAGAAGAGAAAACCTTTTAATGCGAAATTATTTTACAGGAGAACAGCGCTCATCATCTATGATGTGATCAGCATTATCATCGCCAGTTATATGGCGATCCTGTGGCGTTACGATTTTCATATTGATTCGATTCCGGATCATTTCATGCGTCCTATTGAGCGATTTTTGCCGATCAATATTCTCTTGACGCTGATCATCTTCTATATCATGCATCTGTACAGCAGTCTGTGGGCTTTTGCCGGGGAGACAGAGCTGCAGAATATCGTGGTGGCGTGCGTGATGTCAATGGTGGCCGGTGCGGTCGGCCTGCAGTTTTTTAAGATAACGACCCAGGCGGTGCCGAGAAGTTATTATATGGCCTATCTGGCGGCGCTGGTGGTCTGTATTTTTGCCAGTCGTTTTTCCTACCGGTTTTTCCGGGGGCTTAAGCATAAGCAGCAGAACAAGAAGAATCTGATCTCCGTGATGGTGATCGGCGCGGGAGAGGCGGCGAATCTGATCATCAAGGAGATCGTGAACAGCAACTTTTCCACGATGGTCATCAAGTGTATCATCGACGACGACAAGGGGAAATGGGGCAAGTTCATTCAGGGCATCAAGGTGGTAGGCGGACGGGATAAGATCGTGGAGTGCGCCGATGTCTATGATGTGGATGAGATCATTGTGGCAATGCCCTCTGCGCCGAGGACAGAGATCAGGGAGCTTTTGGAGATCTGTAAGGATACGAACTGCAAGCTGCGTTCACTGCCCGGTATGTACCAGCTGGTGAACGGGGAAGTGAGTGTGAGCAAGCTGCGGGACGTGGAGGTGGAAGATCTGCTGGGACGGGATCCGATCACGGTGGATATGGACTCCATTCTCGGCTATGTGCAGGGCAAGGTGGTGCTGGTCACCGGCGGCGGCGGTTCCATCGGCAGCGAGCTGTGCCGGCAGATTGCCGCGCATAAGGCAAAACAGCTGGTGATCGTGGATATTTACGAGAATTCGGTTTATGATATTCAACAGGAGTTAAAGAAAAAGTATCCGGAACTGGATCTGGTGGTGTTGATCGCTTCGGTGCGCAATACCAACCGGATGAACTATATCTTTTCCCAGTACAGACCGCATATCGTCTATCATGCGGCGGCCCACAAGCATGTGCCGCTGATGGAGGACAGCCCCACAGAGGCGGTGAAGAACAATGTGTTTGGCACCTTCAAGACGGCCCAGGCGGCGGCGATGAGCGGTGTGCAGCGGTTCGTCATGATCTCCACGGATAAGGCTGTAAATCCGACCAATATCATGGGCGCCAGCAAGCGGATCTGTGAGATGATCATTCAGACTTTTGACAAGCATTACAATACGGAATTTGTGGCGGTACGTTTCGGGAACGTGCTCGGCAGCAACGGCAGCGTGATCCCGCTGTTCCGCAGGCAGATCGCAGCCGGCGGCCCGGTTACGGTAACGCATCCTGATATCATACGTTATTTTATGACGATCCCGGAGGCCGTTTCGCTGGTGCTGCAGGCGGGGGCTTACGCCAGAGGCGGTGAGATCTTCGTGCTGGATATGGGAGAACCGGTGAAGATTTTGACGCTGGCGGAGAATCTGATCAAGCTTTCCGGCTTCCGCGTGGGAGAAGATATCAAGATCGAATTCACGGGGCTGCGGCCGGGTGAGAAACTTTATGAAGAGCTTCTGATGGAAGAAGAGGGCATGAAGGATACGGCCAACAGGATGATTCATATCGGCAAACCGATCGAGTTGGACGAGCAGGAGTTCTTCATGCAGTTAAAGGAGTTGAAGGATGAGTGCCAGATCGAGAATTCGAATATCAGGCCGCTGATCAGGAAGATTGTGCCGACCTATCATACGCCGGATGAGAGCGGGAATGAGGTATGGTGAAAAGGACGGGATTTATGATGAACAAAAAAAGAATCTACTTATCATCGCCCACCATGCATGGTGAGGAACAGAAATTTGTGCAGGAGGCATTCGATACCAACTGGGTAGCGCCCCTGGGGCCGAATGTGAATGCTTTTGAGCAGGAGATCGCGGCGTATACGGGCTGCGGACATGCTGCCGCCCTGAGTTCGGGGACGGCGGCCATCCATATGGCGCTCAAGCTGCTTCATGTGGAGCGGGGGGATGTGGTGTTTGTGTCGGATCTGACTTTTTCGGCATCCTGCAACCCGATCACTTACGAAAACGGGACGCCGGTGTTTATTGATTCGGAGCCGGACACCTGGAACATGTCGCCGCAGGCGCTGCGGCGGGCTTTCGAGAAGTATCCGCACCCGAAGGCGGTGATCTGTGTGCATCTTTACGGGACGCCGGCGAAGCTGGACGAGATCATGGCGATCTGCGAAGAACATCAGGTGCCGCTTGTGGAAGACGCGGCGGAGTCGCTGGGCAGTACCTACCGGGGCAGACATACGGGAACATTTGGAAAATACGGGATTTATTCATTCAACGGGAATAAGATCATCACGACGTCCGGCGGCGGCATGTTTGTGTCAGCTGAGGAAGAGGCGGCGAAGCGGGTGACCTTTTTTGCCACCCAGTCCAGAGATCCGGCCAGACACTATCAGCATTCCGAGATCGGGTACAACTATCGGATGAGTAATGTCACGGCGGGTATCGGCAGAGGACAGCTGCTGCACCTGGAGGAGCATAAGAAGCGGAAGCAGGAGATTTACAGGCAGTATCAGGCGGCTTTTGCGGATATACCGGAGATCAGCATGAATCCTCTCAATCCGGACGGAGATGCGAACTGCTGGCTGTCGGGGATGGTGATTGCAAAAGAGAGTAAGGTAACACCTGATATGGTAATGGATGCACTGGAAGAGATCAATGCAGAGTCCAGGCCGGTCTGGAAGCCGATGCACATGCAGCCGGTGTTTGCAGGGGAGGATTTCATGCCCCATTATGAGGACGGGCGAAGCGTGGGAGAGGATGTCTTTGCGAGAGGACTGTGCCTGCCGAGTGATATTAAGAATACGGATGAGGATATGGAATTGATCATCCGGACGGTGAGGGAGTGTTTTGCAGGATATGTATGAGTTAAATGAGCAGGAGAAGAAGCAGGTCTGTGATGAGATAGCGCAGTTTTTCAGGGAGGAGTATGATCTGGAGCTGGGGATCATCGGGACTGGGAATATACTGGATTTCTTTCAGGGAGTACTGGGCTGCAGGGTCTATAATAAGGCGCTGGATGATGCCAGGAAATTCTATGAGAAGTATGCGGACAATATGGAGACCGATTATTATGCGCTATACAGGGATGTGAGATAGAAGCGTCTATGTCATGGATATCGAATGCTGCGTTTATGATGCAGGTGAACGGATCATTTGCGAGTGTTGGACAAGGGTATGGGCTGCAAGCCGGAGGGGCAGGGATATGTTATGTATAAGCATTTTGTAAAAAGGGGGCTGGATTTTCTGCTTTCGCTGTGCGGGATCATTGTGCTGAGTCCGGTGCTGGCGGTGCTGTGGGTGCTGGTGCGGGTGAAGCTGGGGAGTCCGGTGCTGTTTAAGCAGGAGCGGCCGGGGAAGGGCGAACGGATCTTTACGCTCTGTAAGTTCCGGACGATGACGGACGAGAAGGATGCGCAGGGCAATCTTCTGCCGGATGCGGTGCGGCTTACGAAGTTCGGCAGATTCCTGCGGGGGACGAGTCTGGACGAGCTGCCGGAGCTTTTTAATATTTTGAAGGGGGATATGAGTATCATAGGGCCGAGGCCGCTGCTGGTATCGTATCTGCCTTATTACACCGAACAGGAGAAGCTGCGGCACAGTGTACGGCCGGGGCTGACGGGGCTGGCGCAGGTCAGCGGCCGGAATTTCCTTGACTGGGACAGGCGGCTTGAGAAAGATGTGGAATATGTTAAGAATCTTTCGTTTGCAATGGATCTGAAGGTGCTGTGGATGACGGTGCAGACGGTTCTCGGGCATTCTGAGGAGGTGGCCGAGGACACCAATGCGGTGGAGGGCAACTTTGCAGAGATTCGTAAGAAGCGGCTGGAGGAGACGGGCAGGCTGCGGTGATGTATGCAGCACAGAAATGGAGACGTGGATATGAATTTATTGATCTTGAGTGCGGGGACGCGGGATAAGGTCGTGCAGTATTTTAAAAAGGAGCTGGGGGACAGGGGGCGTGTGATCGCCACGGACTGCAGCAATCTGGCGCCGGCCGTCTATGAGGCGGACGCGTTCTATCTGGTGCCGAGGATCACAGCGCCGGACTATCTGGATGTGATCCTGGATATTTGCCGAAAAGAAAAGATAACAGGTGTTTTCTCGTTGATCGACCCGGAACTCAGCCTGCTGGCGAAGGAGCGGGAGAAGTTTCTGGCAGTGGGAACGACGCCGATCATATCGGATTATGATCTGGTGGAGACCTGTTTTGATAAATACAGGATGTATGAGCTTTTGCAGAAGATGCAGATCCCGACCGGGAAATGTTATCTGGACAAGGAGGCATTCTACCGGGCGGTGGAGCGCGGGGAGATTTCCTATCCGGTCTTTGTGAAGCCGGTGAGGGGCAGCGCCAGTCTGCACATCAATAAGGTGGGCAGCGCGAAAGAGATCGAGGTGCTGTTTGACCTGTATGACGACCTGATGATACAGGAGTTTATGGACGGGCAGGAATACGGCGCGGACGTCTACATGGATATGATCTCCGGCAGGTGTACTTCCATCTTTGTGAAAAAGAAGATCAAGATGCGGGCGGGAGAGACGGATAAGTCGGTATCATTTAAGGATGAGAAACTGTTTGAGCTGATCAGGCATTTCGCGGAGACCTGTGGGTTTTGCGGGATGATCGATATTGATATATTTGAGATTGACGGCGTTTATTATATTTCCGAGGTGAATCCGCGGTTCGGCGGCGGCTATCCCCACGCCTACGCCTGCGGGGTGAATATGCCGGCAGCCGTGTTCCGGAATCTGGCAGGACAGGAGAATGCGGTGGAGATCGGGGCGTATGCAGAGGATATCTGCATGATGAAATACAATGAGATCGCGATCCGGGACATGAGCGGGACCAGGATCGTGCCTTAAGGATAAGAAGAATGGAGCGGCATGAGAAAAGTATTGATCTTAACGAATTCTTCCGGCGGGCTGTATGACTTTCGCAATGAGTTCGTGCTGGCTTTGCTTGGGGAGTACCAGGTTTATATCAGTATGCCGGACGACGTGAAGGAAAAGGAGCTGGCGGCGCAGGGATGCCGGATCGTGAAGACGGCGATCAACCGCCGGGGCATCAATCCGCTGGAGGATCTGAAGCTGTACCGGACTTACAGCCGGATGATGAAGGATATTAAACCGGATCTGGTGGTGACTTATACGATCAAGCCGAATATTTACGGTGGATTTGCGGCGGGGATGAGAAAGATTCCGTATATCGCGACGATCACCGGGCTGGGCGGCGCTTTTGACCGCACGGGAATGCTTTTGAAGCTGATCGTTACCATGTACCGGACGGGACTGCGGAAAGCGGCCTGTGTTTTTTTCCAGAATGAGGAGAACAGGGGCATCTTCCAGCGCTTTGGCATCACTGCGAAAAAGACGCGCATGGTGATGGGCTCCGGTGTGAATCTGGAGCGGCATTGCTATGAGGCATATCCGGCGGGGGAGGAGACGCATTTCCTCTTTGTGGGCCGGGTGATGAAAGAACGGGGAATCCTGGAGTATATTGAGGCGGCGAAGGCGCTACACAGCGACCGCGTTTTCTTTGATATTATGGGGTACTGTGACGAGGATTATCAGGATCTGCTGAATGCGCTGGAGGCCGAGGGGATCATCCGGCAGATCGGGTTCCATACGCAGGTGCATCCTTATCTGGCGGCGGCCAGCGCCATTGTGGTGGCGTCTTTCCATGAGGGGATGTCCAATGCGCTGATCGAAGGGGCGGCCACGGGACGGCCGGTGATCGCGTCCAATATCAGCGGGTGCCTGGAGGCCTTCGAGGAAGGGCGTACCGGATTCGGGTTTACGCCGGGCAGCGGCAAAGAGCTGATCGAGGCGATGGAGAAGTTTCTGGCGCTTTCTGTTAAGGAGCGTGCCGAGATGGGGCGCAGAGGCCGGGAGAAGATGGAGAGAGAGTTTGACAGAAGGCTGGTGACAGGGGAGTATATGGATGAAGTGCACCGTATTCAGAAGGGAGCGGAATAACAATGGGCTTATATGAGAAAATAGTAAGTGGAGAAGAGAAGGTATCGCTGGTAGGGCTTGGCTATGTGGGTATGCCGATCGCGGTGGCTTTTGCAAAAAAGATCAAGGTGGTCGGTTTTGACCTGAACGAGAAGAAGATTCAGATGTATCTGGACGGCATCGATCCTACCAATGAGGTGGGGGACGAGGTAATAAAACATACGACTGTGGAGTTTACGGCGGATGCGTCGAAGCTGCGGGAGGCGAAGTTCCATATCGTGGCTGTTCCGACGCCGGTCAACAGGGATCATACGCCGGATTTGACACCGGTGGAGGGGGCCAGCCGTATTTTGGGCCGGAATCTGACGAAAGGATCCGTGGTGGTATTTGAATCCACGGTCTATCCGGGTGTGACAGAGGAGATCTGTGTGCCGATCCTGGAGCAGGAGTCGGGGCTTAAATGCGGGGTAGATTTTAAGATTGGTTACTCGCCGGAGCGGATCAACCCCGGCGACAAGGTGCACCGGCTGGAGACGATCACGAAGATCGTGTCCGGTATGGATGAGGAGACGCTGGAGACGGTGGCGAAGGTCTATGAGCTGGTGGTGGATGCGGGTGTGTACCGGGCCGAGTCCATCAAGGTGGCGGAGGCGGCCAAGGTGATCGAAAACAGCCAGCGAGATATCAATATTGCGTTTATGAATGAACTTTCTATGATCTTCCATAAAATGGGCATCGACACGAAGGCGGTGCTGGAAGCGGCCGGAACGAAGTGGAATTTCCTGAAATTCATGCCCGGGCTTGTGGGCGGGCACTGTATCGGCGTGGATCCCTATTATCTGACATATAAGGCGGAAGAGCTGGGGTATCATTCCCGGATCATTCTGGCCGGACGAAGGATCAATGACGATATGGGCAAGTATGTGGCGGAGAGTCTGGTCAAGAGCCTGATCAGGGTGAGCATTCCGGTCAAACATGCGAAGGTGGCGATCCTGGGCTTTACGTTCAAGGAGAACTGCCCGGACACGAGAAATACGAAGGTGATCGATATCTATAAAGAACTGGGTGAGTACGGGATCGAGCCGGTGGTGGTGGATCCGGCGGCGGATGCCGATGAGGCGAAACGACTGTACGGCATTACGTTCCAGACGATGGCGGATGTCCATGACATGGATGCGGTGATCATTGCGGTGGCCCATGACCAGTTCCTGAAGCTTCATAAAAAGGAGATTGACGGTTTTTATCAGGCCGCGCACAAGCGGAAAGTACTGCTTGATATCAAGGGACTTTTGGACAGGAACGAATATCAGACAGAGGATTATCTGTATTGGAGATTGTAGGATTGAAAAAGAAACCGATCAGTTCGTGGTGTATTCTGGCGGGCCTGCTGGCATTTTTTCTGGGAATGCTTGCGGCTTACGGCGTGGGCGTCTATAACGATTCCGAACAGTACATTGCGATGCATATACACAGAGAACCGCTGTACCCGCTGTTTCTGGCGTTTTTCCGCATGTGGTGCGGGGAAGGGTATCTGACGGTGGCGGCTGCGGCGCAGAATCTGCTGACAGCGGTCAGTATCTGGGTGCTGGCGGAATATATCGCGGCCCATTTTAAATTGCGGCTGTGGGAAGAGCTGGTAGTCGTGCTGCTCCAGATCGTACCGCATCTGATGACCCGCTATGTGTCGGCGCTGCATATTTTTCTGGAAAATTCGGTGATGAGCGAAGCGCTGTGTATCCCGTTATTCCAGTTCTTCCTGTATTTTCTGCTGCGGATGCTGTTTGAGGGCAGGATAAGGGACCGGGTGTTTGGTTTGGTATTTGCCTTTCTGCTGTCCATGACCAGAGGGCAGATGATGACTACGATCCTGATGTGGCTGGTGCTGCTGCTTTTGCAGGCGTTTCCGGGGATGGCGGCGCACAGGAGGGCCGGGACAATGGGTGATGGCGAAGTCGGTCTGCCGCAGAATGGATGGCGGAGGCTGGCGGGCAGCGTGCTCCTTCCGGTGTTTGCGACAGCGGCTGTTTTTGGTTTGCGCAGTCTGACGGTCCATGTGTATAATTATGCCGTTACAGGATATTTTATGGGCAATACCTACGGGCAGGTCAACACGCTGACCAATGTGATCTACGCCTGTGACAGAGAAGACGGAGAGGTCTTCGAGGCGGATAGTCTGGAGCGGGCATTTTTTGAGCGCTTTTATGAGGAAGCGGATGCGCTGGAGGCCAATTACAAGTACGGCGGGGATACTTTTACCGAGCGGGCACAGCATCTGGAGGCTTCTCACGACGCGTTGAAATTCCAGGTACTGGAGGCGGATCTGTCGGCTTATTATTTCGGTCTGGGACAGATTGATTATTACCAGCAGAGCAGTATGTCCGACGAGATGGCCGGTATTATGTTAAAAAAGCTGCTTCCGGTATGTTTCGGGCAGTGGCTTTACGATTATGTGCTGTTGTGCACTTATGGGTTTATCCGCAGCGTGGCGGTGGTGCATCCGCTGATCAACTGGGTGGCGCTGCTGTTCTATGCGGGAGCGGTGGGGCTGTCCATATGGCAGATTCGGCGCTTTAAGAGGAGCGACGCCGTCTGGGCAATGGGCGTGGCGCTGCTCTTTATTGCGGCCAATGTCTGTGCGGCGTCCATGACGATCATGTGTCTTTCGCGCTATATGGTGTATGGATTTTCTTTTTTCTATACGGCGGGATTTTTGCTGGTCAGAGAGTGGGCACTGAGGACGCCGGGGATTCTGCGGATATGGCGGCAAAAGGGTTGAAGGGAGGCAATGGAGGAAAAAATGGGATACCGTGATATTAAATTTGAGGAAAACAGTGTATTTCTGGTAGGAGGCGGCGCCGGTTTTATCGGCTCCAATCTCTGCGAGGCGTTGCTTGATATGGGATATACGGTGCGCTGTCTGGACAATCTGTCTACAGGCAAATATGAGAATATCGAGCCGTTTCTGACGCAGGAGAGATTTACTTTTATCAAAGGGGATATCAGAGATCTGGATACTTGCAGGAAGGCGATGGAGGGCGTGGACTATGTGCTCAATCAGGCAGCATGGGGCAGTGTGCCGCGCAGTATCGAGATGCCGCTTTTGTATGAGGAGATCAATATCCGCGGGACGCTTAACATGATGGAGGCGGCGCGGGTGTGCGGCGTGAAGAAGTTCGTCTATGCTTCCAGCTCTTCGGTGTACGGTGATTCCACGGAACTGCCGAAGAAGGAAGGCCGGGAAGGAAATGTGATCTCTCCATATGCGCTGACGAAGAAGGTGGACGAGGAGTACGGGCGGCTTTATAAGGAACTGTACGGACTGGATACGTATGGACTGCGGTATTTTAATGTGTTCGGGCGCAGGCAGGATCCGGACGGCATGTATGCGGCCGTGATCCCGAAGTTTCTAAAGCAGCTTCTGCACGGGGAAGTGCCCACGATCAACGGGGACGGTATGCAGTCCAGGGATTTCACCTATATCGACAATGTGATCGAGGCGAATCTGCGGGCCTGCAAAGCGTCCGGCGAGGCGGCAGGACAGGCGTTCAATATCGGTGCGGGCGGCCGGCTGTTCCTGAACGATATCTATAAGTATCTGTGTAAGGCACTGGGCAAAGATGTGGAGCCGCACTACGGGCCGGCCCGCAAAGGAGACGTGCGGGATTCCAATGCGGATATCAGCAGGGCGCGGGAACTGCTGGGGTATGATCCGGAGTTTGATTTTGAGAAGGGGATCACGCTGGCGATTGACTGGTATAAGGAGTATTTGGGGTAGATCCAGAAGAGCCTTGAAGTGTCATTTTTCTGGTAAACAGAGCAAAAGCTGTAAGTATAAATCATGAGGAAATAAAATTGTTTAAGGTATAAGGGAATCGGAAGCAGTATGGAATTAAGACTTGGAAAATATCGGATTCAGATTGAGAGAGAGTACGATATTGACGGCACAATGCCAAAAATATATAATGCTGAGGGGCATCCGTTGGAGACCTATTTTATCAAAAACAGGCACTCGAGGCATGCCCCTTTTGGGCATGAAGGGAAGTATTTTTTCTGGGACCGGTATAATTACGGGCTGGACACGCATTTTTATGGGCCGGAGGCAATGACGGGGACTCTGGGAAAGCCGGCTGTGAAATACGGGATGCTGACGGAGTCGCGCACGATCGTGCCGAAGGATTATGAGGTGTTCCACAGGAACCGGGGGCTGGAAAAGGACTTCTGCTATATTTTCACTTATGATGACAGGATATTAAACGAGATCGAGAATGCCAGATTCTATCCGGTGGCGGCCGGCATCTGGAACAGTGAGATGCGGGAAGGGCGGTATCGGGAGAAGGACAGGAATCTGTCGATTCTGTCTTCGGACAAGGTGATGTGTGCGCTGCATCGTTTCCGGCTGGAGCTGGCCCGGCTGTGCAAGCGGGATGGGCTGGCGGATACGTTCGGCAGGTTTGACGGCGGCGGCTACGTGGAGAAGGTCGATGAGACGTTGAACCGTTATCGTTTTTCAATGATCATAGAGAATGATGTTTCGGATTACTATTTTTCGGAGCGGCTTACGAGTTGTTTCGCGGCGCAGACCGTGCCGGTATATCTGGGGGCGCGCCGGATCGGGGAATTTTTTAATACAGACGGTATGATACTGCTGGGGAGCGCGGATCTGGAGGAAGCTGAGAGCCTGATCGCGGAGTGTACACGGGAGCGGTATGAGGCGATGCTGCCGGCCGTTCTGGACAATTATGAGAGAGTGAAGGAATATGTAAATATGCAGGATTATCTGTATGAGCATTATCTGATGAAGGCGTGAAGCGAAGGGAGAGACAGGTATGAAATATAAGGTAGTGGTGTTCGGCGTGAAGGATACATCGGAGAATATCGTCAGCTTCATTCAGGAGCAGATCTGCCCGGTGGATCTGGTGATCACGATCAGCCCGGAGGTGACGAAAAAGAATCAGGTGTCGGGGTATAAGGGGCTGTCGGTGCTGACGGAGAAGTACGGGATTCCGGTTCACGAGGCGGACAGCTATTTCCTGACGGATGAGAAGACGCAGAAGTTTATCGCGGAGAATGCGTTCGACATCGGTATCTCCATGGGGTGGCAGCGGCTGATCCCGCCTTCGGTGCTGGATGCCTTCCGGTATGGAATTTATGGATTTCACGGAAACTGCGGTTATCTGCCGTTCGGCAGAGGAAGGTCGCCGCTTAACTGGTCCATCATTCTGGGGGATACAAGATTTAACCTGAATATGTTCCGTTATGATGAAAAGGCGGACAGCCCGAATGTGTTTGCGACGGAGATGTTTTCCATTACACCCCACGATGACATCCGGACGGCACAGTATAAGAATATGATCTGTTCCAAAAACCTTATCCGGAAGCTGTTAAAGGCTTATGCGGAAGACAATATTGTGATCCGCACGGAGTCGAAGGATTATGATTCCTGGTACAACAAGCGCACGGCGGCGGATGGGAAGATTGACTTCCGCGGGCGGACAAGGGATATCTATAATCTGATCCGCGGGGTGGCGGCTCCTTTTCCGGGGGCCTATGCCATGATCGGGGAAGAGAAGGTGATCGTGTGGGAGGCGCATCCTTTTGACGAGATGATTGATTTCTCGGCTTATGCCCCGGGCGAGGTGATAGATGTGTTTGACAAAAAGCCGGTGGTGCGGACGGTGGATGGATCGTTGCTGATCGACCGGTATGAGAGCGGGAGAGAGATTGTGGTTGGGGATCTGTTGATTTGAGGCCGGACGCTCAGACTGCAGGTATGAGTGTGGAGGAAAACCATGGGAAAGACAATACGGGTGCTTCATGTGCTGGGGGGCGTGGGGCTTGGCGGGGCCGAGAGTCGTATCATGGATCTGTACAGGCAGATGGACAGGGCCGAGATCCAGTTTGACTTTCTGGTTCACAGTGAAAGCATGAATCATGTGCACAGAGGCGCTTCGGGAGAGGCGGGCGGTCATTTCGCGGAGGCCGGTGTCGATGAGTGGTGCGGAAGGAAGCCAGAGTTCTACGACGAGGAGATCAGGCGGCTGGGCGGACATATCTATGTGCTCCCGAAATTTAAGGTGTACAATTATTTTGCGTATCGCAGGGCGGTGCGGCAGTTTTTTGAGAGGCATCACGAGTTTCAGGTGGTGCAGGGACATATGACCAGTACGGCGGGAATCTACCTGCCGATCGCGAAACGGTGCGGCGTGGCTGTGACGGTGGCGCACTCCAGAAATGCAGGGGTTGAGAAGGGGGCCAAAGGGCTGGCCACGAAGTTTTTCCGGCGGGGGCTGGCGGGGAAGGCGGATCATTGCTTCGCCTGCTCTGAGCCTGCGGGCGAGGATGTGTTTGGCCGGGCAGCGATGCGGCAGGGCAAAGTGCAGATCATTCACAACGCCATTGATGTGGAGCGGTTTGTCTTTCACCCGCAGAAGCGGGCGGAAGTCAGAGAACAGCTGGGCCTGAACGGAAAACTGGTGCTGGGGCATGTAGGACGGTTTAATTATCAGAAAAATCATCCTTATCTGATTGATATTTTCGCTGCGCTGTGCAGGCTGAGGCAGGATGCGGTACTGCTTCTGCTGGGAGAAGGGCCGGATCAGGAAAGGATCCGGGAGCAATGCCTGGCACTCGGTATCGAAGACAAAGTCAGGTTTCTGGGCAATCAGAAGAAGCCGGAGGATTATTATCAGGCGATGGATTTCTTCGTGCTGCCGTCTTTTTTTGAGGGACTGCCGGGCGTGCTGGTGGAGGCACAGGCGGCGGGACTTAAATGTCTTGTCTCAGATACCGTCACGAGAGAGGCGCAGGCCACAGAGCTGGTGACATGGCTTGCGATTGAACAGCCGGCGGCATTGTGGGCGGAAAGAATACAGGCTGAGGCAGCCTATAAGCGTCAGGACACTTCCGGGATCATGCGGGCGGCCGGTTTTGATGTGAAGACACAGGCCGATGCGTATCGGGTGTTTTATCGAAACGGAAGGTGCGATGCATTTCGTGAATCTGCGAAACAGTGTTTGCAGGGGTGAGCGGCAGTTGATATTTATTTTGTAGAATCAGGGTTTTTGTGGAAAGGAGAGCGTTCGGGGCTATGAAGAAGCTGTTATTGATCGTGCCGTCCCTGCATCAGGGAGGACTGGAAAAGGTATGCGCGGCTACGGCCAGGCTTTTGCAGCCTTACTTTGATGTACAGATCGCCATTTTTGATTCCCGCAGCATCGCCTACGATATCAAGGGCATTCCGGTGGTGGATCTGCGGCTGCCAAGCCGTCCGGGCGTGATCGCCAAGGTCATCAATGTGCTCAGACGCGGTATGCGGCTGCGTAAATTGAAGAAGGAAGCGCAGATTGATATCGCGTACAGCTTCGGGCCGACGGCCAATCTGGCCAATATCGCTTCCGGCGGCCGGGCAAAGATGTGGCTCGGGATCCGCAGCTATATGGATATGGGGAATCCGAGGCAGATACGGCTTTTCTGCCGGTGTGCGGACATGGTAGTCTGCTGTTCCGAGACGATCTGCCGTGAAGTGCAGGAGAAGTATCGGTGCGGGAAGGCCGTGACCCTGCAGAATCCTTTTGATATCAAAGAGGTGAAGCTGCTTTCCGGGAGTGAGGAGGCAGAGCTGCCTTGGAAGGAAGGCCGCATCCTGATCTCCATGGGGCGCGAGGACAGCGTCAAGGGGTTCTGGCACCTGCTTAAGAGTTTTGCGCTGGTACATGAAAAGCTGCCGGACACCAGACTGATGATCATAGGAAAAGGGGAATTCGAGCCTTATAAAGAGCTGGCGGAGAAGCTGGGAGTCAATGAGGACATCTTTTTTACAGGGTTAAAGAAAAATCCCTATCCGTATTTGAAAAAAGGTACTTTGTATGTGCTGACATCCTATTACGAAGGGTTTCCCAATGCGATGGTGGAAGCCATGTCCATGGGGCTTCCGGTGATCGCCACGGACTGTAAGACGGGGCCGCGGGAGATTCTGGAAGACCGGTACGGCATATTGATCCCGAATATGGAGCCGGAACCGGATTTTGACCCGCTGCATATCACGGAAGAAGAACGTGACCTGGCAGGACAGATCATCGGTCTGCTGGAGGATCAGGACAGGATGCAGCATTACCGCGAGATGGCGTTAAAGCGCGCCGGAGATTATACGGCAGAATCCTATATTGAGAAAATACGCGGGTGGGCATAGCGATGCCGTGCAAAGAGCGCCCTTGTGATGCGCAGGGCAGTGCACAGATGCGTCCGGGAACGTACAAGTGATCGTATAGAAGGAAACGAAGGAGCAGAGGGAAGAGGGAATGGGAGTACATACGGAACATCATAAACTGCATCTACCGCAAAAGCGACAGCTCCTGATCCTTTTGCCTTTCGCCATGTTTTATACCGTCGCCGCGATGCTGGGGCAGCTGGAAAAGGCGGAGTCCCTGGGTATCGTGCACAATCTGGGCAGAGCAGGCGGGTGGTTTCTTGGCAGTTATGCGGTACTCGTGGTATTGTGCATGGCGATCTCCCGGCGGGATGCGATCATGCAGTATATCCCGTTTCTGAGAGGACTCCCGGAACAGAAAGCAAGAGCCGGAAAATGGTATCTGTATCTTCTTTTTACAGGAATCTGTCTGCTCTGTTACCTGCCTTATTATCTGATGTATTACCCCGGCTGGCTGAGCAATGACGTGGTGTGGCAGATCGAGCAGATCCTGGGCTGGGCGCCGCCTTCGAATCATCATCCCTATTTCCATACATTGATCATGAAAGTGCTGTTTATGGCGGGCTGCCGGCTGTCCGGCACTTATACGGGCGGGGCGGCATTTTACACCTTCTGTCAGATGCTGGTGATGGCTATGGTATATGGATTTTTCCTGTACTGGCTGTACCGGCGGGGGAGCCGTGTATTGTGGCTTGCGCTGGCCGTGGCATTTTATGCCCTTCTGCCGATCAACGGCCTGATGACGATCTTTATGGGGAAGGATATGATCTTTACGGCGGTTCTGCTGCTGTTTGCCTGGATGACGGCGGCGTTTGATCTGGACGTGGACGGGAAAGCGGACACGGAAGTGGAATTGGACGGGAGAGCGGACAGAGAAGTGGAGACGGACAAGGAAGCGGACAGCCGTAAAGGGCCGGGCCGATTCTGGTTAAGATGGGGCGCTTATTTTGCGGCGGGGGTTCTGCTGTGTCTTCTGCGGAGCAACGGTATTTTTATTTTCCTGGGAACGGCGTTTGTCCTGATTCCTGTGAGGATGTGGCGGCGGAAGTTTCCGGTCAGGACTTTTGCCTGTGTGTGCGGCGTGCTGGTGTGCTTTCTGCTTTACAGGGGGCCGGTGCTGGGGGCGCTTCATGTGGAGCCGCCGGATACGATCGAGGGGCTGACGATGCCCACGCAGCATCTTTTGTGCGCTTATCTGAAAGGCGGCAGCCTTACGGAAGAGGAGATTGCGATGATCGACCGGGTGGTGCCGGTGGAACAGGTAGGGGAGTACTATAATCCGTGGTTTTTTGACATTGTCAAGAATTTCATACGGGAGGCGGGCGACCAGCAGGTGATCGCGGACAACAAGTGGGAGTATTTCAAGCTGTGGCTGAGAGTCGGCCTGCGCAACCCCTTACAGTATATGGTGGCGGAGGTGCGGCAGACATGCGGCTACTGGGCTTTTACCAGGCGGGATTATGAGTATGTGTACGGGGAGTATTTTATGGTGGATAATCCCTTCGGCATCACGACGCAGAGGAAGCTCTTTTCCTATGATGACGAGCTGGCCATGCATGACTTTTTGATGGATTTTCAGGATCTGTACAACCGGGTGTGGCGGCTGGGCCTGAATACGTGGGTGATGGTATTCGGCCTTGCCTATCTGGCCTATATGCGCAGGGGACGGCACATGCTTATCTATATTCCGTTCATCATGATGCTGGGATCGCTGCTTCTGGCGACGCCGGTGAGCAATGAATTCCGTTATGCGTATGGATTGTTTGCAGCGTTTCCGGTGCTGTTTGGCTATACATTCCGGTGCAGGGAGGGAGTATGATATGACGATAACATCTTTCTCATATCTGGCATTTCTGGCGGTGGTGTTTACGGTCTATTATCTGATCCGGCCGAAGTGGCAGAGCGGCTATCTGCTGGCGGTCAGTCTGGTGTTCTACTGTCTGGCGGGGGAAGGGTATACGCTTCTTTATCTGCTTGTGTCTACGGTCAGCGTCTATTATGCGGCGCTGGCGATCCACAGGGAGGAGAATGCCGGGAAGGCCAGATGGATTTTGACGGGGGCACTTCTTTTGAACTTCGGACTGCTGGCGGGGCTGAAATATTATGGGTTTATCCTGTGGAATGTGAACGCGGTGCGGGGATGGTTCGGACAGGGTGACGTCGGCGGCTCCGTACATATTGTGGCGTCTCTGGGGGTCAGCTATTATACGCTGCAGCTTACGGGGTATCTGCTGGACTGCTACTGGAAGGTTGGCATGGTGCAGACGAGCCTGCCGAAGTTTGCCCTCTTTGCCTGTTATTTTCCGCAGATGACGTCCGGTCCTGTGAGCCGGTATAAGCAGGTTCAGGCCGGGTTGTATGGGGAGCATCTCTTTGACTATGGACAGGTTACCCACGGGCTGAAACGGATGGCGTGGGGACTTTTTAAGAAAATGGTGATCGCGGACAGGCTGGGCCTGATCGTCGATTCTGTTTACGGACATTATGAATCCAGCCATCTGTTTTTGATCTGGGCAGGGATATTCTGCTTTTCCGTACAGCTGTATACGGATTTCTCGGGCTGCATGGACATCATTCTGGGGACTTCGGAATGTCTGGGGATCAGGCTGCCGGAAAATTTCCGCAATCCTTTCTTTGCCACCACGATTCAGGAATTTTGGCAGAGATGGCATATTACGCTGGGTACCTGGCTGAAAGACTATATTATGGATCCCGTGCTGAAGTCCGACAGCTGGGTCAGGCTGGGGGAAGTTTCCCGCAAAAAGCTGGGGCGGAAATGGGGAAAACGGATCCCGACCTATCTTGGTATGTTGATTCTCTGGCTTTCCATGGGATTGTGGCATGGCAGCGGCTGGAAATTCATCATCGGGGAGGGCCTCTGGTTCTGGGTCGTGATCATTACCGGGAATATGTGCGGGAAATCATTGCAGAATCTGTTGAAAAAGCTGCACATTAATCCGAAGAACCTGTTGTGGATCACGTTTCAACGGCTGCGGACATTTTTTATTTTCAGCATCGGCCTGATTTGTTTCCGGGCCGCGGATATGAGAGAGGTGGCAGGAGTGCTGCGCGCAGGGGTGACGCATTTTAGCCAGAGAGGGTTCAGCCAGGTCAAAGGGGATCTGGGTATGACGAACCTGATCCTGCTCTGCGCAGGGCTGGTGGTTCTGGCGGCGGTGGAGCTTATGCAGAACAGGGGAGTTGACGTTTTCCGATGGATAACAGAGCGGAAGAGCGTGTTAAGCTGGGCGGCTTATGTGCTGGTGTGCGGGATGATCCTGCTGTCGTTGAGCACAGGGGGACAGAGCTTTATCTATGCCGGATTTTAGATTTTGAGAGCGGTTCCGGTGTTTGCGGCAAAGACTGATATGGAGGGACAGGGATGAAAAAGAATCTGGCAGCCAAATTGTGTCTGCTGGGCCTGTTGTGTGTGGCATTTGTGTGTGCGGTGTCCATGACGATCGACCCGTACAATGTATTTCACTGGAGCAGCGTCAGGGACAACGGCGTGGAGCCGAATAAAAACTATGTGAAGACGCAGTACATACTTCATCATCCGGAAAAATACGACACGTTCATCTTTGGTAATTCCAGGGTAGGCTCCATGGATGCTGCCAAAATAGGCGATACGTGTTATAATATGTATTATTCGGAAGGGCTTCCGGCAGAAAGCTATGAAAATCTGCGGGCTTTTCTGGATGCCGGCGTGCAGGTGCGCAGGGTCTATCTGGGCATTGACGACGTAAGCTGTTTTGTAGACCCGTCGATTCATGACGATCAGCTGATCAGACGCCCTTTCCGGGCCGACGAGGCGGAGCTTTTGTTCCTGCTGGATTATCTGGACGCTTCCGTGGCGCTGCAGTCTCTGGAGACGATCTGCGCCTATACGGGGGAAGAGCCGGCCTTTCATGAGCGGCTGTATTCGACGGGCAATTACTATCTGGATACGCAGTTGACGGCGGAGAGTCTGGCGCAGGAGGAATGGCCGAACTATTTTGCCTGGTACGGCGGGGAGGCGCTTGCGGATATCGCGCAGATTAAGGAATTGTGCGTAGAGAACGGCGTGGAGCTGGTGGTGTTTGTGAATCCGGAATTCTATGTCCGCTGGGATGAGGCGGTGGAGCGGGGATATCTGGATTTTCTGGAACAGCTGGCGCAGGTGACGGATTTTTACAGCTTCGGCGGGCATAACAGTGTGACGTGCAGCATGGAGAATTTCCATGATATCAGCCATTATAAGCCTCAGGTCGGGGACAGTATGATCTATCTGCTGGAGCAGGGAATCAGAGAAACCGGCGGCAGAGCGGATGCGGATGCCCGGCAGACGTGGAGCGATACGCTGGGGGATGCGGAGCGGCAGAGGATCGAATCCCTGCGCGATGAAGGATTCGGGCAGTACGTGACGGCAGAGAACATACAGGACTATCTGGCGAAGCTGCAGGGCGGCAGGCAGTAAGAAGAATCTATCGGATGACAGAAGAAGGAGTGCGAGGGAATGCGAGAACTGGAATACCCGTTTGACAGTGAATATTTGTATCATAAGAAGAAGTCGATCAGAAAGCAGCTGCTTGCACAGCTGGACGAAAAGAGCTGCCTGCACAAGAAGATCGCCATTCTCGGCGGTTCCACGACGAGGGATATCAGGTTGATGCTGGAACTCTTTTTACTGCAATACGGGATCAAACCGGAGTTCTATGAGTCGGAGTTTGACCAGTATTATCAGGACGCCATGTTTCCCAATCCGGCGCTGGAAGCGTTTGCGCCGGACGTGGTCTATCTCCATACGACGATCCGTAATATCGCGGATTTTCCGAAGATAAGCGACTCTGCGGAGACGGTGGAACAGCTGCTTATGCAGGAATACCGCAGATATGAGCAGATGTGGGACAGACTGGCGGCGGTGTACCACTGTGTGATCATCCAGAACAATATGGAATATCCCTACTACCGCATGATGGGCAGCAGGGACGCCAGCGATATCCACGGCAGGGTCAATTATGTGACGCGCCTGAATCTGAAATTTTATGAGTATGCACAGCGGACGGAACATTTCTATATTCATGATATCAATTATCTCTCGGCACAGTACGGATTAGAGCAGTGGTCGGATCCTTTTTACTGGCACAGCTACAAGTATGCGCTCTGCGTGCCGGCGATTCCGGAATTCGCGTTCAGCGTGGCGAAGATCATCAAATCCGTCTATGGCAAAAACAAGAAGGCCTTTGTTCTGGATCTGGACAATACGCTCTGGGGCGGTGTCGTGGGGGATGACGGCGTTGAAAATCTGGTGCTGGGGCATGAAACTTCCGCCGGGCAGGTTTATTGTGCGTTTCAGGAATATCTGAAAGCCTATAAAGAGTTCGGCATTCTGCTGAATATCGCTTCCAAGAATGATCATGAAAATGCGGTCGCGGGGCTGAACCATCCTGCGGGGGTGCTGCGTCCCGATGACTTTATCAAGATCAAGGCGAACTGGGAGCCGAAGGACAGGAACCTTCTGCAGATCGCGGAGGAATTGAATCTGATGCCGGACAGCATGGTGTTTGTGGATGACAACCCGGCGGAACGGGAGATCGTCAGGGCGCAGGTGCCGGGCGCGGCGGTGCCGGAGATGCCGGCGGAACCGGCCCATTATGCGAAGATCATCGACCGCTCCGGTTTCTTCGAGGTGACCGGTCTGTCGGAGGATGACAGAAGGCGCACGGCCATGTATCAGGAAAACGACAGGAGGATGCAGGAGCAGGCCGCCTTTGCAGATTATGAGGAGTATTTGAAGGCCCTTGCCATGAAAGCGGAGATCGGGCCGTTTACTGCGGTGTACATGGCGCGGATCGCACAGCTCACCAATAAGAGCAATCAGTTCAACCTGACGACCAGACGCTACAGCCAGCCGGAAATCGAGGCGGTGGCGGCCGATCCGGCCTATATCACGCTCTATGGAAAGCTGGAAGATAAGTTCGGAGATAACGGGGTGATCTCCGTGGTGATCGGACACAGGCAGGAGCAGGTCTTACATATGGATCTCTGGATCATGAGCTGCCGCGTACTCAAAAGGGATATGGAGTTCGCGATGATGGATACGCTGGCGGAGCGCTGTATGGAAGCCGGTATCACGGAGATTCGGGGCTATTATTATCCCACGGCAAAAAATGCCATGGTAAAGGAGTTTTATTCCCGACAGGGATTTGATAAAATAGAGGAGGACGCTGCGGGGAATACGACATGGCGTCTGGTGCTGACGGAGGGATATGAGAAGAAAAACCGTGTGATCGCGGTAAACGGATGCGGAGGACAAGAGAGATGACGAGACAGGAAGTGTACGAAAATCTGAACGAAGTGTTTCAGTATGTGTTTGACGATGACAGTATTGAGGTAAACGACGAGACGACGGCCAATGATATCGAGGACTGGGACAGCTTCGAGCATATCAATCTGGTGATCGCTGTGGAGAAGCGTTTTCAGGTCAAATTTACCGTCGGAGAGGCCAACGAGATGAAGAACGTAGGCGAGATGGTAGATATCATTCTGGAGCGGATGCCGTAGACAGGACAGGCGGCAGCAGGCGCAGCCTGCTTTTGGAAAAAGGGGAGCAGATGAACGAATATACCTATGAGCAGATTGAAGCAGGGCACACAGAAGCCTTTCAGGTGACGTTGACAGAGGAGATGATGGAGCAGTTTCTGAGGATCACGGGGGATGTGAACCCGCTCCACAGGGATGCGGCGTATGCGCGGACGAGGCATTATGCGGATAAAGTAGTCTACGGCATGTTGACTTCCTCTTTCTATTCCACGCTGGCCGGCGTGTACCTGCCGGGAAAATACAGCCTGATCCACAGCGTGGAGAGTAAGTTCCTGCGGCCGGTGTATGTGGGAGACACCCTGACCGTATCCGGCGTGGTCAAGGAAAAAGAAGAGGCCTGCCGCATGTTGATCGTGAAGCTGCTGATCACGGATCAGAGAGGGGAAAAGGTGTCGAAGGGAACCATGCAGATCAAGATGCTGGACCAGGGAGAACAGGGAAGTGAATGAGACGATGGATAAAGTGATTCTGATAACCGGGGCATCTTCCGATCTGGGGACGGCCTATATCAGGGAAAAGGGACAGGAGTATGCGCGGATCATAGCGCATTATCACCATGATAATGATAAATTTGCCGCTCTGCGGGCAGACTATGGGGACAGGATAACGCCGGTACAGGCGGATTTTGGTGACCGCGGCAGTGTGCTGAGATTTGTGGAAGCGGTAAAGGCATCTGCGCCTGCGCCGACACATGTGCTGCATCTGGTGTCACCGCCGGCGGGCAGTGTCCGGTTCCATAAGTGTACGGTGGACGATTATGAAAGGATGATGCAGGTGTCTTTCTACAGTATCGTGGAGATTCTGCGGGCCTTTCTGCCTGCCATGCAGAAGGCGGGATTCGGCAGGATCGTCTTTATGCTGTCGGCTTACGTGAAGATTCCGGATCCGAAGTATGCGGCGCCCTACGTGGCGGCCAAGTATGCCCTGCTTGGATTAATGAAAGACATTGCGGCGGAATATGCGTCGAAGGGCATTACTGCAAACGGCGTCTCCCCGCAGATGATAGAGACGAAGTTCCTGCAGGAGATACCGGAGCTGATCCTGGAGAAACAGTGCACCGCCGGGCCGCTGAAACGCCTTTTAACAACGGATGATATTTTACCGGTCATGCATATGCTGCTCTCTGACGCGGCGGCGGTCACGGGGGAGAATATCGGGATAACCGGAGGAAACTATATATTATGACAAGAAAGATAGCATTTCACTTAAACTGCCTGGAACAGGGCGGCGCGGAGCGGGTGGTCACCAATCTGGCGAACCAGTTTGCGGCGGGCGGCTATGAAGTCCTGATCGCCACGGAGTGGTACGGTGAGAATGAGTTTCAGACGGATGAGCGTGTCAGGCGCGTACATGTGGGACTGCGGGAGGGCGATGAGAAAAAGCATCGCCTTATTCAGTTTTATCTGCGGGTCAAATATTTGAGAGAATTTCTGAAAAAAGAGAAGCCGGATATTCTGATTCCTTTTGCACGAAAAGCCTTATACAGAGGGTTGATGGCGGCTTATTTCATCAAGATACCGGTGCTGATCTCTATTCGGACCGATCCGGCCGGGCACTATGAAGAGCGGGCGGATAAGATACAGATTCCGCTTCTTTTTCCGCGGGCGGACGGCTGTGTGTTCCAGACGGAAGGGGCGAAGGCATTCTTTGCGCCGAGACTGCAGGAGAATTCCCGGATCATCTTAAATCCCATCAATCCAAAGTATATCGGTGTGCCGGAGCCGGCGGAGAGAACGAAGACGGTTGTGCAGTCCGGGCGGCTGGTGGATTTTAAGAATCAGCCTATGCTGATCCGGGCCTTTGTGGAAGTGCATAAGAAATATCCGGCGTATGATCTTAAAATATACGGCGGGGATTCTTTTGACGGGACGAAGGAGATTTTGGAGCGGATCATAGAAGAGAACCAGGCCCAGTCTTACGTGCACCTGATGGGGGCCAGCGACAGTCTGGAAAAAGAACTGGCGGACGCGGCGCTGTTTGCTTTTACTTCGGACTGGGAGGGGCTGCCGAATGCGCTGATGGAGGCCATGGCGCTGGGGCTGCCGATCGTGGCGACAGACTGCCCCTGCGGCGGGCCGCGCACGATCATGACCCACGAGAAGGACGGGCTTTTGATTCCCATCAAAGACCAGAAGGCGCTGGAAGAGGGGATCCTGCGCCTGATCGAAGACAGAGAGCTGGCGGAAAGGCTGGGGAGAGAAGCCCGCAAAATTGCCGACAGGGCGGGCGGACAGGCGGTTTACGAGCAGTGGAAGGCCTACATTGAAGAGTTGTGTGACGGATAGCGATGACCGGAAAGGACAGATTCGGTGGCAGGGAAGCAGGAGGCCGGAAGGCTGTCCTGACAGACCTGTCCTGAAAAAAATGGTAGACCAACGGGCCGGGTGCTGTTACAATCACAGTATGGAATGATCTGCCAGGCGCTGGTCTGGCCGGGCAATTCCCGATAAAATGACAAAAAGCGAGGAAATACTATGTTTTCATATGACGACTACAGAGAGATCATCAGAATCATACAGGCCACCGGAAGGCACTGCGGTTATGCGGAGGCGCTTGGCCGGGAGAAGTTCGTTATCATGCGGCATGATGTGGAGTACAGCGTGGACAGGGCCTATCAGATAGCGCGGGTGGAGCAGAGTATGGACTTTGTATCTACATACTTTTTCCAGTGGACGAACAACTCCTATAATATCCTTTCCCGGAAGAATATGGATATGATCAAGGATATGCACGAGAGAGGGCAGCATATCGGCCTGCATTTTGCGCTGAACGGGATGACGGACATGAAACAGGTCCGCGGGCGCATCAAAATGGAGATGGAGATCTTAAGTGAAATGTTCGGATTTGAGATCACGGAATTCTCCGTTCACAGGCCGTCGAAGGATATCCTGCGGGAGAACATCAAGATGGAAGGAATCCTGAATGCCTATCAGGATGATTTCTTTACATTTGCAGATAGAATAACGGATGATGCGGAATTGAAGGTCAAATATATGTCGGATGCAAACCATATCTGGCGTTATGGATATCCGGACGAGCAGAATATCACGGGTTATGATAAAGTGCAGATTCTGACGCATCCTTTCGCCTGGAGCAGGAAGGGATGCAATAATTTCGAGAATTACAGGGCGCTGCTGCAGGAGAAGTACGTGGAGCTGGTGGAGTCCGTGGATCATGAGTGCAAGGACTTCGGGGAGTATAAGGAGTATTTTCTGGAGAAGGATGTGCGTTGACCGTGGAGGAAGAGACTGTCTATGTGTGGAATATGTGGTTATATCAGCAGAAAGAGGATTACGGAGGAACAGCTGCGGGCGATGAACGATACGATGTATCATAGAGGGCCTGACGACAGCGGCGCGGAGATCTATGAGATGCGCGGCGGCTGGCAGGTGGGATTCGCGCAGCGGCGGCTCTCTATTCTGGATCTGTCGCAGCTGGGGCACCAGCCGATGCATTCAGAGGACAGAAGGATTTCTGTCGTATATAATGGAGAGATTTACAATTTTCAGGAATTGAGAGAAGAACTGGCGGACTATTCCTTTCGGTCAGACTGTGACACGGAGGTGATCATAGCCGCCTATTTAAAATGGGGCATAGCGTGCCTGGAGCGGTTCAACGGCATGTTCGCCATCGCTTTATATGACAGGGAAACGCAGGAGGTATATCTGGTACGGGACCGGATCGGCAAGAAGCCGCTCTACTACTGGTATGAGGATGGGGATCTTGTGTTTGCCTCGGAGTTGAAACCGATCATGAAGTGTCCGGGTTTTACGGCGAGAATTGAAGAGCGGGTGTTATCCAGATATCTTTTCCAGCAGTATATCAATGCGCCCGAGAGTATCTGTCAGAATGTCTACAAGGTAGAGCCGGGGGCGGTCCTGCGGTTTCATCAGGGCGGGATCAGTACATGGAAATACTGGGATATCAAAGAGGCCTACCACCGGGCGCAGACGGAGCGGATCGAGGATTACAAAGAGGCGAAGGAGCAGTTGAAGACGCTTCTTAAGCAGTCCGTGAAGATGCGTATGATCGCGGATGTGCCTTTGGGATCTTTTCTGAGCGGCGGTTATGATTCGTCTCTGGTGACGGCGATCGCGCAGGCATGCTCGGAAAGCCCTGTGAAGACCTTTTCTATTGGTTTTCATGAGGAAAAATATAATGAAGCGAAATATGCCAGAGCCGTGGCGGAGCATCTGGGAACGGATCACACGGAGCTTTATATCGACGAGCAGGATATGTTTAAGCTGGTGGAGAGCATCCCGAAGTATTATGATGAACCGTTTGCGGACAGTTCACAGATCGCGACCATGATGGTATCCCAGCTGGCGAGAGAGCATGTGACGGTTGCGCTCTCCGGGGACGGCGGGGATGAATTCTTCTGCGGCTATAATATTTATGACAATGTGGGACAGGCTCAGAAACTGGACAGGCTGGGCGGTATGGTTCACGGCCTGTGCAACCTGCCGGGGATCAGACAGATGCATATGGAGGAGAGACTGCCCTTTAAGGTGCGTGTGATTGCCGGGAACAGGGAGCGGGAGAGCAAGACGCAGTTTGGCGCCGGGAACTATCCTGCCAGGGCCAGGGCGATGGTAAAGAGACTTCCGGCAGGAGAAGAGGCCCTGCCGGTCCAGTATCTGACCGAGAGCGGATACGGTGTGCAGGACTGGCAGATCAGGAGGATGCTGCTCGATATGGACACGTATCTGCCGGGGGATATTCTCTGCAAGGTGGACCGTGCGTCCATGAAGTATTCTCTGGAATCCCGATGCCCGATCCTGGATAAAGAGGTGATGGAATGCTCGTTTAAGATTCCGCATAAGTACAAATACGCAGGCGGCAGTAAGAAGTATATTCTGAAAGATATCGCCTATGATTATATTCCGAAGGAGCTGCTGGAGCGTCCGAAAGTGGGCTTCGGTGTTCCTCTGGACAAGTGGCTGCGGGGGCCGCTGCGGGAGCAACTGTCAGATTACAGCAGTTATGAATATCTGAAAAAACAGGGTGTTTTTGATGCGGAGTATGTATCCGGCAAGGTTGGGGAGTATATAAAAACAGGTGATGCCGGTCCGGCTACGGGCGCAAATTACTCAAAAATAACGTGGTCTTTCTTTGTATTCCAGCAGTGGTATGAGACGTATATGCGTTTCTGAATGAATGGCCTGCAGGAGTTGATAACAGGGGTTCCTGCAGTTGTATGGTGTTATTTATTCGAAGAGTATGGCTATGGATTGCGATGCAAAGCATAAAATGAAGGGCACAGGACGAACGAAATCACAGATGAAAGCACAACGGAATCCGGGACGGCATCTGCAGAAAAAGAAGGATAATGCAGAAAAACCACATATTTTGCAGTGTACGGTTTTGATCACGCGACAGCTGTCAAAATATGGGATATCATAACTTGTGGAATACTGTAAAAAAGTAAGATCAGATTTGGAAAGTGAATTGTTTTAAAGGCAAAAAGACAGATAATAGCATAAATTGCGCATATAATTTAAACAAAGAAAACAAATGTAAACTTAACAAAAATAATGTTTTCTGGAAGTTTTGCAGGAGAAATGAAGAAAAAGCACGAAATTTGACTCTTTAAAAATAAAAATGAAGGATTTTATGCAAAACGATGAAAAGAAAAAAAGGGAAAAAGCACATATGTTTTTATATCGGGTCCCTGCATAAGGGAGGGGCCGAGCGGGTATTCGTAAATCTGGCCGGGTATTTTCAGGAAAAAGGATATCAGGTGACTATGGTCACGCAGTATCAGTTTCCGGCAGCGGAAGAGTATGCATTGCCGCCGGGGGTGAGAAGAGTCCTGTCCGATCTGACGGAGGCGGAATTGAGTAACAGCCGTATTATTAATTTCTGCCGCCGGGTGAGTAAGCTTCGTCGGATCTGGAAAAGGGAGAAACCCAACCTGGTGTTATCATGCATCGGCAAAAATAATTTCATGACGGTTGTTACGACAATGTTCACAAGAACGAAGGCAGTGGTGTCTGTGGTGGGGGAGGCGAAGGAGGAATATCCGGGCCGGCTCATGCGGCTGCTGGCCAATCTTCTTTTTCCGCTTGCGGGAGGCATCATATTGCAGACGGAACGTTCCCGTTATTTTTTTCACAGGATTGTTCAGAAACGGGCTGTTATTTTACCGAACTCCCTGAACCCTGATTTTATAAGACCAAGATATGAAGGAAAGCGGGAGGAACGGATCGTGTCCGTGGGACGCATGGATGCGAACAAAAATCATGAGATGATGATCCGGGCCTTTGCGGCTCTGGCAAAGCGGTATCCGGCGTATACGCTGACTATATATGGAGAGGGAGAGCTGCGCGGGCATCTGGAAGCGCTGGCTGCAGAGCTTGGTGTGGCGGACAGGGTGTTTCTGCCCGGGGTGATTCCGGATGTGGCCAGGCAGACCCGGCGGGCGGCTCTTTTTCTGTTGACATCTTATTCGGAAGGGGTTTCCAATGCTTTGATCGAGGCGTTGGCAGGCGGGCTGCCGGTGATCGCTACGGATGTGCCGAGCGGGGGCACTGTCGAGTTGATAACAGATGGTATGAATGGATTGATCATTCCGGCGGGAGACGGGAAAGCGCTGGTGCAGGCCATGGATCGTGTGCTGGGGGATCCGGATTACGGGGACCGGCTGGGCAGGGAAGCCGCGAAGATTCAGGAACGGCTGGCGCCGGAGCGGGTGAACGGATTGTGGCAGGCATACTTTGAAAAGATCATGGGATGAACCTGTGGAAGGAGAGGACAGCATGAAGCAGAGTAAATTAGGGACTGCTGTGCAGATAGCGGGATTTGTGGGAATCTTTCTGCTGCTGCTTGTGCCGGTATCTTATATGGTAAGGACGAACGGCGACGTGAAGGACCGTTTTTCCGGATTTTATGCGGAGAAGAAAGACTCGCTGGATATCGTGATGATCGGATCAAGTCCTGTGTTCCCCTACTATGCGGCGCCGAAGCTGTGGGGGGAGACCGGGATCGCCATGTATCCGCTGTCTTCTAATGTGCAGCGTCCGGCTGCCATGAAGTATCTTGTGGAGGAGACGGAGAAGAGCCAGTCGCCTTCGCTGTATGTTTTTGAGATGCGGATGTTTACCATAGAGGACGAAGGGATGCGGGAAAATATGGCATACACCAGAGGTGTGACGGATAACATGCGCTATTCACTGCAGCGTGTAAGGACGATCCAGGCGCTGGTGCCGGAAGAGGATGAGGAGGGCAGGCTCAGTTATTATCTGGATATCATGAAGTACCACACCAACTGGAAGATGCTGGCCCTGCCTTCGGAGTGGGCCAATATGGCATATCGAAAGGCCCATCCGTACAAGGGCTATACCTTTAAGGACGAGGTGGGGCCGCAGCCCATGCCGGACTGCGGCGGCGCAGAGGGACAGCGAGCCATCCCGCCGGAACAGGAAGCGTGCCTGCGGGATCTGCTCTCCTTTTTGCAGGAAGAGGGAAAAGAGGGACTGTTTATTGTCTCGCCTTACGGAGAATCTCTGGAAGAACAGCAGATGTATAATTATATGGAAGAGATCGTGACAGCCTGCGGTTACCGTTTTCTGAACATGAACAATCATTATGAAGAGATCGGGATTGTCTTTGAAGAGGATTTTGCGGATTACGGCAGCCATACCAATGCCGTAGGGGCCGAGAAGTGCACGGATTTTCTGCGGGAGTATCTGCTGGAGCACTATACTTTTACAGATAAACGCGGAGAAGATGCGTATCAGTCCTGGGAGGAATCATACGACCGGTGGAAAACGGAGATGGAGACGGCGCGGGTGACCATCGCGGACAGGATCGCGCGGGGAGAATATGCGGAGATCGTGGAGTAAGGTGCGGAATGGATTGAGGAAGAAACCGGTCAGGCGGGAGACGAGGAACAGGCAGGAGACCGGGAACAGACAGATTTTGCAGCGGGGAAGCCGAAGGCTGAGCCGTTATGGCGGGAGAGGGTGAATATATGTGCGGGATCGCCGGATTTTGTAATTGGGGAGCGGATTGGAAGCGTAATATAGAGCGGATGAACGAACGGATGTTACACAGGGGGCCGGATGCTTCCGGGATCTGGGCATCGGAGGATAAGGAAGTAGTCCTCGGGCACAGGCGCCTTTCCATTGTGGATCTGACACCGTCGGGGGCACAGCCTATGGTTTCACATAACGAACGTTATGCAATGGCCTACAACGGGGAAATCTATAATTACGGGAGGATCCGTGCAAGGCTGCTTGAAGAGCGAAGAGTGGCTGCTTTCAGGGGCACGTCTGACACGGAGGTGCTTCTGGAGGCAGTCTCTGCATATGGATTGGAGAAAACACTTGCCATGGCAAAAGGGATGTTCGCCATAGCGGTATATGATAAAAAAGAACGGTCGTTATCACTGGCCCGTGACCGGGTGGGGGAGAAGCCGTTATATTATGGTTTTGTGCGGGGAGAGCGGTTTGTATTTGCCTCGGACTTAAACTCCATCACAGCTCTGGACGGGTTTGACAACGGAATAAATACGGAGGTCCTGCGGCAGTATTTCCGGTACGGTTATATTCCGGCCCCCTATTCGATCTATGAGAAGATCTGGAAACTGCAGCCGGGAAAGATCTTAAAGATCCGCTGTCCCTTCCGGCAGTATGAGACAAAGACTTACTGGTCCATGTACGAGACGGCGCTGATGGGACAGGCGCAGCTTTTTAAAGGAAGTGAGGAGGAGGCGTCCAGGGAGCTGGAACACCTCTTGAAGGAATCGATCCGCGGACAGATGATGGCGGATGTGCCGGTGGGGGCTTTTCTATCCGCGGGAATCGACAGCAGCACGGTGGTGGCTTTGATGCAGTCCTTGAGTGAGCGGAAGGTGAAGAGCTTTACGATCGGCATGTGGGATGAGAAGTTCAATGAGGCCGATGTGGCGAAGCAGATCGCGGCGCATCTGGGAACGGATCACACGGAGCTGTATATTACGGAGAAGGAGGCCCGGGATGTGATCCCGCATCTGGCGGGCATGTTCGGGGAACCTTTTGCGGATTCCTCGCAGATCCCTGCTTATCTGGTGAGCAGAATGACGCGGGAGCACGTGACGGTATCTCTGAGTGGAGACGGCGGGGATGAGTTGTTCTGCGGGTACAATACTTACGGCTCTCTGGCGCGGAGCTGGAACAGGATCAGATGGATCCCGACGGTGGCGCGCAGGGCGGCCGGCGCCTGTCTTGGCAGTATGGACAGGTATCGCAGCGGCCCGGGGGCAGTGAGAGCCAGACTGCTGGGGGCAGCCGGGATAGAAGACATGTATCTGCGGTCGCAGATCGGAGAGGGACTTGAGCTTGTGCGGCCGGAGGCTGTAACGGACGCCTGTCCGACGGTGATGGATACTTATCCGTCCGGCGTGCTCTCCTGTCCGCAGCACAATCTGATGTTGATGGATCTGCAGATGTACCATCCCGACGATATCCTGAACAAAGTGGACAGGACGGCCATGGCGGTCTCTCTGGAGACGCGGGTGCCGATGCTGGATAAGGATGTGGTGGAGTTTGCCTGGAGGCTGCCGTTGTCTTACAGACGGCAGGACGGCGTTACGAAAAAGGTTTTGCGTGATATTTTATACAGGTACGTGCCGGCAGAGTTGATGGAACGGCCAAAAAAGGGATTCAGCATCCCGCTGCAGAAGTGGCTGCTGGAGCCGGCGCTGCGGGCATGGGCGGAGAGTCTGCTTGAGCGGGCAGCGCTGGAGCGGCAGGGGATTCTGAATGCGGATGCGGTCCGCAGGATGTGGGAAGACTATGTGGAGCGGGGAATCTGGCGGGTACAGATCTGGTATGTGCTGATGTTCCAGGAGTGGATGCATCTGCATCTGACACAGGAAGTGCTTTAGAACGTACAGCCTGAGCACAGGCAGCTGCGGGAAGTAACGTCATTTGATATCAGAGAAAGCGTAAAGGGAAAAGAAACAGATGAAAATATTGGAACACTACCGGCCGGCCGGAATAAGGGAAGAGGCGCAGAAGGATCTGATCTCGGTGATCGTGACGGCTTACAATATCGCCGCTTATATTGAGCGGGGCGTGGGCTCTGTCTGTGCCCAGACTTACCGCAATCTGGAAATCATCGTGGTGGACGACGGCTCTACCGATGATACAGGTGTTATCTGTGACCGTCTGGCAGCAAAAGACAGCCGGGTGCAGGTCATTCATAAGGAAAACGGCGGCCCGGCGGAGGCCAGAAACAGAGGGATCGCCATTGCGAAGGGCAGCTATATCGGCTTCGTGGACGGGGACGACTGGATCGACCCGGATATGTATGAGAAAATGCTTGGAGCGCTGCAGGAGCAGGGGGCGGATCTGGCCATCTGCAGATACCGGCAGGTGTATAAGACGCATACGGAGGATGCCTCGGTAGACCGGGCGGTGCTGTTTCAGGGGCAGGAAGCACTGCAGTATTATGTGCAGGAGACGAAGGAGTATGCGATCCAGAATGCGGCGTGGAATAAACTATATAAGAAGGAGATCCTTACGGGTATCGCTTTTCCGGTGGGGAAATGGTATGAAGATATCATGTTTGCCACGATGGCCCTTGCCCGGGCGGAATGCTGTATTTACCTTGACACGGCCTGTTATAACTATATAATAGACAGAGAGGGAAGCATCATGAATACACAGATCAATCCGCGCACCTTTACGGACCAGATTCCGGCTTATTATGAGAAGACAGCGTTTCTCAAGGGACTGGGAAGGCAGGATCTCGCAGATATTCATGATTATTTTTTTTATAAAAGGCTGCTGCTCTTCTATGACCAGATGGAGAAGTCGGGGAGGGCTGACAAAGAAACGTATTTAAATAAAATAACGAAAGTTATAATGGAGAATCAGGAACACTACGATGCGGCCTTTGGCTGTCCGGCAGCGGATCCGAGAGACGGCAGGAAGATGCGCCTGTTTCTGAAATCTCCGAAGCGCTACAGCCGCAGGATCCATATGGAAGAACAGCTGATCATTCCCTTGAAGGTGAAGGTCAAGAAGATGCTGCATATCGGGCGGTGACAGGGCAGTGCGGATATTGAATAACAGATGTTTTTATAACAAATGTTTTTATAATAAATGTTTTTGAATTGGGATCAGAGGAATGGTCATAATACAGCTTGCAGGCGGGCTGGGCAATCAGATGTTCCAGTATGCCTTATATTTACAACTTAAAAGTCAGGGGCGGACAGTGAAGATCGACGACGTGTCGGGATTCGTGGAGGACAGGCAGAGAGAGCCTGCGCTCGGCGCTTTTGGCATCACATATGAGCGGGCCTCCAGACCGGAGCTGGAAGCGATGTTGGACTGTTCGCCGCAGCTTCGGCATAAAATACGGCGGAAGCTGTGCGGCAGGAAGAAGAAGGCTTATTTCGAGGAAGATAAAAGATATAAGCCTGCGGTTTTGACTTGGGATGATATTTATCTGGAAGGGTACTGGCAGACGGAGAAGTATTTTCAGACAGTGACCGGGCAGGTGAAGGATACACTGGATCCGGACAGGCTTCTTGCGGCTGGGGCGAAAGCCTGCGGCATTGGTGGGAGCCGGAGCACGTCTGCGCCTGCGCCTTACAAAGCAGCCCATGATGCGGGCGGCAGGACGCTGGCTCAGTGGCTTGCGCAGACATCGGCTACGGAGTCGGTGAGCGTGCATATCCGCAGGGGGGATTATCTTTTGCCGGAGAATCAGGCGCTTTTTGGCGGCATCTGCACGGAAGACTATTACCGGGCGGCTATGGCGCGGATGCAAAAGATGCACCCGGGCTGTGTCTTTTATCTTTTTACCAATGATAAACAGTGGGCCGGAGAATGGGCTGACAGAGGACAGATAGAGCCTGTGGCGCTGACGGATGTTCCGGACAGCGGTATGGGAAGGGACTACGCGGAATTCCTGCTGATGAGCAGATGCAGGCATAACATACTGGCCAACAGCAGTTTCAGCTGGTGGGCTTCCTATCTGAATAAAAATCCGCACAAGACAGTGCTGGCGCCGGACCGGTGGCTGAACGGCTGGGACTGTGAGGATTTCTACCGGGCGGATATGCAGAAAGTCACTGCAGGGTGACGACGCGCACGGACAGGATGCGCAGGGGAGATACCCTGCATTATGAAAGGGACTCGATTTCATGAAGAAACATACATCAGAAGAAAATCAGGAAAAGAAAGTTACCCTGCTGCAAAAGGTAAGCTATCTTTTCGACAGAAAACAGAAAAGACAGATCGCGGGTCTGGCGCTGCTGATCCTGATCGGCGGACTGCTGGAGACCGTCGGGGTGTCTATGCTCCTGCCAGTGGTGCAGGCGATCATGGATCCGGAACAGCTTATGGAGAATGAACTGGTGGGTAAGGTGACGAAGGCGCTGCATATTGAGACGAGCAGACAGCTTATCATCCTTATGCTGGGCGCACTGATCGCATTGTATGTGGTCAAGAATGCGTACCTGCTGTTTCAGACCTATGTGCAGAATACCTTCGTTACGCGCAACCGCAACCGCATGATCAGCCGCGTGATGCGGGAATTTCTGAACAGGCCATACGAGGAATATCTGGGGGCGGACATCCCTACGGTATTCCGGCTGACGGACAGCGATATCCCCAACGCATTTCAGCTGATCCTGGTGATGATCCAGATGGTGACGGAGATCGTGGTGGCAGGTTTCCTCTGTATCGTGCTGGTGGTGGTGAGTCCGGCCATGTCGCTTTTTATCTTCTGCATTTTTCTGGGGATGACACTGATGATCACGAAGGTGTTAAAGCCAAGACTCAACGCTATCGGGCATAAGAATCAGCAGATCCAGTCCCGGATCGCCAAGTGGAGGATTCAGTCTATCTACGGGTTAAAAGATGTCAAGGTGCTGCACAGGGAAGAATTTTTCGTGCGCAATTATTATGAGAGCGGCGCCATCGGCGCGGATGTGGCCAGAAATTACGCGGTGTTCAACAATCTGCCGCGGCTTCTGATCGAGACGATCTTTATGGCGTCGATGCTTCTGTTTATCATGCTGTATATGCTGCGGGGCGGCAATATCACGGTGCTGATCCCTCAGCTGTCGGCCTTTGCGGTGGCAGGAATCCGGGTGATGCCGGGGACGAACCGGATCAATACGTATCTGTCGGAGATCGCCTATTCCCAGCCCTGTCTGGATTATCTGTATGAAAATCTGACGGCAAATATGAAGATGGACGTAAACGGCAGCGTGACCGGGCTGGCCAGAGGAGGCGGGGCGCAGACGCAGGAGGTCAGGACGCATCTGCAGGATAAGATCGTGCTGGATCATATCACCTACGCCTATCCGAATACGGAGAAGAATATTTTTACCGACGCTCATATGGAAGTAAAAAAAGGCCAGTCGGTGGGCATCATGGGCCCTTCCGGCGCCGGGAAATCCACAGTTGTGGATATTCTGCTGGGGCTTTTGCGGGTGCAGGAGGGGACGATCACCTGCGACGGGGCGAATATTTTCGACAATTATGCGGACTGGCTATCAAAGATCGGCTATATTCCGCAGTCCATCTATCTGATCGACGAGTCCATCCGGGACAATATCGCCTTCGGTATAGACGGGGATAAGATAGACGACAGGCGGATCTGGGAGGTGCTGGAGGAGGCGCAGCTGAAAGAATTCGTGGAGGAACTGCCGGAAGGGCTGGATACGACCATAGGTGACAGGGGTGTCAGAATATCCGGCGGACAGCGGCAGCGTCTGGGCATCGCCAGGGCGCTTTACCACAATCCGGAGATCCTGGTGTTTGACGAGGCCACCTCGGCGCTGGACAACGATACGGAGAAGGCGGTCATGGATGCGATCAACAATTTCCACGGCAGGAAGACGATGGTGATCATCGCCCACCGCCTCAATACCATCGCCAAGTGTGATGTGATCTACAAAGTGGACGGTGAGAAGATCGTGGAGACGAAATTACAGTGACGCAGGTGCAGGCGGGTGCTGCTTAGAGGCCCGGTTTGCGCATCCGGGCTGAGGATGAATGGAGAATCAGGATGTTAGGAATTGAGACACAGGAAGGCTTCGGGCTGGGCAATCAGCTGTTCTTCTATATTACGACCAGATGCATTGCGCAGGATAAAGGGTATGCATTCAGCGTGCTGGATCCGGAGCATTTTGCCAATAACATGCACAGTGACTGCGGGCTGTACTTTATGGATCTGGATATGGGCGTCCCTTCGAAGAAGGAAGATTATCAGAAAGTCTTTCGGGAGAAGGAGACGAGACTTTTTGCGGGCAATTCCAGACACGACCTGACGCATGGCGTCTATGTCACGGATACCGATCAGGCGCTGTTTGCGGTGGAGGACGATACGCTGCTCTACGGGAACCTGCAGGCCGAGGATTATTTTATTGCCCATAAAGAAGAGATCAAAAAGTGGCTGGCAGTCAGGCCGGAGTACGACTGTAAGGAATACAGCAGGGACAATCTGTGCATCCTGCATCTGCGGTGCAGTGACTATATGGGTTCGCCGGAGCTTTTTCTGCGGAAAAAATACTGGCTTATGGGTATGAAGCAGATGCGCAGGATCAACCCGGCGATGGAGTTTATGATCATCACCAATGATGTGAAGGAAGCAGGGAAGCTGCTGCCCGGCATTCCGGCGTACAATTTTGATCTGGCAAAAGACTACAGTGTGTTGAAAAATGCGAAATATCTGCTGCTGGCGAATTCTTCGTTTGCTTATTTTCCGGCTTTTACGAGCGATACGGTGGAGTATATCCTGGCGCCCAAGTACTGGGCCAGACATAATGTGTCTGACGGTTACTGGGCATCGGAACAGAATATCTATGAGGGCTGGCATTATATGGACCGGAAAGGCAGGGTATTTACGGCCGAAGCGTGCAGGCAGGAGCTTGCCGCCTATAAGAAGACGTCGAAGAAGTATGCGGCCGTGAATGTGCGGCCGGCGGGGCTGCGGCTCAAGTTGATGGAACTGCACGGGCAGTATATCTATAAGAAGGCATACGCAGGCAAGATCGCGCGTGGCGTGATGCGGCGGGTGCGTAAGCTCCTCCCGGCGCGGGGGTGAGATGAGGAAATATGAGAAAGGAGCCGCTATGTGTACAAAAATGCAGCTTGATAATATAGCAAGACAGATGGCGCAATCTTATCGCTCCGTGTATGGAAATGATGTTGTTGCGATTTATTTGTATGGCTCTTACGCGAGAGAAGATTTTGATCATGAATCGGATATAGATATTACAGCAATAGTCAAAGGAAACAGAATGGATCTGCAAAATAAATTGAAACAGGTGTGGAATATATCCGCCGATATCGGTTTGGAGAATGATGTCGTCGTCTCACCGACAGTGATACCCTTTGATGAATTTGAGGAGTATAAGCAGACACTTCCGTTTTATATGAATATCCGGAAAGAAGGAAAACAAATTGGATAATCTGATGAAGTATAGACTTGCCGGCAGGGCGCTGACAGAGCATATAGAACGGATACCGATGAAAAGAATGGCGATATATGCCGGAATCCTGCTGGCGGTATCTTTGCTGCCGCTGCTTTTGCTGGGCAGATATAACGTGATGTGTGCGGACGATTATGATTACGGCAGGGCGGTACATGATACCTGGCTGGCGACCGGCTCCGTGTGGCAGTCGATCCGGACGGCGTGGCAGCAGAATATGACTTTTTACCGGGACTGGCAGGGGACTTATGTATCCTGTTTCCTGATGGCGCTTTCGCCCATGAATTTTCATTATGAGACGGCCTGGGTCGTGCCGGTGGTGATGGTCGGTATGTTTGCAGGCTCTACGTTTGTTCTGGGAAAACATATTTTGTGCAGATGGCTGGGTGCAGAGGGGGCAGGCGGCAGTTTTGTGATGTTTCTTCTGCTTTTTCTGTTCTATCAGGTCCTGGAGGCTCCCTATGAGGGAATCTACTGGTACAATGGGGCCACACATTATGTGCTGATGCAGTCGGTGTGGTTTTTTACGCTGGCGGCGATCTCGGCCGCCCTGTGGACGCCGAAAAAGTCCCGGGAAGTGCTTTTGTGTGTGATCGCGGCGCTGCTGGCGGTGATCGTGGGCGGCGGTAATCTGGTGACCGGACTGCAGGCGGAGATTCTGATGGTTTTTCTGCTGCTCTATGCGGTGGTCGTCAACCGCAGGAAGATCGTAGCGGTGGCGATTCCTTTCTGTACGGGTACAGTCGGGTTTCTGTTCAATATACTGGCGCCGGGGAATATCCAGCGCAGCAGTCTGGATACGGATGAAGGATATTCGGCGCTTGTGTCGGTGGTGCTGTCCTTTTACAATGCGGTGGTCTATATGATCCGCTGGACACCGGTATTTGTGCTCCTGATCTGGCTGCTGCTGCTCCCGGTGCTCTGGAAAATGATGAAACAGTCCAGACGGACGTTTGCGCATCCGGTGCGGGTGACGTTTGGGGCTTTCTGCGTGCTTGCCGCCATGTTTACCCCGACCCTGTTTGCGCTGGGGATGGTGGGGCTGGCCAGAGTGGACAATATCATCCAGATGGTATATTATCTGTGCCTGTTTCTGGTGACGGCCTACTGGCTGGGGTATTTTGCCCACAGAGGGCGAAGCGGCGCGGGCGAGACGCTGGGTACTTTTCTGGAAAAGACGCGAGGCAGGATGACGGCGGCATTCCTGCTGCTGGTTCTTGTGGTGTGGTGTTTTACGGGGGATAAAAATACGTATGCCGGCATATCGGCACTGCGTTCGTTATATAACGGCGAGGCACAGACTTTCTATGAGGAAGCCATGGAGCGGCACGGAATCTATGTGGATGAGACGGTGGTGGACGTGGAGATCAGGCCCTATTCCGCCAGGCCCGCCCTTTTTGACTTTAACGATCTGACGGAGGATGCCGGCAACTGGCTGAATCTGGCAGTGATGCAGTACTATCATAAGGCTTATGTGAAACTGGTGGAGGAGTAAGGAACGGTTGTTCCTGAGAAGGGAGGACATGATGGCCGGTAAATTGAAACTGCCCAATGTCACGCTGGCGGCAATGACCAGCGTGGATCTGTATGAGACGATCAAAGCGATGCAGTACAGTATGCGGCAGATCGAGTTCGGGGATGTGGTGCTGATCACCCACAGAAAACCGCTTACCCTGCCGCGCAGCATACGGTATTCCCATACATCGAAGCTGGACAATATTGATAAATTTAATTACAAAATGGTCTATGAGCTGGGTGAGCATATTCATACGGACTATATGCTGCTGGTACATGCGGATGGTTTTGTGGTGCATCCGGAGAGCTGGCGGGAGGAATTTCTGCAGTATGATTATATCGGTTCGCCCTGGCCGCTGCCTGCAAATGACTATGCTTACCGCGACGCGAAGGGGCAGATCTGCCGGGTGGGCAACAGCGTTTCCGTCCGCAGCAAACGGCTGCTGGACTTCCCGAAACAGGCGGCTCTCAAGTGGGAAAAAATGGAAGACGACAACTACAACGAGGATACGTTTCTGTGCTGCAAATATAAAAATGTGATCGAGGACGCGGGTATGCGGTTTGCGCCGATCGAGGTAGCGAAATATTTCGGGCACGAGCATATGATCCCGGAAGTGATGGACGTGGAGGCGCCCTTTCTTTTTCATAAATGGCGGGGCCGAAACGCGCAGTATCCGAAGTTTGAGAACCCCTGGAAGGTCAGGTGGCAGAAAGTGAAGGATACGGTCAGGCCGTTTCTGTTCTGGCGCCGGTGGAGGTAAAAATGATTTACGATTGCATCCCTTTTTTTAATGAACTGGATATTTTGAAGCTGAGAATGCAGATCATGGCGCCTTATGTGGATAAGTTTGTGCTGGAGGAGTCTACGGTGACTTTTTCCGGGGAGCCGAAGGAGATGATCTTTGCGAAGAACCGGGAGATGTTCCGGGAATTTGCGGATAAGATCGTCTATGTGGCGGTGGACAATTCGCCCATGAGCGGCGTGACGACTCATGAGCGGGACAAGTTTCAGAAGAATCAGCTGATCCGCGGCATGCGAGGATGCAAACCTGACGATATTGTCATTTTCAGTGATGTGGATGAGATTCCGGATCCGCGGACGCTGCAGAAGGTTCTGGCGCATTTTGACGTTTCGAAAATATATCATCTGGCGCAGCGGATGTTCTACTGTTTCTTAAACATGGAGGAGATATCGGGCAATCTGCTGTCGATCACGGGAGAATTTCCGGGTGTGGAGAAGAAACAGTGGCTTGGCACGAAGGTCTGCAGCTTCGGCAGCCTGCCGGAGGAGGGGATTGTTTATCTGCGGGAGGTATCCCCGGAAGATCCGCGGAGCGTGCGGGTTGCGGACGGCGGCTGGCACTTCGGTTATATGGGAGGCGACGGCGAGCGGGATGTGGCGAAACGGATCGGCGTCAAGGTACAGGCGGCGGCCCATCAGGAATATAACAAAGCCAGATATTTGAAGGAAGCGGTGGACAGACTGCTGTGCGGGGAGGATATCTTCGGGCGGAATGCCAGATTCGTGCGGGTGCCCATCGACGAAAGTTATCCGGCATATCTGCGGGAGCATCAGGAGGAGTACGCCTTTTTGATGGCGCCGCAGATCGGAAGGGCAGGGATCCTTTGTAAGAAGACGAAGCTTCTCTGCATGCAGGGGATGCGTAGAGTGCATGGTGCGGCTGCGCGTTGTCTGGGCAGGTAGGCCCTGCCTTTGACGAAGTGCTGTTGAGAGCCGGACAGTAACGGATAGATCAAAGAGACAGGAAATGCGTAAGGAGGCGGAACAGGAATGGAATTCTACCGAAAGCTGAAAAAAAGCAGGCTGCCGTGGTATCTTTTTTACGGCGGATTGACGATAGAGCTGCTCATTGTCATTGTGGACAAGAGCAATTTGATCAATCCGTTCGAAGGGCGGCTGTTCCAGATCACCTTTCTGATCTTTCTCCTGAAACTGCTGCTGACAGACTACAGCAAAAAAGAGTGGCATTGGATCGTAGGGCTGGAGCTGCTGGCTTTTTTCTCATATTGGGTGACGGGGGCCAATGAACTGATCCGGATCGTCACTTTCGTGGTCGCGTGCAAAAATATTCCGCTTAAACAGATGATGCGCTATGCCTTTTATGTGACGCTGGCTGGCTGCGCGGTGATCGTGCTGCTCTCGGTGACGGGAATCTATGGGGATATCAGTCTGACGCAGGCTTACGGGCGGGAGTCCGCGGAGACGACCATCTACATCGGTGTGGAGCCGGCGAAAGAAACCCGGTACACCTTGGGTATGGGACATCCCAATGCATTATCCTGCATGTTCCTGATGCTGCTGGTGATGGCGGTCTATGTCTATTTCGAGAGGATGAAGTGGTATCTGTATCTGTTTCTGATGCTGCTTAATGTGGGCGTTTATGCGCTGTCCGGGTCCAAGACGAGTATGCTGATCACGACGGCTTTTCTGGCTGGAGCCTGCGCGCTGACATACTGTAGATTTCTGCGGGAGGATCGGTTCGGCTATCTGTGCGGCCTGCTGGTGTTCGCAGCCTGCATCGCCTTTTCCGTGGATGCGGCAGTCTGCGCCCAGAGAGTGCGGGATGTGCAGTGGAACGAATTCTATTACGGGGAACCGCTGGACGACCGGCATATCGTGACGCTGGCAAAGATCGACCGCAGGATCAGCGGCAGGATCATTTCCCTGACCGATTCGGAGGCCAACGACGGGATGATCCAGACCTGGTCGCTGTTTTCCAGGCCGGAAAATATGGAACATTATTTCGATATGGGCTGGGTGAAGGTGTTCTACCGCTACGGCATCGTGCCCGGCATCATGTACCTGCTGGCGCATCTGGCACTCCTGTGGCGGATCTACAGGAGAAAAGACGCCTGCGGCCTGGCGGTGTTTACGGTGCTGGCGGTCTATACCGTGGTGGAGGCACATCTGGTGTCATTTTATATCGGCAGGAATTTCCTGCTTATGATGATGGGCTGGCACTTCTTTCCTGCGATTCCAGATAGCGCCGAAGATCGAGGATGAGCTGCCTGGTGCGCAGCTTCGCGCCTTCATTTGTCAGGTGATAGGGCGTGTCGTAGAAATATTCGTAGTCCAGAAAGTAATCCCGGCAGTCCGAGATCACAGGGCAGTCCAGCCGTTCTTCCAGCGTCGTCTGAAACCGGATATAGTCCTCTACAGGAGGCGTGTAGGCACAGTCCATAACAGGAAATCCGGCCACCAGCATGACGGCGCCGCGCTCCGTGATATATTGGTTTAACGCATTCAGGCGGTCGATACAGACGTCCTCCACGGCCGGTGCATGAAGCGTGAACAATTCAAAAAACTCTTCTTTTTCATATTGCGGCTTCGGCCGCTCGAAGCTGACATCCCCGTATTCATTAAAAGCCAGGCGGCTGTAGACCGTCCCGTGGTCCTGCACATTGCCCTCCTTGGAAGTCCAGAGGGAAATGACCCTTTTGGCATAATCGGGAAAAGAAAAGTACATGTCCGGAATGTCTTTCCAGCGGATCAGTCGCCAGAGTTCGGGATGGTTTTCGACCGTCAGCCAGGCGATCACAGGATCGACGATGGTGTCGTCATCGTCATAGTCCGTGTGGCAGACGATGATAAGGTCGCCTTCTGTGATATTGACTTTCGCGATCTCTTCCTGAAAGGCATTGCCCAGACCGCCGTGCACGCCTGCATTCACCACCGGCATCTGAAAGGCTTCTTCCAGCAGGGAACAGTCCATGCCGAAAGCCAGATTGGAGTTGCTGATCAGGACGATCTTAGGCTCCGTCAGGGACGTAAGCCGCTCCATCTTGTCCAACAGAGAGGCATTGTAGCTGTAGAGATACTGCGGCATGATGCCCTTTCCGAAGAGGAACAGCAGCGCCACAAAAAGGGCACACAGCTTCGCCAGAAAGAAAACCGTTGACCGTACTGTCCGGGAGGATGCGGCAGTGCCGCTTACCCCTGCGGGATCAGAACTGGAAGTAGATAAATTGTGTCTGTTCATAAGATTCACCATACGCTCCGAAGAAAATGATCACAAACAAGATAACGATACCAAATAGCCAGCGGAAAGCAGAAGACTGCTGGAAAAAGAAGACCGTGAAGGAGGCCTTCGTCCTGTAAATGACGGTGTCGATCCACAACAGCAGCAGAAGGGATGCCGCCAGCAGGGCAAAGGTCGGAAGGTCAGGGAAGATATCCAGGAAACCGAGGCTGAAAAGATCCCGGATCCCGGGTTGTGTGACCGCCCGCAGGACGATACCGCAGGTTGCCTGTACGCTGGGCATACCAAAAAACAGCAGCGTGGAGACAAAGAGGAAGAAGGTGACAAGCCGCCGACTCAGTACCTGTACCCCTCTTTTTGACGGCATGGATTCCGCAGATGACACGGAGGCGCCGCCGCGCGTCCGGTAACGTCTGCGCAGATTGCCGGCGATGATATACAGGCCGTTCAAGCCGCCCCAGAGCACATAAGACCAGGCCGCGCCGTGCCATAATCCGCTTAGAAGGAATACGGCCATCGTATTCAGGCAGGTGCGGGCAAAGCCCCGGCGGCTGCCGCCCAGAGGGATATAGACATAATCCTTGAACCAGCTGTTTAAGGTGATATGCCACCTGCGCCAGAATTCGGAAATGCTCTCCGCGTGAAAGGGCGCCTCGAAGTTGTCCGTCAGCCGGAACCCGAAGGATCTGGCGGTTCCAATGGCTATATAGGAATAGCCGCCGAAATCTCCGTAAATCTGGAAAGCGAACAGCATAAAAGCGAGCGCGATCTGCAGACCGGAATATTCCGTGTATGTGGAAAAAACAGGATTGATGATGGCGGCAATATTGTCGGAGATCACCAGCTTATAGAAAAGGCCGAGCAGGATCAGGCATAAGCCTTCTTTCAGATTCTGCAGGGAAAAGCGGGTGCCTCTGTGAATCTGCGGCAGGATGTCCCCGGCGCGTTCGATGGGACCGGAGATCAGCTTGGGAAAGAATGCCAGATAGAGGGCATATTTCAATAAATGTTTCTCGGCGGCTGTCGTGCCGCGGTATACGTCCACGGTGTAGCTGACGGACTGGAACAGAATAAAGGAAATGCCAAGGGACAGCAGGCCGTGTACCGGAGTAAACTGCCTGTCCGTGTGCAGGGCCGTCAGAATCTGGTTGACGTTCTCCAACAGAAAATTCGTATATTTGCAGTAACCAAGCAGCCCCAGGTTACAAAATACCGTGAAGATCATAAGGCCTTTTGCCGTGCGGGGACGTCCGGCGGCTCTGGCTCTGGCAAGCAGAAGGCCGCTGCCGTAGGAAAGCAGGATGATCGCTCCGAGCAGGAGCAGGTAGCGGCTGTCCGCACTGGCATAGAAAAAGCAGCTGGCAGCCAGAAGCCACAGGTAACGGACTCTGGGAGGCAGCAGGAAGTAAACGATATAGACGATCGGAAAAAACAATAAATAGGCAAAAGAATGGAAAACCATGGCAGTCTCTCCTGGATTTTGTGTCTTTTACAATTTTAGCAGAATTCACAAATAATGCAATCGGAAAGTGGAACAGCCTTGAAAACCAATCGGAAAAATGCTATTCTTAGATAATATATCCTGATTTTTACAGTGCTGGAAGGGTCAGGAAAATGGTTTGCGGATTGCGGAAGGAAAGATGGATTCCTTATGGAAAGAACTGCGAAGAGAAGAAAAACGAAGATCTGCATGGTCGTTCCCAGTGCCGCCGTCAAGGGCGGGATCGCGTCGGTGGTGAACGGCTACAGAGGATCGGCGCTGGAGAAGCGTTTTCAGATCTGCTATGTGGAGTCTTACTGTGACGGGAGCAGATGGCAGAAGTTTGGCAAGGCGGTTGCGGGGTACGGCGCTTTTATCCGGCATCTTCTTTTACAGAGGCCTGATGTGGTGCATATTCATTCCTCCTTCGGTCCCAGCTTTTACCGGAAGATGCCTTTTATCTATCTGAGCCGCCTGTTTCGTATCCCGGTGGTCAATCACATCCACGGGGCGGAGTTTGACGCTTTCTATACGCAGGCGTCCGGCAGTAAGCGAAAGCTGGTGGACATGGTCTACCGGCAATGCGACAGACTGCTTGTCCTGTCGGAGGAGTGGAAGAAACGGATGGCCCGGATCGTGCCGGCAGATAAGATCACGGTGCTGGAGAACTACTGTCTGATCCCTGCGGTCCCTTTTGACAGGGGAAGAGACGGCAGGCAGGTTCTTTTTGTGGGAGAGCTGGGTCGAAGGAAGGGATGCTACGACATGCCGGCGATCTGGGAGCGGGTGACGGCGAAGGTGCCCCAGGCGCGGCTTGTGATGGCGGGCGACGGCGAGATGGAGCCGGTGCGGCAGGGGTTTGCGCGCAGCGGGCTTTTGGAGCATGTGACCTTTCCCGGCTGGGTGAGAGGGCACAAGAAGGAGAGTCTGTTTGCGGAGAGCGCGGTGTTCCTTTTTCCCACCTACAATGAGGGTATGCCGATGGTGGTGCTGGAGGCGATGAGTTACGGGTTGGGAATCGTGACGACGACCGTTGGCGGTATCCCCGGGCTGATCCAGGACGGCACAAGCGGCAGACTCTGCCGGCCCGGTGACGTGGAGGGGATGGCAGAGGCGGTGATCCGGCTTCTGGAAGAGGACACCGTCAGAGAAGAATACGGCAGGACGGCAAGGAAGAACGCGGTGCAGCATTACAGTCTGGAACGGCATCTGGAGAAATTGGGCAGAGTCTATGAGTCTGTTGCGCGAAAAGGCCGCAGGGCATAACTTTGGGAAAGACAGCCGGCAGCGCTGCAGCCTGTAAAGACAGGGCAGCGGGAAGGCATGAGGGATAGAAGATGGACCGGGTGGGACATGTGTTAAAGAGCGCAGCAAAGATATTATTTTGGAAATGCCGTTACGGCAGCAGGTTTCAGGCGGCGCCGGTGCAGGGATTTGACCGGCTGTATCTTGAGCTTGCACCGAAGGCACAGATTTCTCTGGCGGAACGCATCCAGAACAGGGGAATGCTCTATCTGCTCTGCGGACAGGGCGGCAGGCTGCGGATCGGCGCCCATGTTTTTTTTAATACGAACTGCAGCGTGTCCTGTATGGGAGAGACACGCATAGGAGAGTACTGTAAAATAGGCAACAACGTGGTGATCGTGGATCACGACCATAATTATAAGGATCAGAACAGCGAATTTCTGATCGGAAGCATCGTTATCGGGAACCGGGTATGGATCGGGGCAAACTGTACGATCCTGCAGGGAGCACAGATCGGGGACGACTGCGTCATTGCGGCGGGCAGCATCGTCAAGGGCGTGGTGCCTGCGGGAAGCGTATACGCCCAGAAGCGGCAGACGACGGTGACGGACAAAAGAGCCGGTTCGGGAAAGGCAGGGGTATAGGATCAGGCATGAACAGTCAATACAGGATCAGTGTGATCGTACCTGTTTATAATAAAAAAGAGTATCTGGGAGCGTGCGTCGACAGCATTCTCGGGCAGACATACAGAAATCTGGAGCTTGTGCTGGTGGACGATGCTTCCACGGACGGCAGCGGGGCTCTGTGCGACCAGTATGCCGCAAAGGATGACAGAGTGCGGGTCATACACCGTCAAAACGGCGGGCCGACGGCGGCCTGCGTGACGGGGATGGAGCAGGCCTGCGGCAGCCATTTCATGTTCATAGACAGCGACGACTATGTGGATCCCTGTATGCTGGAGGAGATGGGTAAGCATTTGACCGGCAGGCCGGGGGAGATCGTGTGCTGCGACCATGTGCTGGAAAAGAGGAAAAAGACGCTGCCCGTGGCATCCGGCGCAGAACCGGGCGTCTACGAGGGGGCAGAACTGGAAACGGAGATCAAGGCGAAACTGCTTGGCAGGGAACAGAGGCTTCTGCCCATGTCCCGCTGTATGAAGCTCTGCGAGAAGTCTGTTTTTGCGGGAAATGAGCAATACTATGATATGACGGTCCGCATGGGAGACGATTTTCATCTGATCTACCCGGCGTTTCTGAACAGTACCCGGGTGGTGGTCATGGAACAGGCGTTTTATTATCACTACCGGTATGTGGGAGATTCCATTGTGCACGGCTATGATGCCGGTATGTACAGAAGCGTCGAGGCATGGCGGCGGGCCATGGAGAGGATCGTCGCCGATAAGGGCGTGAAGGACGGAGAAGAGAAGCTGCGCAGGGAATACTGCTATATGCTGATGCTGGTGATGAAGAATGAGCTGAGAAATCCCGGCCGGGATTACGGCGCGCGTATCCGGCAGATCTTCCGGGACGGAGCGGTCAGAGCCTGCATTATGAATACGCCGCTGTCCGTACAGGAGCGCTCCAACCAGCTGATGTATCTGGGGATGCGGTATCCGGACAGGCTGTTTCTGTGGCTGCTGCGGATGGTCTTAAGGCTGCATGACAGAGGCTGAGCGGACAGGGAAGCATACAGAGCAGAAAACAGAGAATAAAACAGCGAATAAAGACAGAAAAATACAGAAAATACAGAAAAATACAGAGCGGAAAATGAAACAGAGAAAAGAGGACAATAGATGGATAACAGACTGGTCATGTATCTGCACGGTGGGAGCGGCAACCATGGCTGCGAGGCGATCGTCAACAGCACCTGTCATATGATCGAGGAGATTCCGAAGCTGCTTGTGACAAACAGCGAGGCGGAAGACAGGAAGTACTCTCTTGCGCCATTGTGCGATATCCTGCAGGAGCGGAAGATCAGGGAACACTTTTTTGCCCATGTATGGTATTATGCGTGGCGGGCGGTGTTCCACGATCCGGAATCCTTCATGCGTTACCGTTTCCGGCAGGTGCTTGGCAGGAAGCGGGCGCCGCTGTATGTGTCCGTGGGCGGGGATATGTACTGCTATGAGATCTCAAAGCGGGAGGCGATCGTGGCCAACAGCACGTTCAACAGGGCAGGGGCGAAGACGGTACTCTGGGGCTGTTCCATCGAGCCGGAGCTGCTTAAGGAGCCGGAGATGGTGGAGGATATGAAGCGGTATGCGCTGATCACACCCAGAGAGTCCATCACGGAGCAGGCCCTTTTTCAGGCCGGGGTGCGGGATAATGTGCGGCGGTATCCGGACCCGGCATTCTCCCTGCAGCCGGAGGAGGCGAAACTGCCGGAAGACTTTAAGACAGGGGCGGTGGTGGGCATCAACATCAGCCCGATGATCATCCGCTATGAGAAAGAGCCGGGGATCACGATTGCCAACTACAGGAAGCTGATCGATCATATTCTGCAGACCACGGACAACAGCGTGGCGCTGATCCCGCATGTGATGTGGAACAACAATGACGACCGGCTGACGCTGGCGGAACTGTACCGGGGCTACGAGTGTGACGCGCGGGTCTTTCTGTTCCCGGATCTGCCCTGCCGGCAGGTCAAAGATGTGATCGCCAGGTGCAGAGTCTTTATCGGGGCCAGGACCCATGCCACCATCGCCGCCTATTCCAGCTGTGTACCGACGCTGGTGGTAGGATATTCGGTGAAAGCGCGGGGGATCGCGAGAGATATTTTCGGCACCGAAGACCGGTATGTGCTGCCGGTGCAGTCGCTGCAGACTTCGGACGCCCTGATCGACGCCTTCCAGTGGCTGATGCGGGAAGAAGACGCGATCCGGGCCAGACTGCATGAGGTAATGCCCCGGTACTGCGCGCAGGCGGCCAGAGCAGGAGATGAGATTCGCAGATTATGGAAACAGGTAACGGCATGAGCGGCGATTTGATCAGTGTCATTGTACCGGTGTACAATGGAGAGGCATATATCGAGAGATGCATCCGGAGCGTGTTGTATCAGGAATACAGGACATGGGAGCTTTTGCTTGTGGACGGCGCTTCCACGGACGGTACGCTTAAGCGCTGCCATGCATGGCAGAAAAAAGACGAGCGGATACGGGTGATCTCGCTGTCTGAGAATCAGGGCGTCTCCGTGGGGCGCAATGCAGGCATACGCAGGGCTAGAGGAGCGTATCTCTTTTTTCTGGATGCGGACGACTGGCTTATGCCGGACTGCCTGGGACGGCTTTATGAGGAGATCGGGCAGCCGGAGACCGATATAGCGGGCTGCGCTTTTGCAAGGTGCACGGCGGCGGACTGGGAAGAACTGGAAAAGAAGGTGCGGCAGGGCGGATGGGCTGACGGGGGCAGGTGTGCCGCCGGCTCTGTCAGCATTGCGGGACAGGACTTTCTGCAGGAAGGGATCTTAAAACAGGATACCAGATGCTGGAGCAAGCTGTATCGCAGGCAGGTATTGGCAGGCAGTTTCTTTCGGGAAGACTATACGGTGGGAGAGGATATGCTCTTCCTCCGGGAAGTGGCCGCGAAGGCGCGGAAGATCAGCTGCAGCCAATACCAGGGGTATTGCTATTATCATAACCCTGCCGGCACCATGCTCCGGCCTTTCCGGGAATCGGATATGGACCAGATCCGCTGCTGGCAGGAAGTGCTGGCAGATCTTCAGGCAGGGAAAGGAACTGTGGGAGACGGGCAGGCCACAGCAGACTGCGCAGCCATCCTTCTTATTTCGTGTATGCTTGTGGCCGGGAAACTTTCCGTGCTTCCGTGGGCGCAGAGGAGAACTTATGAAGAGCAGCGCAGGCAGTGCAGCCGGGTATTGAAGGAGACACTGCGCATCCCGGGCGCCCGGGCAGGGCTGGACCGGGGCTATCGCCTCAAGGTGGGACTGTACCGCAGGGCGCCGGGGCTGTATCTGTTCTTATATCATGTGCTGAAAAGCAGGTAAGAAAAAGGAGCGCAGGCCGATAAAATGGGCAGAGTCAGACAGGCCGGGAAGAATATCTTCTTCGGTTATATCAGCAATTTCATAATCCTGTGTATGGGGTTTTTGCAGAGAACGGTCTTTATCGGGGTGCTGGGCGAAACCCTGCTGGGGGTAAACGGCCTGTATACGGATATTCTCAGTATGCTCTCCCTGGCGGAACTGGGCATTGGCAGCGCCATGAACTACAGTCTGTACAAGCCGGTGGCAAACGGGGATCAGGAGAAGATCAAATCCTATATGGGGCTTTACCGGAAGGCTTATCTGGCCATCGCGGGCGTGATCACGGTGATCGGCCTTGCATTGTCGCCCTTTTTGCCTTATCTGATCAAGGACAGCGGGGGCATAGCGGTCAGGGAGCTGACGATTTATTATCTGATCTTTTTGTTCAATACGGTCAGCACTTATTTTGTGGCCTATAAATACAGCCTGTCCAATGCACAGCAGCGCAACTATATTCAGACCAATATTGCGACGGTCACGAAGATCGTTACGGTCTTTGTACAGATCATCGTGCTGCTTTTGACAAAGAACTTCCTGCTGTACCTGCTGATGCAGGCCGCGGTGGAGCTTTTGCAGAAGATCTTTGTCAGCATTTACTTCAACAGGCTCTATCCGTATCTGCGGGACAGGCATGTGCAGAAACTGGAGAAGGAAGAGACCGCGGTGGTGGTCACCAAGACAAAAGCGCTGATGTTCCACAAGATCGGCGACGTGGCCAGGCTGTCCACGGACAGCATTATCATCACCTATTTCATGAATGTGCGCTGGGTGGGCGTTGTGGGAAACTACGCGATGATCATCACTTATGCCGCGAATTTTATCAGCGTGATCTTCAACTCCGTGATCTCCGGTTTCGGCAATCTGGTGGCTACGGAGTCCCGGGAGAAACAGTATGCCATGTTTAAGATCTACCGTTTCTTTGCCTGCTGGCTGTATGGCTTCGCCGCGGTAGGATTCTGGCTGCTGTTAACGCCTCTTGTCACGGGGCTGTGGCTGAACGACAGCTGGGCATTGAGTCAGACGGTGCTGACGCTGATCCTGATCGATCTGTATTTTAAGGGCGGCAGAGTTGTTCTGGTCAATTTCAAGATCGCGGCGGGGGTCTTCGAGCAGGACAAGTATCTGTCCCTGCTCCAGGGGCTGGTGAATCTGGTGTTGTCGATCGCGGGCATCCAGTATATGGGTCTGGCGGGCGTTTATGTGGGCACGGTGGTGTCCGGGGTGATGGCGAATCTGCTCCAGCCGGTGATCGTGTACCGGGACTGCTTCGGGCGAAGCGCCTGGACGTATTTTGTGGATGCGGTGAAATATATCGGCGTGATCGTGGGCGTGGCGCTTCTCATGGTGCCGGTGAAGCATTTTCTTCTGGCACAGGTGAACGTGCTGACGTTCATCGGGATGGGGGCCGTGGTCACGGTGGTTTATAATATGGCGTTCTGTCTGTTTTTCAGAAAGACAGAGGAATTCGGATATCTGTGGGCTCTGGTGAAAGGAAAACTGCCGGGGCGTGGCACAGGGCGGTAGTACATGTAAGGGAAAATATGGGTAAGGAAAATGGATAAAGACAGATTGATGGAAGAAGCCTGTCAGGAACTGCTGACCTACGGGGTCTGGGACGGGGAGAGAAGGCTGAAATATCTGGTGAAGAAATATCTGCTGCGGCGAAAAGCGGCGCCGGAGGATCTGATCTTCTGGCCTACGGGACTGCTGGCGGCAGGCCTGTGGCAGTACAGACAGGAGAAGAAGGAAGAAGATGTATGCGCGGTGATCGATCTGGTGCTCTCGGCCTACTGTGAGCGCTGGTTCCAGAAAGGAAGCCGGATCCTGTGGCTGGATGACCTTCTGGCCGGGGAGACGATGCTGGCACTGTACGAGGTATATCGGAAAAACGGACCGGGGCAGGGGATTCGTTCCGATAAAGAAGCGGAGCAATACCGGCAGGCGGTGGATAAGATGGCGGACTATGCGCTTCATTATCCCACCGACGAGACGGGCAGCTTTCCCTACCGGGCGGGGCAGGACAACGGGTATGTGTTCGTGGATACCATCGGGCTGGCCTGTCCGTTTCTGTACCGGTACGGTACGGTGTTTGACAGACCGGAGACGATGGAGGCGGCCGTGAAGCAGATCGTGAACTTTCTGGCCTATGGCATGGATGCAGACACCGGGCTTCCCTACCACGGTTATTCGGTGGCAGATGACTGTAAGTACGGGATCATTGGCTGGGGAAGGGCTGTAGGCTGGCTGCTGCGCGGCATGGGCTGCTGCATGACGACACAGTACGGTGTGGACAGGTTACGGGAACCTTATGTGAAGCTGACGGAGACGGTGGCGCCGTACCAGCGCAGGGACGGTTACTTTGCCTGGCAGCTGCAGGCGGCGGAAGGCCCGGCGGATACTTCCGCCACCGGCATGATCTGTGCGGCGCTCCGGCAGGGAATCGGGCTGGGTATTCTGGACGAAGCAGTGTACGGCCAGACCGTACAGGCCGGCAGGAATGCTTTGGAGAAATCGGAGAAAAACGGCAGAGTGTACCACTGTTCCGGCGAGTGCGAAGGGTTCGGACAGTATCCGCAGCGTTATGATGCCTATCCCTGGTCGCTGGGGCCGGCGCTGATGCTGTAGGATGTATGACGGGTTAGTATTAGGAAATGAAATTTTTGATGTCGTTAACTATAACCGGGAATAAGGAAAGACGTTATGATCATCGTAAAAATTATGGGCGGACTGGGGAATCAGCTGCAGCAGTACGCCTTTTATCGAAAACTGGAGAGCCTGGGGCGGGATGTGCGTCTGGATGTGTCGTGGTTCGAGCGTCCCGGCGAGCAGGAAGCGGTTCTGGCGAAAAGAACAATGGAGCTGAACTGCTTCGAAGGGGTCAGATACCGTCCGGCTTCGGAGCAGGAGATCCGTGGTCTGCTTGGCAGATTGTGGGAGGAACCGGAGTCTGCCGCTTCCAGGATCAGGAGGAAACTTCTGCCCTCGCATAATCCCTGCTTTGTAGAGCAGGAGATGTATCATGAGGAGGTCTTTCATTTTACGGACAAGTATCTTGCAGGGTATTGGGCCTGTGAGAAATATTATGCGGATATACTTGACGGCCTGCGCCGTGAGCTGCGGTTTCCTGTATGTGCGGACGCTGCTGTCGAACGCCGGAACGGGGAGATGATCGAAAAGATGGCGTCCGCAGAGTCGGTCAGCGTGCATATCCGCCGGGGTGACTATCTGGATGCGGCCAATGAAGCGATGTTCGGGGGAATCTGTACGGAAGCCTATTATGAGGCGGCAATGGCATGGATCAGGGAGCGGTATCCGAAGGCACGGTTTTTCTTTTTTTCTGATGATATTCCTTATGTGCGGGAACACTATGCAGGAGAAGACTGCGAGATCATCGACTGGAACACGGGGCCAAACAGCTTCTATGACATGATGCTGATGGGCCGCTGCCGGCACAATATCTGCGCCAACAGCACCTTCAGCTTCTGGGGCGCAAGACTGAACGCCGGGGAAGGCAAATGCATGATACGGCCTTCCATACACAAGAATACGCAGGTCTGTATACCGGAACAGATGAAACGGCTGTGGGCAGGCTGGACGCTGATCACGCCACAGGGGGCGGTAGTATGAGGCAGAGCATCCTTTTTTAGTCCATGCCTTCAAAAATCTCATCCAGACGCATCTTAATATGCGGGAACGCCCGAAGACAGATCTCGGTATCCGCATTATAATGCTCTTCCTCCTGATCGTCCTGCAGCATGTAGCTTTCTTTCAGGATATATTTGCCGTTTTCGAGGTAGTATATTTCAACGGATCTTCCCTGCGGTGAAACGATCCAATACTCCTCCACGCCGGCCGCTTCATAAATATCCATCTTTTCTGTCCGGTCTTTTTTTGCTGTGGAAGGGCTCAGGGTTTCGGCGATAAACCGGGGTAATCCGCTGTAGGAGCCGCCCTTTAAATGTTTCCGGTCGCAGATCACCATGATGTCAGGGCATAAATAGTCGTCGTTCACGTCCGGGTGGTATTTAAAGTCCAGATTTTCCATGGAAACAAGGCAGATGCTGTTTTTAAGTCCCTGTTTGATGATTGTATAAATATTTCCGTTGATAATGCCATGCCGGTATCCGGGAGTCGGGGACATGTCATAAACGATTCCATTTATTTTCTCGTCTCTCCAGTGTTCGCTGGCTGCTGATGCCATAGTATCACATCCTTTCTTCCATTTATCATAACATGCCGGGAGGGGGAAGGGAAGAACTGTATCATATATGCCTTAAGCGATGTTTCAAACATTTTTTATATTATTTTCAGGACTCTGACTGTAGAGCTTACACAATTGACAGCTATATGATTGTAAATGTAATTGAGTCAATAAAATTGTTGCTTAAATTATCTTTTCTAGAAGTATGATATTATTACGGTATAATAGGCTGGGAAAGAAATTTAGGCATGTTCTCAAAGTCTGATTTAAAATCCGTTGTTTCTAAATATTGTCTTTTGGGTAGGGCAAATTGCAAGAGATATATTCTGCTGTATCATATGAAACCCACATTAAAAGCATCAAAATATAATTGACAAATGGTACTGTGTAAGTTATTATTGTTAGTAAATAAACAGTTAGTTACTTATGAAAAAAGACGTAAAAGGGAAGAGGAGTAAAAAATGCGCAAAAGAGATTCGGAACAATCAAGATTGGATATTTTACAGGCAGCGGAAATTGAATTTGCCGATAAGGGGTTCTATGGAACACGAATAGATGAAATAGCGGAAAGAGCCGCGATCAATAAGCGGATGATCTATGAATATTTCGGTAATAAAGAAGAACTCTATAAAACTGTATTCAGCACGGTTTACAACAGGCTGACAGAGATCGAGTTTAAGCTGTTGGAGACAAACCTGCACGGGAAAGAAGCCATAGAAGTGATCATCAGATCTTATTTCAAATATCTGAAAGAGAATCCTACATATGTGAATTTGCTGCTTTGGGAAAATCTGAACAAGGCATATTATGTAAAAGATCTGGACTATGTAGGCGGTAAATATATCGTGATCGAAAAGATGAAAAAGATTATCGAACAGGGAAAAGAAGAGGGTATTTTCAAGAAGGAAATCGATACGGAACAGGTAGTGTTCTCTCTGATGAGCTATCCTTTTACTTACTTTTCTAATAAATATACGCTTTGTAAATTGTTCAGCAAGGATCTCAGTACCGGCCAGGAAATGGAAAGACGAATCAATTCCATGATAGAGATGTTCCTAAGCTACTTATGCACAGATCGGTAGATCTTTCCACAGAGGGGACTGCATGGAGCAGCAGGTCAGGAACTGTCGGTAAATAGAGAAAGAGCCGGAAAGTAAGGCAATGGAGGCAAAGATGATTACTGAGAAAATGTTAGATGAAATGTTAGTTACACCGAGCCGGATGTTGACAGAGGATATGAAAAAAATAGACGGCGACATTATGGTAATTGGCGCGGGTGGCAAGATGGGGCCGTCCTTGTGTGTCTTAGCTAAAAACGCAATCAAAGAAGCAGGTTTATCGAAAAGAGTGATAGCGGTTTCAAGATTTACGGATCCGATTGCGACACAGTTTTTGCAGGACAATGACATTGAGACGGTTTCAACGGATCTGCTGGAAGAGGGCAGCGTAGAGAAGCTGGAGGAAGTAAAGAATATTATTTTTATGGCAGGCAGAAAGTTTGGGACAGAGGGAGGAGAAGCGCTGACCTGGGCTATGAATACCTATTTACCTGCACAGATCGGAAAGAAATTCAGAAGATCGCGCATCGTAGCCTTTTCTTCCGGAAATGTGTATCCGATGATGCCCATTCATTCCGGAGGCGCTTCCGAAGCCGTGAAACCGGAACCGATTGGAGAATATGGAATGTCTTGTCTGGGCAGGGAGCGGATGTTTGAATATTGCTCGGAAAAGTATAAAACGCCAATGTTAATCTACAGGCTGAATTATGCAGTGGATCTGCGCTATGGAGTGCTTCATGATATCGCCGAAAACATTATGAAAGACAGACCGATCTCTGTTGATACACCGGCATTTAACTGTATCTGGCAGCAGGATGCCAACGAGATAGCCATTCGATCCCTGCTCCATACACAGTATCCGATTGCCAGACTGAATGTAACTGGTCCGGAGACGGTATCCGTCAGGGATGCGGCCGATCAATTGGGCAGACTGTTAAAGAAGGAACCACAGTTTATCGGAGAAGAGAAAAGTAAGGCCTATTTAAATAATGCGGGGAAAGCGATTCGGTTATTTGGCTACCCGAAAGTAGGGATCAATGAGCTTATTGAGATGCAGGGAGACTGGATCTTATCAGGCGGAAGATCCCTGGGGAAAGCCACACACTTTGAGGAGCGAGGGGGAAACTATTAATGGACAGGCATGAGGAGGCATTAAGGATATTATCGGAAGGAACGGTCATTCCCGCCACCCCGCTGGCGCTTAACGGTAAAAGAGAGCTGGATGAGAGAAGGCAGAGGGCGCTTATCAGATATTATCTGGCAGCAGGAAGCGGCGGGATTGCCGCCGCAGTACATACAACGCAATTTAAGATCAGAGATAAGGGGGTCAATCTGTTTGAAACGGTTCTCAGAATTGCGCAGGAAGAAATCGACAGGTATGAAAAGGAGACCGGGAAAGTAATCGTAAGAATGTGCGGCGTATGCGGAGAGGAAGAACAGGCGGTAAGGGAAGCGAAGCTTGCCGGAGAATTGGGTTATGACGCCGTACTGTTAAGTCCGGGAGGACTTGAGCATCTGACGGAGGACGAACTGATCGAGCGTACACGTGCCGTTGCAAAACTGATTCCGGTGGTTGGGTTCTATTTACAGCCCTCTGCGGGCGGAAGGAGACTTTCGTATGCATACTGGGAGAAGCTCTGTGCAATTGACAATGTTGTAGCCGTCAAAAGCGCCCCATTCAACAGGTATCAGACGATAGATCTGGTGCGGGCAGCGGCTCTTTCCGCAAGAAGAGACGAAATTGCCTTGTATACAGGAAATGACGACAATATTGTGATTGATCTGCTTACGAAATATAAGTTCAGGGAGAGGGGACAGGTCTTTGAAAAACGTTTCGTAGGCGGTCTTTTGGGACATTGGGCAATCTGGACGAGCAGTGTTGTGAAGTTGTTTGAGGCGATAAAGAATCTGAGAGAAGAGGAAACCGTGCCGAGCGGGTATTTAACGCTCGCAGCGCAGATCACGGATGTGAATGCGGCCGTATTTGATGTGGCCAATGATTTTAAGGGCTGTATCCCCGGCGTGCATGAGGTGCTGCGCAGACAAGGCCTTCTGGAAGGCACCTGGTGCATTGATGAGGAGAAAGTGTTATCACCGGGCCAGATGAAAGAGTTAGACAGGGTTTATGCAATGTATCCGGAGTTAAATGATGATGTATTTATCAGGGCAAATCTTTCAAAATGGCTCGCAGACTGAATTAAGGGATGAGAAAGCGATGAAAGAATCAGAGAAACAAACAGATATATGTATGCACTGCGGAGACGAGTACGACAGGTATTTAGGCGCAATCGTACCACCGCTTTTCCAGAACACTCTTTTTACAAGAAAAAACAGGAATCATGGCTATGTGTACAGCCGTATCAATAATCCTACATTGGAAATTGCGGAGCAAAAGATGGCTGCCCTGGAAAAGGGTGAGGCGGCAAGATGCTTTTCATCGGGAATGGCAGCGATCACGGCAGTGATCACCTCGTTACTCCAGTCAGGCGATCATGTGATAACGTTGAAAAGCGTTTACTATCCTGTGAAAAATTTTCTGAGGGACTATGCATGTAAGTTTCAAATCACGGTAAGCTTTGTGGAGGGAGACAGTGTACAGGAAATAGAGGATGCCATCCGGCCGAATACGAAACTGATTTATTTGGAGTCGCCTTCTTCCAATATTTTTGTTATCCAGGATTTGAGAGCCATAGCGGCATTGGCTCAACAACATGGTATTAAGACTGTTATTGACAATACCTGGGCGACGCCCATATTCCAGAACCCGTTAACACTGGGGATTGATTATGTCGTACATTCAGCGACCAAGTACTTGGGAGGACACAGTGATCTGCTGGGCGGTGTGGTGATCGGGGACGAGGCGCATATGAATAAGCTTACGAATGAGGAACGAGCTTTCTATGGCGGGGTGATGGATCCCCACAGCGCCTGGCTGTTGATCAGAAGCCTCAGAACCTTAAAGATCAGGATGAAACAGCATGAGGAGAGCGCACTTGCCGTTGCGGAATTTTTGCAGGCGCATCCGAAGGTGAAGCAGGTATTTTATCCCGGTCTTCTGGCTCATCCTCACTATGAAATCGGTAAAGCTCAGATGTCAGGTTATTCCGGTCTGCTTAGTTTCATATTGGATGTCGAGAATGAAAAAGCCGTGAAAGTGATCAAAAATCTGAGATTTGTGGAGGAAGGACCCAGCTGGGGCGGCTTTGAAAGCGTTATGAATACACCGGGAATCGGAGCAGGCGAAGAGTTCTTAAGTAAGAATGGGACACCGAACGGACTGATACGGCTCTCCGTTGGATTAGAGGATACGGACAGTCTGATAGAGGATTTGGGACAGAGTCTGGACCGATTTTAGAAGAAAAGGGGGTACGCAATGAAAGCAGGTATGAAAGAAATGCCGACACGAAAAACGAACAAGCTCAGGTTTAACAAGACCACGGCAATATTGTTTCTGATGATAGCACCGGCAGTTATTTTGTATACACTATTTCATTATCTGCCTTTACCCGGAGTGGCAATTGCTTTTACTAAATTTAATATTAGTGGTTTTCAGGAGTGGGTAGGATTTGATAATTTTAAGTTTATTTTTAATTTGAATAATTTCTGGAGAGCTTTTTTGAATAACTGGAAATATATATTTTTGAACTATGTGTTTATTTTCCCGGCGTCGATTATCCTCGCTTTGTTATTCAACGAGCTGCGGCTTATGTGGTTTAAGAAGACCATACAGACGATAAGTATTTTGCCGCATTTTGTTTCCTGGGCAGTGATCGGCGGAATATGGATGCTTTTGTTATCGCCAAGCTCAGGGTATATCAATAACGTGATTAAGATGTTTGGCGGGGATCCGATTTACTTCTTCGGTAATGTCAGGTGGTTTCCTTTCCTCTATACCTTTATCGCTGTGTGGAAGGGGGTCGGTTATGGTTCCATTATCTATCTCGCGGCCCTGTCAGGCATCAATGGGGAACTTTACGAAGCGGCGGCCATAGATGGGGCCGGGCGTTGGAAACAGGCGGTGCATATCACGATGCCGTGTTTGAAACCGACAATCCTCATTATGTTTGTATTATCGTTTGCCTCTGTCCTTAATTTATTCGAGCCGCTGTATGTTCTCTCGAATCCGCTGGTACAGGAGTCGGCTATGGTATTGGATACCTATATATACGAGACGGGCATTCTGAAAGGCCGTTATGATATTGCAACGGCCATGGGCCTGTTCAAATCGACTATTTCGTTGGCGCTTGTTCTGTTGTCCAACTATTTGAGTACGAAACTTACAGAGGATGGAGAAAGCATTTTATAAAATATAACGAGGAAGGAGGGAGCCTATGAAAAGATCGTTTGGAGAAAAAATATTTAACATCGTCAACATTGTGATGCTTACCGGGTTTGGAATCATCCTGATGATACCGATGCTGTATATCTTGAAGAAATCTCTGGATGTAGGCGCCGTCAGCAGCAGTATAACGCTTTGGCCGGATGAATTTTCCCTGATCTATTATGAGATGGTCTTAAAGGATAAAGGGATCTATGGACCTTTTATCAATACGGTTTTGATAACGGTGGTGGGGACGAGTCTTGCACTGATCGTCAACTCATTGGCTGCATATCCCATGTCAAGAAGGGATATGCCGTTTGGCAGATTTTTTGTTTACTATCTGGTTATTGTTCCGATGCTCTTTAACGGAGGTCTCGTCCCGACATTCCTGGTCTACAAAAGTCTGGGGATGCTCAGTACACTTACCGTTTATATACTGCCGGCGCTTGCAAGCGGATGGAATATTGTGCTCATAAGAAATTATTACAGAAGTATTCCGCAAAGCCTGGTGGAATCGGCAACGATAGATGGAGCGAACGATTTTCAGGTTTACTTAAAGATTATCCTGCCGCTGTCGAAACCGGTTTTGGCCGCCATTGCGCTTTTCACCGGAGTCGGCTTCTGGAACATGTTCACGCCGGCAATCATGTATAACAGCGATCCGACGAAGTATACTTTTGCAGTTAAGTTAAGAGAGATGGTCGTTGTGCAGGAAGAAATGCAAAGGCAGTTTGAAGCCGTACTGGGCAGCAGTGCGTTCGCCGTGAATGGCATGACACTGAATAACGAGGGGTTATCATCGGCAATGATGATGGTCTCGATCATACCGATCATTCTCGTTTATCCGTTTGTACAGAAGCATTTTGCTTCCGGCATTATGGTGGGTGCGATCAAGGGATAGTCCTATTACAAAAATAAATAATGAAAGTTATTTATTTCATAAAAACAAAGTCCAGCTAAGAAATGTCAATAGGTAAAATGGAAAATGTTAAAAAAG
>CAIGRU010000121.1_pt1 | contig 62726 bp, 54 predicted proteins | sample 7351341 | NCBI WGS metagenome assembly CAIGRU01
AATGTCAAGAGTTTTTGACATTTTAATTTGATAAGAGTAGATGCAATGCCCGTTATCCTTGTAAAATTCCCCCCGTTCCCGTCTGCGCCGCCCTCGCGGGCTGTATGGGCGGTTTGGGCGGTGGGTGGCGTGTTACCCTGTGCCTCCGTTTGTCAGGGCTTAGCAGCATGGCGGTCATCCGGCAAAAACCGGAATTCGATTGAATGGCTCATAGCAGCTGTTTGCAATATCAAAAAGAGAACCTTGCCTCTTTTCAGATATGGAAGCTGGAAATCGGCAAGGTTTTTTATACTCATCTGCTTTTTCTGATTTTCTCATGGGGTGTCACTGACTGTCTGTGGGGTAAGCTATGGAGAGGAACAATTTGTTTTTTAAACAAAATTGTCCTTCTCTAACAGATTCGTACCCGTTCCTTTATACCTGCATTTTGTCAATTAAAGCAAAGATGACCTCCTGTTGGTCTTTATTTAGCCTTGCCCAGCGTTCCAGCAGTTTTCTTTGATCTTCTGTCAGGGAAACCAGTGCATCTCCTTCAGATAATAATTGAGAGAGTGTGATTCCAAAAGCCAGACAGATTTTCTTTAAAGAAGGAATGGTTGGGACCATATTTTTCCGATACCAGGAGGAGATGGTGGATTGGGGAAGGCCGGAATGCTCCGCAAGCTGATATTCTGTCCATCCTCTTTCCTGTCTGTATGCAGTTATGGTCGCAAGAATATCTTCCAAATGAATTCACTCCTTTGCTTTTATATATCGTAAATTATACTTTGATAAATCGTTAGAATTTAATCATTTGAATCATATAATTTTAACGATTATTACAATTAAAGAGGGTGGTTATCCTATTTCATATGATCAATCAGGGAAAAAATAAGTGCCTGCTGCTCGCTGCTCAATCCTGCCCAACGTTTCAGCAGCTCCTGTTGGGATTCTGTCAGCAGAACAGGCTCATCACCATAGGAAAACAGCTGGGAAAGTGTAATGTCAAATGCGGTACAGATTTTTTCCAGGGAAGGTATGGTTGGAACCACATTTTTACAGTACCAGGAGGATATCGTAGTCTGGGGCAGACCGGAACGCTCTGCAAGCTGGTATTCTGTCCAGTCTCTTTCTTCCCTGTATGCTGTTATAGTAGAAAGCACAGTTTTCATTATATCCGCCCCATTGCTTTTGTATTTCGTAAATTATACTTTGATAAATCGTTGTATTTTAATCATTTATATCGTATAATTTATACGATAAATACAACTATATAGAAATGTGGCAATCGCAGTGATTTGACTGCCAGTTTATAAAAAGGCAAGAGGGGGTTATATGTATGCTGAAAAAGAAAACCATGGGGATTTTAGCCTGTTTGACAGTGATCTGTACAGCAACAGCAGGAGTATTGATATACAGGAACCCAAAAAAAAGCACACTTGAAGAGGACATTTTAAAAGTAGAAGATGCATTGGGCGACCAGTATAAAAAGCAGTCGGTAACTACGCTTGCCGCCACACTTACATATGGGGATGAGGATGCTGACACTAAAATTTATTATCATATATTAAAAACTGATTATTATGAACAAGATGCTTCTGAAATAACAGGACTCAATACAGTTGCTTTTGGTGTTTTATTTCCGGTGGAATTTATGGACAACTGTGAAGAAATGAAAATCCAGGAATGGCCGGCGGCGCTCTATAAGAAAGGGGAACTGGCGTATCTTTGTTGGACTTATTCCCCCGAAGTCAGTTATGTTTTGGAATATGAGCCTGCGGAAATTCAGGATTCAGAGATTATCAAAATGGCGGAAAGTGCAAAGGAGAGGGATTAGCAGGGAGTATCTGTAATGATATAAAATCAGAAGCATATGGAGCTGCAACAATCAGAGTTCCAGCTCCATATGTTTTATACTATGTCTATGGATATATCACAGATTCTGCCGGATGATCCGGGTAATGATCCCCACAGCCACGCCCCGATCTTCATCAATCCGGGTGACGGCAAAGCTCACATCATCCTTCTTGCCGGGAGTCCGGTAGTCATAGCAGGAGTGGGCCACAGCATTCACGCCGTTAGACAGGCGGATATAGACCACGCCCTTATGTACATCCGTGACCTTGCCGGCATACTTGCTCTGGATACGGCATTTTTTCAGGTTGTCATGGCTGGTGTTCTGGGACACACTCTTGATGTCCGCTTTGATGCCCACATCTTCCAGACTGTCACGGCGCACGTTCAGGATGCGTACAAGAACCTGGTCTCCTACGGAAAAGCGTTCGTGGGCATCCCCGATCCATTCCCAGGCCAGATCACGGGCCATGATGGAACATTCCACACCGAATACCTCTACCCGGATGACCTTCTCGGCCACGGCGATCACACGGGCCTGGGCAATACGGCCTTCGTAAATTCGGTACATGCCTGCCGCATCCGTATCCAGATAGAATGTCTGCCGTTTCCGGAGCATGGCTTCCTTCCGGCTGGCAACCACGCTGCGGGTTTTGGAATCAATCCCTTTTACGATGAAGTCAATCTCTGCGCCCAGCATATTGCCGAGGATCTTGTTCTGGCGCAGCATGAACTCCGCATATTCCTGTCCGGAAGGGCTGCGGCCCACGTTGATCATCATCTCTTTTAAGGGGATCACAATCCGGAAGCCTTTATAGTCTACAATGGTGATGGTCTTTCCACTGTCCGTCTGCTCGATCCCGCCAAGCTGCCCGGTAAGGATGCGCCGGGTACGGTAAGCATTGTGGATCTCATGCCAGATGGCATCGTCACGGGATTCTTCCGTTTCCACTTCCCCACGTACCTCCAGTGTCAGTACCGGGGCATCTTCTTTTCTGCCTCTGGCAGCGGTACGGCGGGAAGAGGATGCAGCAGGGGGAGATGCGGTTCCGGCTGTGTCTTCAGCGGAGGGTAAAGGCGTATCTTCCGGCCCGGTTCCAGCGGGTTCCGTTTCTTCCTGCGGAATGGTGCCATCCATTCCATCTGCTGTCTCATCCGCCATCCCGTTTTTATCGACAGCAGCAGACAGGGAATCGGGCACGTTGTCAGGTACAGCTTCCATGCTCTCCGGCATCTCTGCTTCTGGCCGCTGTGTTTCCCCGTCAGTTTCTGTAGGGGGCTCTTCTTTTTTCCTGCGGGTGGTGCGTCTGGTCTTTGCAGCGGCACTGTTTGGTTCAGGCGGGGCTGCCGATTCCGGCTGTGCTTCACCGGGGGTATCGCTTTCTTCAGGGGCACCATGCACAGTGCCGGCGCCATCGGGATTTTCCGGCGTTTCCCCGAAGATCTCTTCCTCTGTCAGTTCCGGGAGATCCCCATCTGTCCTGTCCGGGTCGGCAGCCGGTTCCTGGTCCATGCTGCCAAGCAGTTCATTTAAGTCCATGCCGTCCCCGTCAGTTTCAGGAGGAGTGCCGCCTCCCTCTCCGTGGAAAGCCCCGGCTTCTGTGTCCGTTCCGTCCAAAGAATTGTTTTCTTCCATAGAAGGGTTTTCCAGTTCCATAAGTTCTTTTTTTCTTGCCATGTGTTTACCTCCATAGTGTTGTTATTCTATTTCACAGTCTCCAAAACGGACCGTTCCATAGCAGTTTCGTTTCAGGACATGATGGAATCTTTGTCCGCAGATACAATCCCGGCAGGTGTGCCGGAAGGGGCAGATTTTTTTGACCCGGATGCCGGAGGGGAAGGCGCTTTCTGCTGTGCGCCGGAGGCTGGTGCCTTCACCGTTCCTTTTGCTGCAGGCTTTGCCCCTGTTTTTGTGGCAGGTTTTACGGCTGCTTTTGATGTCTGCTTTGCATCCGTCTTTTGTGGTGCCGGCTTTACCGCTGGTTCCGGTGCGGCAGCAGCTTCCATCTCCAGGCGCCTCCACTCCGGGATGTGGGCGGATGCCTTGCAGGAGCGCAGCAGGGGATATTCCGGATGTTTGGAATAATCCATCTTGTCCACCTTCAGGGTCTTCTTGCCACGGATGATGACCAGCGCCTCGTCAATGGGCAGGCGCAGTACTTCATCGGGCGTAAGCACGGGGCGTTTCCCCACGCCGCTGGTCTCCCGGTATTCCGGCGTATAGTTGGAGATCCGCCAGGTGCCTAACTGTTTGGACTTGCTGGAGACCGCCACGCTTGCGAGGCCGGTACGGGAGGAGACAAATTCCGCCGTCAGGGGATCGGTACACCCTAAAAAGAGCTGGACGTCACAATTCCCTAAGATCTCCTGCCACAGGTTTAAGGGATACCGGTTCTGCAGCCCGGCAAGGTTCTGGAACACGCAGGACATGGAGATGTTCCGGGATCGGATCACACTCAGGCGCCGGGAAAGGTCCGGTATGGTGCCGCAGGCGGTCAGTTCCTCCCCTAAGACATGGACGGGCACGGGGAGCCGGCCGCCCTCGCAGTTCTTGTCCGCATACCGCACCAGCTTGATGAACACAAAGGACAGGAACAGGGAGGCCAGGAAGTCAAAGGTGCTGTCCTGGTCGCTGGTCACAAGGAAATAGGCGCAGGGCTTCTGGCCCAGTAATTCCAGGTCGATCTCATCCCGCGCAGTGATCTTCTTGATCAGTTCAGCCTGGAATACCTGGAGGCGGCTCCCCAGGCCGATAATGACGCCGCTGCGCACGGAATCGGATGCCTGCTTGAACAGGCTGTAAGGTGCCTTGGCCGGATGGTTGATGGGCAGGACTTCAAACAGGCTGTTCAGTGCAGTCTCCGAATTTAAAGTGATGAGCTGGTAAACCTGGCCCATGTTCCGGTTCTCCGGGGGATAGCCCTTGTCCACATACAGCACCAGAGCTTTTAACAGGTTCATTTCAGCGGAATCCCAGAAATGGTCTCCCTTGCCGCCGCCCGTGGTGTTTTTGATGATGACATCCACAAAAAGCTGTGCCATCAGTTCCTGGCCTTCCACTTCACAAAGGCAGTTCCAGGAATCCGAGTTCTCCGGATTGACCAGATTGAACACACGGACCGTGTAGCCCTTGTCACGCAGGTACTCGCTGGACTTTTCGTACAGCTCCGATTTCGGGTCGCAGATGACCAGGGATTCCCCGCGGGATACCCCCTGTAAAATACGGTTCATGCAGAAGGAGCGTGTCTTCATGGAGCCGCTGGCGCCGTAGACTGCCAGGTTGCTGTTGAGCCGTGTCTTCTCCGGTACGCAGACTGCCTTCCGCTCCAGCATGCCCAGGACGATCCCCTGATACCGGCGCAGGTCGGCCACCAGTTCCAGGACGCCGGACATCTCCTTCCGGCTCATCCAGCCGGACGTGCCGTAAGTGCCTTTGGCGGAATAGGTGAAGTTCCGGTCCCCGTCATATTCCCCGGTGTCGCTGTACCCGATCCGCATGACGAAAAGGAGCAGCACCGCCAAAAGCCCGATACAGATAAAAATGCCGTAGATCCCGTATGGCGGGCGGACTGCTGCGTGCAGACAGACGGAGAAGGAAGGAGTGGGAGGCAGGGGAGAAGTGCCATCCCCAGGGTAGCCGCCCCCCTGTTTCCAGAGGGCGTAGTTGCCGATGAACTGCCCCAGGTAGCCGCCCGCATACAGGACGGCAAGGATGGCGATGGGGGCAGTGACCAGCCCTTTCAGTATTTTTTTCTTGTCTATGGGAAAAACCTCCTTTCAAATTTTTCAAAGCTGATGGTGGAAAACCCTACCTGTCCTCCGCAGAAGCGGTGGAGAACTTCCTTCTGGAAGTCAAAGCAGATCAGGGTTCCCGTCCGTTCCTGCAGCTGGAGCGCCGTATGGAAACGGTTGATACGGGGGATGTCCAGGAAATAGCCGAACAGCACCGGGTTCCCGTTCTGATCCAGGGCGTCATGTTCTATGGGAAGCCCCGTATCCTTTGGATAAAATCCCTGCATCAGCATGTGGTCGAGTTCCGCTGTACCCTCCGGGCGGTACAGGAGCTTCAGCAGCGTATCCCCGTAATGGTCATTGGTCAGGTAATAAAAATGTTCATAATTGCCGTCCAGAAGAAAGAAACAGCGTGACTCTGTATCCGAATCCGCAAAGATCCGGTAGAAGGGTTCCAGGTCATTGCCAAACAGCAGGCCGGAAACACAGGTACTTGCATGCTGTGCGGAAAGGCGCTGATGGCAGACCACCATCTGCAGGAGCGCCTGTGCCCTCTGCTCAGCCCGGTAATCCCATTTCAGCATATGACTGCCGCCGTTATAGGAAATAAAAACACCGGATGGAGCAAGGAGCACCCCTGTCATCCGCGAGCCACGGAGCTTCACAGTCTCGATTCCCATTTCTTTGACTTCACGGGAACTGTAAAAGGCAGGGGAGTCAAGCCGGGCTACCGGAGAACCTCCGGGGGAAAATACCAGGGGTTTTTCGTCACGGAACACGGCAATGCCGGCATTCTGCATGGCAACATAGGTTTCCGCAACCCGGTGGAGCCGTATCCGGCGTGGGACTTCGCTTTTAATCCGGTTAGTCTCCACGTTTCCGGTAAGATAGAAGGAAAAGCGTTCCGGCTGCCTTTCCAACAGGATTCGTTTTGCCCTCTGCCCCAGGCGGTAGCCGCGCAGCTTATCCTTATAATAGGTTTTCAGGAGGCCGTCTTTTTTCAGGGAAGTTATGACGGTCTCGGTATAGGAAGAACTGCCGGAAAGCCGGGTAAGCAGGTCTGTTGGCAGTTCGCCACAGACAGCAGCCATTTCCAGCAGGTGTAAGCCTAATGTGTCCTGTTTTGGGAATCTTCTTTTATCATCCAAAATGTCACCTCCTCTGACCAGGACAGCCCCGGTCTGGCCCCGGCTTTTTACCGAGGCGGCTAAAGACCTCGGTTAAGGCGGGAAAGAAAAATCTGTTATAAGGTATCAGGATCATGGGATTGACGGTTCCCAGTGGGTATCGGGAAAAAACAGGCTCAAATCGTTCAAAAATCCGATATGGATTTCAGTTCTTTTTCCCGTGCGGAGAGCCATCCGGCAAAGCGGTCTTTTTCCATGATATAGATATGGGTACAATCCTTATCTCCAAGCTCCGTAGTATTGTAGGCGTCACATAAAAGCCCGCTGTCATCGGCCATCACATACAGGGCGATGGCATCCAGGATCTGTTTCTGCTGCAGGTTGTCATAGTCCAGAAGGCACCAGTCCGGCAGCTCATGGTCATACACATGGGAGATACATACCACGCATTCCCGGAAGTGGGGCATGGGATGCTCTTTTGCATACTGTCCCAGTACCGCATGAAGAGGGTCAAGCAGGAACAGGCTGCTCTGGCGCATTTTTTTCTTTGGGAGCAGCCGTGGGAGGATTACTTCCAAAATGCCATTTTCATAAAGGATCTCTATACCATGCACTTCCCCGGCTTGCACAAGGTACTCTGCTTTGGAAACAGAGGTGGAAGCGTAAAGGAGATTTCTGAGCTGGCAGGCGATCCCTTCGGCCCGCAGGGCGGCTTCGGTTGACATGGTTTCATAGTTTTCGGGATACCTCTGGATATCCAGGGAATCCATAGCGCAGATGTTGTTGTTCAGCCGTGACAGGCTGTTCTGGATATCTGCAATCCGGCGTGAGATAATCTTTCGGTCCAATTACATCCCTCCTTTGGATGTTGTAATATAGCTGCCCTGCATCATGGCAGTCAGGGCAAAGATTGTTTTATGTTGATTTTTTGTAGTAGCTTACATTTCCATTGCCATCCACGGTACAGAATCCGGTTATCCCCGGAAATTCCAGCAGGGGGATCTGCCCGGGGTCATCCACCAGCACGATACGGCGGGCGCCGCTGTCACGGCTCTGGCGCAGGGCATGGGTGACAAGCGCCTCCTGTCCGGCAGCGGCATGGACGATCTCATACAGTTCACCTTTAGAGAAAAAGGCAATCTTTACGGGGAACTCACTGGACGAGTGGTATTCCGCCCTGTCGATAAAATCAAGCAGTACCCATGCCGCCCGCACCATACCGGGATCTGTTTCTGCTTTACCGTTCCCATAGGGGAAATATCCCCCGGTGTCTGCCTGCCGGGTACGCCCCTGTCTGCACAGGTGGGAGAGCAGGTTCCTGGTGACATCCTCCCGGCCAGGGTAGAACCGGCATAACTGTTTTTCTGATAGTCCCGGATACATGGATATGATCCGGAGCAGTTCCGTGGCTTCATGGCCGTATAACTCTGCCCTGGTCTTCACTGGCACCACCTTCCTTTCTGTCTTTTTGTAAATGCGTAATCTGTGCGTATAACGGACGTATGGAAAAGGGATTGCGTAAATCATGCGTATACGGTGCGTAATCCTTTTTGTTATCCGGCTTCATTCTGCCGCCGCATCCGTTCCACGATGTCTTTCAGTTCCCTTCTGTCCGTGGTGATCAGGTCTTTCTCCAGGGGGCTTGCCTTGAACTCCACCATGATGTTATTGTTGTTGGTGCTGATCAGGCCGTTGCCCCGTTCAAAGTGGGTGACCTCCATGATCTCCGCATCGGAAAGGTGGAGGGCGCTCTGCACGCGCATGGCCTCGTCATCTTCCAGGTTCAGGATGATCTTGGTCTTGGAGTTGTTGATGATGCCTTTCCCAAACCGTCCTTCGTCCAGGTTAAAGAAGTCATTCAGGTCCTGGCTGGCACAGACGGCGGAACCTCCGTACCCGCGGATGGTCTTGAAGATCTCCAGTACAAAGTCGCCGGCAAGGCGTGTGCCCGTGGCGCCGGCTCCGGATAAGAGCTGCCAGCATTCGTCAATGAAGATGGTCTTTTCCTCGGTACGGTCCTCCTTGGCCCGGTCCCAGACAAAATCCAGTGCTACGAACATCCCCACGGTCAGCAGGTCCCCGGTCAGGGAAGAGATATCCAGAACGGTATATCGGTTGTCCAGGGACACGTTGGTCTGCTGGTTGAAGGTGCTGGCGGAGCCGTTTACCAGGCGGTTCAGGATATTTGCCAGCCGTTTTGTGGCAGCCGATTTCTTCAGTATCCCATAAAGGTCGCCCAGTACCGGCATCTCCCGGTATCGTGCCGGGTCTTTGGGGTCTGCCAGGGATGCGTTGTCATGGGTGATGCCTTTCTTGTTGTAGGTGTGGATCAGGGCCTCGTCCAGAAGCTGGCGCTCTTCATGGTTCATGTCCGGGATCAGCAGGCTGAAAAAGATATGGAGCCGCTGGATCTTCTCCGCCAGTTCCGATAACTGGATGCCGGGGCCGTCCAGCAGTTCGTTCACGGTGCGGTCCACCTGCCGGATCTCCATCACGTTGATACAGTGGGGGCTTGCCGGGGAGACCTGGATGAACTCGCCGCCCACATTGGCACAGGCCCGGTGGAACTCATGCCCCTTTAACGGGGCAATGATGAAAATGGGGATCCCCTTGCGCCGCATCCGCAAGGCCATGAGCTGCATGGTGAAGGTCTTGCCCGCGCCGGAAGTGCCCAGGATCGCCATGTTTGCGTTTTTATAGACGGCGGAATTAAAGATATCCACAATGATCAGGGAGCTGTTGTACTTATTTACACCTAAAAGGATGCCGTTGTCATCGCACATCTCATAGCTGGTAAAGGGGTAGCAGCTTGCGGCGCCCCCGGTCAGGAGGTTGCGCCTGCTGCGCTCATACAGCCCTTTTTCCACGGATACCAGGGGCAGGGCGGTCAGGAATGCCTGTTCTTCCCGGAAGTGGCAGGTGGATACCCGCATGTCCTGGGAGAGCAGGAGCTTTTTCATCTCGCTGACCTTCCACTCCAGGTCTTCCTCATTGGGGGCTGTAACCGTGACCAGCAGGTTCATAAAGTAAAAATCTTCATTGTTGGCAAGCCCTTCCTTCAGGAAATAGCCGCTGCGGATGGCGCTGTCGATATCGTCAAAGTCCGTGTTGGTATCGCTGGCGTCCTTGATCCGGGAGCGGTTGATGCGCAGCTGCTGGCCCACCTTCTGGATGATGCGCTCCTTGGGCTGTCGGGAGAGGAACATGTCCAGGTCGATCCCGTCACCGGCATTGACCATCAGGCTGAGCCAGCCGGCCGGCACATGGGTCTTATAGCCGTCCGAGGGGATCAGCAGGTAGGCGTAATAAAGCCCGTCAATGCAGATGTACCGCCCGTGGGTAAAGTCAATGCTTCTGGGCGCAATAAATTCCCCGGCAGGGATATGGTCAATGTCAGATTCCCTTCCGTCTGCCAGGTACTGTGCCACCACCTCTTTTGCCCGGACGGGGAGGGGCTTTGCGGCGCTCTCATTCCGGCACAGGAGGTTATAGAGCACGTCTATGGTGAACTCGTCCTCGTTGTCTGGCAGCACCACTTCATTCCCGCACTGGCGCAGGTAATTAGAGGCCGTGTGGACGGCGGACTGCAGGGAGCCGATGGCCTCCCCTTCCTCGTCCGTGCGCCTTGCGCCATTCCAGGGCTCGTATTCAAAGACCAGAAAGAAACGGCGCGTGACAGCCTCGCGGGAACAGATCTGCTGGATGAACTGCAGGTAATCCTCCTGCATGAGCCGGCACTGTCCGTTGGTCTCCTGGGCCATCTCCCGGCGCACCGTGTCCATGTGGCGCCCGATATCCGCACGGCGGGTCAGCACCTTGAACTGGAGCTTTACGGGGCTTATTTTTAAATAGGAAACAAAGGAATAGATGATGCCCCTCTGTTCCCTGGCGCTACGGAGCAGGAAGTTGATGGGGATCACCTCCACCACCTTCACATACCGGTGGTCCTTCGTGTAGATAATGCCGTTTTCTATCTTACGGATGGGCAGGTAGTCCGCCACCGGGTTCAAATGGGTAAACTGCGGTTCCGGTGTACGGAGCGGCTTTCTGGGGGAGCGGCCCTTTTTCTGCTGACTGTTTCTGTGGTCCGGTCCTGCTGATCTTCCAGCGGCCTTTTTTCTGGAACCCTGCTGTGGGCTCCGTTTCCTTCCACCTGCAGATTTCTTTCGCTGCGTTCCGTCCTGCTGCTTTTTCTGTGTCTGGCTTGGGCGGAGCTTCTGGCGGATCTCATAGCCTTTTATCTGGTCGAACTCTGCGGGGAAATCCTCCTCACCTCTGCGCCGCCAGCCGGATATACCGCCGATTTTTTCATTTTTGACAGATTTATGGTTACTTCTGTCAGTTTTCATCTCCTGTCTGGTGCCAGCAGAGGCTGTGTTTTCGCTGCAAACAGGATTTTTCTTTTTGCCGCTTTTCCTGACCTTTTTCGCAGATGCGGCCGTCCGCACTGTTTCCTGGCTTTCACCGCCGCCCACGATACGGCGGTTCTTCAAGTATTTTAAGAAGATGACCAGGAAGGACGACAGGCTTTCCCCCGATATGCCGATCAGGGCAAACAGAACAAGGGGCAGGGTAGTCAGGCACAGCACGATGATCCGCGCGGTCAGGCCAAAGGGCAGGAACAAAAACACCGGCAGCCCGGTCGCAACAGCCAGGATGCCGGCCTCGATCACATTCCTTGCCCGGAACATGCCGCCGAAAAACGTGCCTGTGTCCACAAAATTCGGCGGGATGATATAGGTATCGTGGTCATTTTGATTGTTCATATGGTAGTACCTCTCTTTCGCAGTGTGTCAGTTCCGGCCATGGGCGGGATCAGAGCGGAACGTCTGTAAACAGGGTTCATGGCCGGACTGCGGCAGGGCGGTTCAGCCGATGATCCAGAATGGGCCGCCTGCGCCTGCACGTCTGCTGGCTTCGTTCAGTATGATGGAAAGATCCCAGGGCTGTCCGCTCCGTTTATAGCTGGCGGGGTCCGCCACCAGGATCTTCCCGTCCTTCACGCCCCGCAGCACGATAAAGTGGCCTCCGCTTGTGAAATGCCCTTTTGACATGATGGCCACCACCAGCTTCCCGTCTGCCAGGGCGTCCAGTATCCGCTGGGGTTCTGAGGGGGAGCAGCCGGAAACGGCAAGCCCCCAGTTTTCTGCGGCGCCCGGTATCAGCGCGTGGTAGGAACCGCTGCCCTTGCACCAGTAGCCGTTTTCACAGGCCCACTGTGCCATACGCACCGGGTCAACGGTCTCACCGGCCAGGGAGGACACCACAATCGCCATGGAAGTAGGCCCGCAGCCGTAACCGCCGATATGGTCGGTGCCGTAAGGTTTCCCGGCATAGCGTTCATCCAGCTGGTTGAAATAGACAACTTCCGTGCCGCCATCCGTAAAGCGCACATCACCCAGGGAGGGGATGCTGTTCCCTTCCCAGTTCTCCAGGTTCTGGACCAGCCCGTCACCAAGGAAAAGGCTCAGGTTCTGTGCGTAATCGGCGGCAAGCACCCTCTGTTCTTCTGTGAGGGAGAATACCTGGTCAGCGAAATAATCTTCCCCGTTGTAGGAAATGGTATAGATCATCCATTTCTCGGATACGGTGGTCTCTTCCCCGGTCTCCGGGTCCTCCACCGTCTTTTCACGGATCTCCTCCGTCCGCCGGTAGGAGTAAAGGTGGGATTTCCCACGGCGCATGACTGCCGCCATATCCGCAATGGAGATATCTGCAAATTCCTTATCCTTTGCCGCACAATACTGGGAAACAAAGAGGTTGGCATTATATACAGGGCTTGTTTCGTATGGGTTGATGACCTCCATCCCATCCCCGTCCGAGGCGGCAAAATCCCGTCCGATCCGCTCCATCACATCTTCCATGCCTTCCCCCAGGATGCTGCTGATGGTAAAGGTTATGGTGTTGGCGTTCTCTATGATAGCGGTCTCGCTGTTCAGGAGAGGGGTTTCCGGGTCTGCAGGGGAGAAAGCGGAGGTAAATCCGTCAAAGATCAGGCCGGGGAGCATCAGCACAAAAAGCACCGGGAGCAGTAACAGGGCAGCAGCTGCCGCCAGGATCTTTCCGATAAGTCTGCGTCCTTCCCATAGCGCCCCTGCCGCTGCACCATAAGGACCGCCCACGGCGGCTCCCTTAGCGGCCCCGGACACCGCCTTCCCCGCTTTCACGGCGCCCCTGGCAAGGTGTGCCGCAGACGCGCCGGTCTCAAGGGCTTCTTCCAGCCCGTTCTTCTGTCTTCCTTCCATTTATAACCTGTCCTTTCTTTTGGGCACCGGGGGCATCTTTTTCACAATGGATTCCTTATAGGCGATGGAGCCGTCCGCCGCCATGTAAGGGGATTTCTCCACGGTATCCTGTGCGTACTGTTTGTACCAGGAAGTGCCGTCCACGGCCTGCACGGTAGTGTAAGGCCCTTCCGGTGGGGTGTACTGGTCCGCATGGTACATGCCGAAGGAAATGCCCTCCGGGTGTTCCTCCGAAATTTCCGTGCCGGTGATGCGCCCGCCCCCGATCTCCACGCCGGTAAAGGACGGCACATGCTGTGCGCCTTCCCCCAGGGCGGCATAGCCCATGTAGGAGTGGAGGGCCTGGGCAGCCTTTTCCCCGGACATGGAACCTATGGAGGCGATATTTCCCGTGGCGACTGTGCCGATGACGTTGTTGGCAAAATCGCCGCCTTTGGCAACGGAAGAGGCATACAGATTCCCGCCAATGCCGGCGGATACGGTGGACGCAAAACCGCCGATGCTGCCGCCGGGCGCCTTTCCACCCTGCCGGTTTGTCTCGGTGTGGGAGGTGGCAGTGCGGATGGCACTGTTTGTGACCTGCCGGCTGACCACCCCTGCAAGGCCGCCTGCCATGAACCCGCCCGAGCTGCCGGGGGTTCCGGGTGAGCCGGAGCCTGTATTCACATGGGAAGAGCTGCTGCTGTGGCCGCCGCCGAAGTGCTGGCGGGAAAAGTTGCGGACAGCGCCCACGCCCCTTGCGGCGATCATGGCCTCCGCAATCATGGAGCCGCCCGTATGCCCTACGTTTACCCCTAAGCTGGACATGAAGGAGTCGATCTTCTGGGATACTTTTAAAAACGCAATGGCGCACAGGAACCAGACCAGGACGTTGCCCGATACCGCCTCCCGCCCTGCCGCATCCACCTGGGCCTGGGCATCCCCCTCCGAAAAGGCGAAGGCCGTCTGGCTGGACAGGCAGAGAAGAAGTGCCATCAGGAAGAGAACAGTAAACAGCTTTTTATATTTTTTCATGGTTATCGCCATTCCTTTCTGTGTATTCTCACAACGACAGCGGGTTTGCTATGAAAGCCCCGACCATGGATGTGAACAGGCGCAGGCACCAGGCATTCATGAGCAGGAGGAACACCTGCCCGCCGAACATCCGGCACCAGGACTTAAAAATGTTAGAGGTGGACTGGGATGCCCCCATGGAAAAGGCCACGGGAGCCGTGTAGACCAGAACCCCTAAGAGGACATACCGCTCTGCCGCTTCAAAAAGGAGTTTCAGGTAGTTCCATGCCAGGATCAGAACGATGATCAGCGTGATCAGTGCCACCGCACCGTTGGCGCAGACGCCGATGATGGCTAACATCACCGAATTAAAGTCCGCGAAACTTAGAGCAGGCAGGTCGGAATCCATGATCCAATGGTACGGGGTTCCGCCAATCTTTAAGATAGTATCCACGATCCCGTCCGAGAAATAGGCCAGCAGGATGAAGAGGACGGAGCGGATGCTCAGGCGCACCGGGTCCTCTGCCTCAATGCCGATGCCTAAACCGAAGTTCTTGAACAGCTGCCATACCCAGTTTAAGAGGATGATGCCGATAGCCAGCGCCACAAAGACCTTATACATGGTCTCGGCGGCGGGGAAGTAGCGGAGGAATACGGCCATGTCACAGCCAAGCGCCCCCAGGACCGAGGTGGTCACAAGGTCAAGGCCGTTCATCACCTGTTCGGCGATCCATTCCACAATGCCGTCTAAAATACCCATAAATGCTCACTCCTTTCCGGCGGTCAGCCATTCCACTTGCCATCCGCAAAGAACGGGGTGATGTAGGCCATGATGAACCCCAGGCCGTTTAAGATCGCCCAGGTGATGCAGATGCGCTTCAGCCATGCGCGGCTCTCGTCCACCGTGCGGCCGGAGCGGGAGAAGTTCATCATCAAAAGGGCCACCGAAGCGGTGACGATGGCGGCCACGGTGGAGATGAGCACGATCTGGTTGTAGACGTCCTTCATGATCTCCGTGGCCTTCGTCCATACATCCGAGGCATAGACCGGCTGCGTGGCCATCAGGAACATCATAAAACTCAGGAATACATAGTAGGCGGCCTTCGCAGGGGAGAACCTGGCTTTGGGCTTTTTGCCTGCCGGGGCAGGTGTCTGCAGTTTGTTTTTCAGTCTCAATTTGTGGACCTCCTTTAAATAAGATTTGGTTGTGAAAGAAAAACCATGCCACGGTAACGGGCATGGTCTTCTTTCTTCCGGACGGGAGGCAGGGAAAAATCGGCTCTGCGGTCAGAGGCGCAAAAAAAAGCACCTCTTTGGAAAGGTGCCATGCCAGCCCGGATTGCTTCTGGATACAGTTTTAAGCATATTTAGTGTAGCATATCCCTATTTACGGGGAAAGAGCAGAACCGTGCCAATTTTGTGCGGAATTGTGCCAATTTCGTGCCAGGATTTTATGGTGTAAAAATGAAAAAATTATTTGAATATTTGCAGAAAAACGAGATAGTGTCCTTTATTTATATAGCATATGGGTTACATCCAAAATGTGGAAGACCCTTTGTACCTTGACAATCTTACAGCACCATTCAGGAGTTATACAGGTATAGACGGATAGTGTGCGATGACCATGCGTGAGCACGCCCTCTGATTAAAGATTGCATAGCAATACCTGAAATACGCGGCAAAAGAATTGGCGCAGGAAATGACCTGATTGAGTGTGCATAAATTACACCTCTTAAATTATAAGTAGAAAAAGATATGCTAATTGCAGTTGAAAAACAGGATGTTCAATTCGTATAAGATATATGAAGATACTTTATATCAAATGCCAGACTGATGCCACTTCGGCTGCAAAAATCGTTTTATGATAGCGAAAGATACTAAAAACAGGGAAAGAGAGGATATAGAGAATGGCAGCAGATATATATAATGAAGCGGCAGTTGATCAGCAGGTATACCTGGCAGGCGATATTCAGCGCATGCTTGGAATAGGAAAGAGTAAAGCCTATACCTTCCTTGAAGATGTGTATAAGCAGAAAAACCCGCCGTTCAGAGTTCTTAAAATTGGTAAGCTTTTTAGAGTGCCAAAGAAAGGATTTGATGAATGGCTGAATGGTAGTCTATGAGCGAGGTGATTTAGTGAAACAGTCAGCAAAGAAAAAAGTGGTTGCCTTTTATGAAGGAAACGCGTGGGTTCACAGAGTTAAACTGTTGCAGCCAGATGGTTCTGTAAAGTATAGTAAGCGTGGAGGCTTTCAGAGTGAGGCAGAAGCGGAAGCCAGTTATTACAAATATGAAAAAGAATTCAAGAAAGCGACAAGAACCTATCAGATGTCGGTAAAGCCAAATCCAGATGTGGATTTAAGAGATTATCTGCTCTATTGGTTTGAGGATGTTTTTTCCCAGAGGATTGAGAATACAACCCGCATGGTATGTGCCTATGTACTGTACGATCTGATTCTTCCGAATATGCAGCAGAATATAAAATTGCGATATGCAAATGAGGAATATTTTGATTCTTTGCTGGCTGTTGTGTCAAAGGCATGCGAGTCTGCTGGAAACAAGTCCAGAGAGTTCTTGAACATGGCAATGAAAGAGGCCGTAATACAGGAATATATCAGGGTTAATCCGATTCCTGCAACGAAGCCGTATCCAAGAAGAAAGCCAACAATCGTTATTTTAAACAAAGCAAATGTGAAAAAACTCCTGAAAGCTGCCTGCGATAGTGGATGGTATCTGGAAATTCTTCTTGGGCTGTTCTGTGGATTGAGAAAAGGTGAGATTTCAGGCTTGAAATTTGGAGATTTTGATGCTGAAAACAGAACAATTTACATTCAACGGCAGATTACATCAAACCCTGTTATCCCAAAGGGTGGAAGTAAAATTCAGACATATAAGGTCATAGAGAAACCGCCAAAGACGGATAATAGCTATCGCCTGCTGCGGATACCAGAGGCTGTTGCGAAGGAAATCGAAAAAAGGAGAACTTTGGTTGATGCAAATAAGCTGCAGTACGGTGAACAATATTTTGACCGTGATTATATTTCGTGCCAGGAAAACGGCCTGCCCCACTCAACTGCAGCAATGAACAGCGCTTTGTCAAAGTTATGTTCCAGAAATGGCCTGCCCCACATAACTGTTCATGGATTGAGACATATGTATGCTACCATATTGGTAGAGCAGAAAGTTCCTTTGATTAAGATATCTGCCCTGCTGGGCCATGCAAGTGTCAATACAACCTTTGAATATTATTGTGAGGTCATGGACGAGAATGAGCAGATTATTACGTTTATGAACAATATGTTTGTTCCAAAAGGGAGTGCTGCAATATGTTAGATTTGAGCTTAAAAAATTATGTCGATTGGAGAGTGGCACAGGTAATACCTGTGCGCTCCGGTTTCGGCTACAGGGTATTGTTGAAATATCCGGACGGAAGTGAAAAGCCACAGCAGAAGTCGGGATTTAAAACAGAGAGAGAAGCGAATAAGGCAAGAGAGAAGACAATCGCAGAATTATATAACGGTACGTTTGTTGTATACGCAAAGGTGAATGTTGCCGATTTTATGTCCTTCTGGCTTGAAGAGGAGCTTAAAAAGCGCACGGACAGTCATGAAACCTATTATAATTATTGCGGAATAGTAAAGAATCACATTGTTCCCATTCTGGGTAAAAAGAAAATGATGGATGTTACCCGTGGAGACATTCAGAAATTGTTTAATACCAAGACAGACTACTCAAGATCGGTGGCAGAGCAGGTAAAAACAATCATGAATGTTTCTTTTCGTTATGCGGTAACAATCAAAGTGATTCCAAACAGTCCAGTAGACGGGATAGGGCTTCCCAAAGCAGAAAAGCCGCAGCAGAGATCAGGATTCAGGACCCGGAATATTGATACACAGAAAACACTGACCATGGAGCAGATCCAGGTCCTGCTGGAAAAAAGCAAAGATACCCCAATCCATATGCAGGTGCTGTTGAATGTGCTTATGGGGCTCCGCAGATCCGAGATCAATGGGGTAAAATATTCGGACGTAGATTATATCAACCATACCTTAAAAGTGGAACGTCAGCTGGGGAGAGTACATAACGCAGTAAAAGAGGACTTTGCCTCGAAAACATTTACGAAACAGGAAGTAGGATTGAAGACAAAATCCAGTTACAGGGAGATCCCGATTCCTGATTATGTCTTTGAGGCAATCTTAAAGGAACGGCAGGTGTATGAGAAAAACAGAAACCGCAGAAAGAGAGGGTTTCAGGATCTGGGCTATATCTGTTGTTCCACCCTTGGCAGGGCAAGGAGCAAAGGATTCCATTGCAGGTATTATAAGCAGCTTCTTGCTGAAAACGGTTTACCGGATATCCGCTGGCACGATCTACGCAGCACATACTGTACTCTTCTGTTAAAAGAGTCTTTTAATCCAAAGGCAGTATCAAGGCTCATGGGACATGCCAAAGAAATCATAACAATGGATGTTTATGCGGATAATAGAGGCATCATAGCGGATGGAGTGCCGGAAATAGAAGCGTATATGAAAGAAGTATTACCAAACCCGGAAGAGACAGAAATCTTTAAAAAGGAATTGTTGGAGATTGTAGTAGATGTAACCGAATTTCTTCCGGATGCAGTGTGACAGAAAGGACAAAAAGAACAAAAGTTCGATTTTGCATCTATACAAATTTTATGATTTGTGGTAAGATAAAAAAGCTTTTTAGTGCTGCCCAGTCCGTATGGAATTACGGAGGTGTACTGAGTTGCAAAAACAGCAAATTGTGAACGGAATTCGTCAAGGACTTTTTTTCCTTCGATTTGAGTAAATGCCATGACGAAAATGAAAAGTTCCTTGACGAATTTGTGGCATATACGCATCTTTTTTTATAATGCGAATGTGTCATTCGCATTGAATTTATGGAGGTGGTATTTGTGCAAACTGCACAAAAAATGTTCGAACTTCACAGCGAATACAAGCCCACCGGCGACCAGCCCCAGGCCATAGAAGCCCTTGTAAAAGGATTCCGGGAAGGCAACCAATTCCAGACTTTACTGGGGGTTACGGGTTCCGGCAAGACCTTTACTATGGCGAACGTGATCGCACAGCTGAACAAGCCGACTTTGGTAATCGCGCACAATAAGACATTAGCGGCACAGCTCTATGGCGAGTTCAAAGAGTATTTTCCGAGTAACGCAGTGGAATACTTTGTGTCCTACTATGATTATTACCAGCCGGAGGCCTATGTACCATCTTCGGACACTTATATAGCAAAGGATTCTTCCATTAATGAGGAGATCGAGAAATTGCGGCTGTCGGCGACGGCATCCCTTACGGAGAGGCGGGATGTGGTAGTAGTGGCCAGCGTGTCCTGTATTTATGGCTTAGGAAGTCCTGACGATTATCAGGAGATGATCGTATCCCTGCGTCCGGGAATGATAAAGGACAGAGATTCGGTGATCAGGGGACTGATCGATATCCAATATGACAGAAATGATATGGACTTGGGGAGAGGATGCTTCCGGGTACGGGGAGATGTGGTGGAGATTTATCCCGCACAGGGGGGGGACTATCTTGTAAGAGTAGAGTTTTTTGGGGATGAAATAGACAGAATTGCGGAAACCGATCCGCTGACCGGCCAGGTACACGCGGTGCTGGAGCATATTTCCATATTTCCGGCATCTCATTATGTAGTGTCCCAGGATAAAATTGCCGCGGCGTGTAAAAATATAGAGACGGAACTGGAAGCGAGGGTACGCTTTTTCAAGGGAGAGGACAAGCTGCTGGAAGCGCAGAGAATATCCGAAAGGACGAACTTCGATATCGAAATGTTGAGGGAAACAGGGTTTTGCTCCGGTATTGAGAATTACTCCAGGCATTTGAACGGGATGCCGGAAGGGGCGACGCCTCTTACATTGATGGATTATTTTAAAGATGACTATTTGATCATTATCGATGAGTCCCATATGACGATCCCGCAGATCAGGGGTATGTTTGCCGGGGACCGTTCCAGGAAAAATACTTTGGTGGATTATGGCTTTCGCCTCCCGTCCGCGCTGGACAATAGGCCCTTGAACTTTCAGGAGTTTGAAGAGCATATCGATCAGCTGCTATTTGTTTCGGCGACTCCTGCGGAATACGAAAAGGAGCATGAACTGCTGCGGACGGAACAGATTATCCGCCCTACCGGGCTGCTGGATCCGGAAGTGGATGTGCGGCCGGTGGAGGGGCAGATCGACGATCTGGTCAGCGAGGTGAATAGGGAGACGGAGAAACATAATAAAGTATTGGTAACGACATTGACGAAGAGGATGGCCGAAGATTTGACCGATTATATGAAAGAAGTGGGCATCCGGGTAAAATATCTTCATTCGGATATCGATACGTTGGAAAGGGCTGAGATCATCAGGGATATGCGGCTGGATGTGTTTGATGTGCTGGTAGGGATCAATCTGTTGAGAGAAGGCCTGGATATACCTGAAATATCGCTGGTAGCCATATTGGATGCGGATAAGGAAGGTTTTTTACGTTCGGAGACTTCCCTGATTCAGACGATTGGGCGCGCTGCCAGAAATGCGGAAGGCAGAGTGGTCATGTACGCCGACAATATGACAGATTCCATGCAGGCAGCGATAAGGGAGACAAACAGAAGGCGGGAAATACAGAATAAATATAATGAAGAAAATGGGATTACCCCTCAAACGATCAAAAAAGCGGTGAGGGAACTGATCAGCATTTCCAAAGTGATCGCCAAAGAAGAGGTGAATTTCGAAAAAGATCCCGAATCGATGAGCGATGCGGAGTTGGAAAAACTGATCGGAAAGATCCAGAAGAAGATGAAACAGGCGGCAGCTGACCTTAACTTTGAAGCGGCAGCGGAACTCAGGGATAAAATGGCGGAATTAAAGAAACAGCTGGCAGAGCGGAAATGAGGATGGATATGGAAGAGACGAATAAGAAAATGCTGCCCCGCAGGGAATATATCAGGATACGTGGGGCGAACGAACATAATCTGAAAAACATTGATGTGGATATACCAAGGAATGAGTTTGTGGTTCTTACCGGGCTCTCCGGTTCCGGGAAATCCTCGTTGGCGTTCGATACCATTTATGCGGAGGGGCAAAGGCGCTATATGGAATCTCTTTCTTCTTATGCGAGGCAGTTTCTTGGGCAGATGGAAAAACCCAATGTGGAAAAAATAGAAGGGCTTTCTCCGGCAATTTCCATCGACCAGAAATCGACCAACCGCAATCCGAGGTCAACGGTGGGCACGGTAACGGAGATTTATGACTATTTCAGACTGCTGTATGCCAGGATCGGGATTCCCCATTGCCCTTCCTGCGGGCGAGAAATCAAAAAGCAGTCGGTGGATCAGATGACGGATCAGATCATGGCAATGCCGGAAGGGACGAAGATCCAGCTTCTTGCGCCTATTGTCAGAGGCAGGAAAGGTGAACATACGAAGGTATTCGACCGTGCAAAAAAAAGCGGATATGTGCGCGTCCGTGTGGACGGCAATCTGTATGAACTGTCGGAAGAAATTAAACTGGATAAAAATATCAAGCATAACATAGAGATTGTGGTGGATCGTCTGGTAGTCAAGGAAGGGATTGAGCGGAGACTGACGGATTCTATTGAGAATGTGCTGGCTCTTGCGGAGGGCCTTTTAGTTGTGGATGTCATAGGGGGAGAGCCGGTCAATTTCAGCCAGAGTTTTTCCTGCCCGGATTGCGGCGTGAGCATCAGCGAGATCGAACCGAGAAGTTTTTCTTTTAATAATCCTTTTGGCGCTTGTCCGGATTGCTTCGGCCTGGGATATAAAATGGAATTCGATGTGGAGCTAATGATCCCGGATAAACGTCTCAGTATCAACGGAGGAGCGATCGCCGTCATGGGATGGCAGTCCTGTAACGATCCTTCCAGTTTTACTAATGCTATTCTGCTGGCTCTCGGAAAAGAGTATGCGTTTGATCTGGATACTCCGTTTGAGGATTATCCCGATAAAGTGGTAGACATTATTTTGCATGGAACAAAAGGAAAAGAAGTCACGGTATATTATAAGGGACAGAGAGGGGAGGGGACTTATCCGGTTGCCTTTGAAGGACTGATAAAAAATGTGGAGCGCCGTTACCGGGAAACTTCTTCGGATGTCATGAAACAGGAATATGAATCTTTTATGCGTATTACTCCGTGCAGGCTTTGTAAAGGAATGCGTTTGAAAAAAGAATCTCTGGCCGTTACGATATGCGATAAAAATATTTTTGAAATCACTTCCGTTTCCATTGGGAAGCTTCATGGATTTTTACAGGATATGGAGCTGACCAGGCAGCAGCAGGTGATCGGGAAACAGGTATTAAAGGAGATTCGGGCGAGAGTCGGATTTCTGATTGACGTAGGATTGGATTATCTTTCCCTGGCGAGGGCGACGGGAACGCTCTCCGGAGGGGAGGCGCAGAGAATTCGCCTGGCGACGCAGATAGGCTCCGGCCTTGTAGGCGTATGCTATATTTTGGATGAGCCGAGCATCGGACTTCACCAGAGAGATAATGACAAACTTCTGAATACGCTGGAGAATTTAAAAAATATGGGAAATACGCTGATCGTAGTAGAGCATGACGAAGATACGATGCTGGCAGCGGATTATATAGTAGATATCGGCCCGGGAGCCGGTTCCCATGGCGGCGAGGTGGTAGCTGTGGGAACGGCGGAGGAGATTATGGCTGTACCCGAATCTATAACGGGGCAATATCTTAGCGGAAGTCTGCGGATTCCGGTACCGGAAAAGAGGAGGAAGCCTACCGGGAAATTAACGGTGCTAAAAGCGGCGGAAAACAATCTGAAGAATATCGATGTGGAATTTCCCCTCGGAGTGCTGACTTGCGTAACGGGAGTTTCGGGGTCGGGAAAGAGTTCCCTGGTCAACGAAATATTATACAAACATCTGGCAAAAGATCTGAACAGAGCAAGGACGATTCCGGGCAGACACGGGGGAATCAAAGGGATCGAACAGTTGGATAAAGTAATAGATATCGATCAATCCCCCATTGGCAGAACACCCCGCTCCAATCCAGCCACTTATACCGGCGTATTTGACCAGATTCGGGATTTGTTTGCCGCCACGGCGGACGCTAAGTCGAAAGGCTATAAAAAGGGACGTTTCAGCTTTAACGTAAAAGGGGGCAGGTGTGAAGCCTGCAGCGGCGATGGCATCATTAAAATAGAAATGCATTTCCTGCCTGATGTTTATGTTCCTTGCGAAGTATGCGGGGGCAAGAGGTATAACAGGGAAACTTTGGATGTGAAATATAAAGGAAAAAGTATCTATGACGTGTTGGATATGACGGTAGAAGAAGCGGTGGGATTTTTTGAAAACGTGCCTTCAATCCGGCGGAAAATAGAAACTTTGAACGATGTGGGACTGTCTTATATCAAATTGGGGCAGCCTTCTACCACGCTGTCCGGAGGGGAAGCGCAGAGGATAAAACTGGCCACGGAATTGAGCAAGAGAAGTACGGGGAGAACGATTTATATTCTGGACGAGCCGACTACGGGGCTTCATTTTGCGGATGTCCATAAGTTGACGGAGATTTTGCACAGGCTGGCGGATGGCGGCAATACGGTAGTTGTGATCGAGCATAACCTGGACGTGATAAAAACGGCGGATTATATTATCGATATCGGGCCGGAAGGCGGAGACAGGGGAGGCACCGTGATCGCCAGCGGAACACCGGAGGAAGTGGCCCGGAGCAAAAAATCCTACACGGGGGCATATGTGAAGAAGATGCTTGAAAAACAGCATACGCCTGGGAAATAAGATTTGCAAATTAAGGAAAATAGAAGGAAAGACTAAAGTTTTAAGGGAAAGAAACCGATGTATTTAGAAATATTAATCTTTTAAAAAAATTGAAGAAACCTCTTTGAAAAACTCTTTCTTTAGGTTATAATGGTTTTGTGTGTTTAGTTTATGGACAAATGGAAAATATTAAAATAGATGTTCAGTAAAAATACAGACTGTAAAAAGAAAGGGGCTTACCATGCAATATACGGATATCGGGATCGATTTGGGCACAGCAAGCATTTTAGTATATATAAGAGGAAAAGGGGTAGTATTGAAAGAACCCTCTGTCGTGGCGTTTGACAGGGATACGGATAAAATTAAAGCGATCGGGGAAGAAGCCAGGCTGATGCTCGGAAGAACGCCGGGAAATATCGTGGCAATTCGTCCTTTGCGTCAGGGAGTTATTTCCGACTATGAAACGACGGAAAAAATGATGAAATATTTTATCCAGAAGGCGATCGGCAAAAAAACGTTCCGCAAGCCGAGAATCGCGGTCTGCGTACCGAGCGGAGTGACGGAAGTGGAAAGAAAAGCCGTTCAGGATGCGACGGAGCAGGCGGGAGCCAGAGATGTATTTATTATTGAGGAGCCTATTGCGGCAGCGATAGGAGCCGGGATTGATATATATAAGCCTTGCGGCAATATGATCGTCGATATTGGAGGAGGAACTTCCGATATCGCGGTTATTTCATTGGGAGGAACGGTAGTCAGCGCTTCCATTAAGATCGCCGGTGATGATTTTGACGAAGCGATTATCCGGTATATGAGGAAAAAGCATAATCTTCTGATCGGAGAAAGAACGGCGGAGGATTTAAAAATAAAAATCGGATCGGCTTATAAACGGAGCGAAGTGGATTACATGGATGTCAGAGGGCGTAACCTCGTCACCGGGCTTCCCAGAACCGTTAAAGTTTCTTCGGAAGAGACCGAAGAGGCGCTTAAGGAAACGACGGCGCAGATCGTGGAGACTATTCATAGCGTATTGGAGAAAACACCACCTGAGCTGGCGGCGGATATTGCAGACCGGGGGATTGTTTTGACCGGAGGCGGGAGCATGCTGCGTGGGTTGGAAGATCTCATTGAGGCCAAGACAGGGATTAATACAATGACAGCGGAAGAGCCGATGACAGCAGTAGCGATCGGAACCGGAAAGTATGTGGAGTTTCTGGCAGGATATCGGGAAGAATAGAGGGAATGGCGGCGTAAGGCCGCAGCATAAAAGAACGGCATAATTTTTCATTGCAGGATGGGGACGGAAAAGAGGAGGAGAAAAATGCTTAAGGGTTTATATACCGCATATACGGGTATGTTGAACGAGCAGCACCGGATGGACGTAATGACGAACAATCTGGCAAATGCGAACACCAATGGCTATAAAAAAGAAGGGGCTACCAGCCAGGCGTTTAACGATGTGCTGGCTTATAAATTAAAGGATACTTCGGAGACGGCAAGGCTGACGAGGCAGCTTGGCGTAAATAACCTAGGCGTGAAGATCGGCGAAGGCTATACGGATTATTCCCAGGGGCCGATAAAGGGTACGGAAAATGCGTTTGACCTTGCATTATCGGGGCCGGGATTTTTTGTTGTATCTTATACAAACAGGAATAATGATACTTCCCTGAAATATACGAGGGACGGAAGCTTCCGAATGGATACACAGGGATATCTGGTAACGCATGACGGTGATTTCGTTATGGGTACCAACAATGCCAGAATACGTCTGGATCCCCTGCTGGATGTCAGGATAGATACCAGCGGCAATATTATGCAGGGGGATGACAATACGCCGGTTGCGCAGATCGGTATCAGGGATTTCCAGGATTATAATTACCTGGAAAAATATGGAGAGAATTATTACCAGACCGTGGAGGGCGCGGCTTTTCAGGATGCCGAAGCAAAGGTATACCAGGGATATCTGGAGAGTTCCAATATTTCGGTAGTAACGGAAATGGTAAATATGATTAATATATCAAGGGCTTATGAAACGAATCAGAAAGTGATCCAGACGTATGACAGTACATTGGAGACTGCCGTTACTCAGATCGGCAGATTATAGGAGGGTATAAGTTATGGTTAGGAGTTTATGGTCTGCGGCGACAGGCATGAATGCACAACAGACAAATGTTGATACGATTGCAAACAATCTGGCAAATGTCAATTCTGCCGGATACAAATCCCAGGTCGCGCAGTTTAAATCGTTATTATATCAGACGCTGCAAACGGCTACGACGACTGCAAACGGTGATCCGAAACCGGTTACGTCCCAGGTTGGACTGGGTGTCAGGACTGCTTCTATTAATCAGCTTTTTGGCCAGGGCAGTCTGCTCGCTTCAGAGAGCAAGACTTCGTTTGCAATCGAAGGCGACGGCTTCTTTGCTGTCCGTAATGCGAACGGGGAAATTAATTATACACGGAATGGCGATTTTACCTGGGGGATCGGCGGGACGAACCGCCTTATGCTGACGACTTCGGACGGCTTGCCGGTATTAAGTACGGCAAACCAGCCTATTATACTCGCGGGTGATTTTGTTACCAGCAGAATAACGATCAGCGCGGACGGCACGCTTATGTATCCCGATGAAAATAATAATCCGCAATCGCTGGGAATGACGATAGGAGCTTTCCAGTTCAGGAACCCATCAGGTCTGGAACGGCAGGGAGATACTTTGTATGCGGCTACGGCGGCCAGCGGGGCGGTAATCAATGAGGCGACAAATCCGAATGTGCGCCGGAGCAAGCTTGTGCAGGGATATCTGGAGGGATCAAACGTAAAAGTTGCGGATGAAATGGTCAACCTGATCGTAGCGCAGAGGGCATATGAAATGAACTCAAAGGCGATTACCACTACCGACGAGATGCTTCAGCAGGCAAATAACCTGAAACGATAAGTTTTTGAGGGGCAGGAAAACATTTTTATTTAGACGGAACAGGAAATGGAAATGGAGGATAGATCATGGATATAGGCAACGGAGTTTCTTCGGCATATGCCAATTATATATCGTCACAGGCAACTTCTTCGAAATTGGACGGACAGATCAGAAAAAAAGATTATACCCAGTCTTCGGATGATGAGCTGTTGGCGGTCTGTAAGGAATTTGAATCTTATTTTGTAGAACAAATGTTTAAGGAAATGCAGAAAACGGTGGATGTTTTCAGCGACGGGGAATCCAATCCCAACGATACGCTGGTAGATTTCTTTAAAGACAATGCGTTGCAGGAGTTGGCAAGCACTTCGACGGAGAAGCAGGGTCTGGGACTGGCACAGATGCTTTACGAGCAGATGAAGCGTAATTATAATTTGTAATATCAGTATACGGTAAATCATATTGACATACATAAAAGGCTGCTTGTTATGGCAGCCTTTTGGCATTATGGGGAAATGGAAAATGGAACAGGTAAAAGGTTATGTAGAGCATATCATTTACCGCAACGATGATAACGGATATACCGTTATGAACCTGATGAATGGGGAGGAAGAAATCGTATGCGTAGGAAATTTCAGGACGATAGACCTGGGGGAAACGCTGGAAGTTTCCGGCAATTATACGGAACATCCCATGTATGGTATGCAGCTGAAAGCGGAAAGTTACCGTGTGGTGGAGCCGGATGATGAGGCCGGCATGGAACGGTATCTTGCGTCCGGGGCGATTAAAGGGATCGGAGCAGCACTGGCGTCGAGGATTATAAAGAAGTTCGGAAAGGACACTTTTCGGGTAATCGAGGAAGAACCGGAACGGCTCGCGGAAATAAAAGGAATCAGCGAAAAAAAAGCGAGGGAAATTGCCGTCAGAATGGAAGAAAAAAAGGATATGCGAAGCGCTATGGTATTTCTTCAGAAATACGGAATATCCGATGCGATGGCAGTGAGGATATATAATACCTATGGCGAGGGAATATACGGCGTAATGAGGGAGAATCCCTACCGCCTGGCAGAAGATGTGGGAGGCATCGGGTTTCGGGCTGCGGATGAGATCGCCCGTAAGGCCGGGATTCATATGGACTCCGATTATCGCATCAGAAGCGGTATTTTATATGCTTTGGCGCAGTCAATGGCAGAAGGGAATATCTATTTGCCGGAAAACATATTGTTAGAAAGATGTACGTCGCTGCTGGAAGTGGATAAGGAAGGGATAGAGCCACAGATATCCAATCTGGCAATGGAAAAAAAGATCGTAGTAAAACTGGCCGATGAAAAAAGAATATATGCCGCTTCCGCTTATTACGAAGAATTGAACTGTGCAAAAATGCTGCATGATCTGAACATATCCATGACGCAAGGCAATGGATGGGAACCATCGGAAGAAAAGCGCGTTCAGCAGCGCATAGGTATGCTGGAAAAGACACAGAAGATCAGCTTGGATGAATTGCAAAAACAGGCGGTGCTGGAAAGCATAAAAAACGGGATTATGATTTTGACCGGCGGCCCCGGAACAGGAAAGACGACAACGATTAATACTATGATAGGATATTTTGCAGAAGAGGGGATGGATATTTTTCTGGCCGCTCCAACGGGGCGGGCGGCCAAGAGAATGACGGAGGCTACCGGATATGAGGCGAAAACCATTCACAGGCTGTTGGAACTGAACGGTGCTTCCGTGGAAGAAAAACGGTTGGCAAAATTTGAAAGAAATGAAGAAAATCCACTGGAAGCGGACGTTATTATTATTGATGAAATGTCCATGGTGGATATTCATTTATTCCAGGCATTGTTAAAAGCGATTATGCCGGGAACAAGGCTGGTCATGGCAGGGGATATCAATCAGCTGCCGCCGGTAGGGCCGGGGCAGGTGCTGCGGGATCTGATCGACAGCGGATATTTTCCAAAAGTAATGCTGCAAAAGATTTTCCGCCAGGCGGAAGAAAGCGATATCGTGGTGAATGCCCATCGGATTCATGAGGGAAAAAATATTGCCCTGGATAATAAGAGTCGGGATTTCTTTTTTTTGGAAAGAAACGATGTCAATGTAATCTATAAGCATATGATCCAGCTGATCCGTGAGAAGCTCCCCCCCTATGTTAATGCCGGAAGCTATGATATACAGGTGCTGACGCCAATGAGGAAGGGAAGTCTGGGGGTGGAAACACTGAATGGGATTTTACAGCAATATTTAAATCCTCCCGATGCCTCCAAAGAGGAGCATCCATATGGGAACGGCCTGTTCCGCGTAGGCGATAAGGTAATGCAGATCAAGAACAATTACCAAATGGAATGGGAAGTGGTGAGCAAATACGGTATTCCCGTGGATAAGGGATTGGGTGTATTTAACGGGGATATGGGCGTCATACGGGAAATCAACGAATTTTCCCAGGAGTTGGTGGTGGAATTCGATGAATGCCGGCGGGTGGCGTATCCCTTCCACCAGTTGGATGAGATCGAGCTGGCCTATGCGGTAACGATCCATAAGTCCCAGGGCAGCGAATATCCGGCAGTGATTATGCCTCTTTTATCAGGCCCGAGGATGCTTATGAACCGTAATCTCTTATATACGGGAGTGACGCGGGCGAAATATTGTGTTACTATTTTGGGAAGCAGACAGATGGTCGGTGACATGATTGCCAATGAGAGCCAAAATAGAAGATATACCAGCTTATGCGACAGAATCAGGGAAATGGCATTTCCTGATCATAGGTAACGGACTCCTGCCCGGAGAAACGTTATGGGGAAAAATGAAGAAAAAATATAGGATAAGTGAAATCGTTCTGGATCTGATGTTTCCGCCGAGATGTCCGCTTTGCGATCATGTTATTGAATTCCGCAAAGGAGATATTTGCGGTGAATGCGTGAAAAGGGTAAAGCCGATAAGCGGTTCTGTCTGTATGAAATGCGGAAAACCGCTGGAGGAAGAGAAGGAATACTGTTTTGACTGCAAAACGAAGAAACATTTATATGTACAGGGAATCAGCGCCTTTGAATACCGCGGTATTGCGGCTTCCATTTATCGTTTTAAATATGGGGGAAGGCAGGAATATGCCGCTTTTTTCGGAAGATGCATGGCTTGGAAGCTGGAGAGGAAGATCAAACAATGGAAAGCGGAAGCGTTGGTACCTGTGCCTGTCCACCCATCCAGAAAAAGAGAAAGGGGATACAATCAGGCAGAACTGCTGGCGAGGGAAATCGCAGTCAGGACAGGAGTTCCGATGCGCTGTGATATTGTGGTAAGAAGCAAGAAAACCATGCCTCAGAAGAGCCTGGACGGGGTTCAAAGACAAAATAATTTGAAAAAGGCTTTTAAAATCCTTAAAAATGATGTAAAATTAAATACGATTGTAATTATTGATGATATATATACAACGGGAAGTACGGTTGACGCTATGGCCGCTATATTGCGGACAGCAGGGGTAAAGAATATTTACTATGCGGCTCTGGCAATCGGCCGGGGACAATGAATTGGAGGGTTTATATATGGATGTACGTAATTGTAAAAAATGCGGAAGAATGTTTAACTATGCAATGGGACCTGCAGTATGTCCGAGATGCAAGGAAGACTTGGAGGAGAAATTCCAGGAAGTAAAAAAATATGTGTATGAGCATCAGGGATGCGGTATCCAGGAGGTTTCTGATGAATGTGAAGTTTCTACCCAGCAGATCAAACAGTGGCTGAAAGAGGAACGTTTGGAATTTTCATCGGATTCCCAGGTGATGATAAACTGCGAAAAGTGTGGTGCGCCGATTCGCAGCGGGCGTTTCTGCGATAAATGTAAAAACGACATGACACACAACCTGCAAAGTGCATATAAGAAGGCTGCCGTAACGGTTCAGAAACCGAAAGAGTCGAAGGAAAATCCTAAAATGCATTTTTTGGATCGCTAGGAGAAGCGGACTTATGTTAAATCAGGAAAGAATCATTTTGATGACAAAGATGGCATCTTATGAGGAAAACGAAGGAAAGAAAAATAATTTGATTATGAATTATTTCCGGGGGGACTATGTATGGCTGCAGGTATTGAAATCATTTGTCTGCGGTACCATTGCGTTCGGAGTGATATTCGGAATGTATATTTTTTATGATTTCGAAATTTTCATGATGGATATTTATAAAATGGATCTGATGGAGTTCGGTAAGTCCGTTTTAATGAAATATTTACTTGCAATAGGAATATATTCCGTAATTTCTTACGCTATATATTGCTATCGGTATGCCAGGGCAAAGAACGGTGTAAGGCTGTATATGAACAATTTGCGCAGGCTTGCCAGCATGTATGATAAAACATAAAGCAGGGTCGTAAGGCCCTGAAAGGAAGTTACTATGACATCATTACTTGTTGCAAAACAATATCTGAAAAAATTTTACGGGAGATATGAAGTTTATCTCATACCACTGTGGAAGTTTTTACTCGCATTCATAAGCCTGATACTGATTAATGGAAAGCTGGGCTTTATGGAGAAGATCGACAAAATGACGATCGTGCTCATTGTAGCGCTGATGTGTTCTTTTATGCCGATGAATTTTATTATTATTGTTGCCGCGGCGTTTGTGCTGCTGCATGTGTATGCTCTATCCCTGGAATGTGCTGTAGTAGTACTGGCGGCATTCCTGCTTATGTTTTTACTTTATTTCCGCTTTTCGCCGAGGGATACCGCTGTGGTATTGCTGACGCCCATATGCTTCTGGATGAATATACCTTATGTGGTGCCGATCGCGATGGGACTTCTAGGCTCTCCGGCTTCCGCAGTATCGGTGGCGTGTGGAACGGTGGTATATTATTTGATCGCTTATGTGAATGAAAGCACGACAACGCTCATATCTATGGAAGCGGAGGAAATTACTGCCAAGTTCCGGTTTATTATTGATGGCATGCTGGATAACCGTATTATGGTAGTTACGGCGGCTGTTTTTGCGATGACCCTGATTCTTGTATATCTGATCAGAAGGCTTTCCGTTGACCATTCATGGACAATCGCCATTGTGGCAGGGTCGTTGGTAAATATTATGCTGCTTCTGGTAGGCGATTTGATGTTCGATACCAATGTGGCTATCGGAGGAGTGATTCTCGGCACTGCTGTGGCGGCTCTGATCGCCGCAGTAATACAGTTTTTTGCATTTCATGTGGATTATGGCAGGACGGAAAAGGTACAGTTTGAAGACGATGAATATTATTATTATGTAAAAGCGGTACCGAAGGTGACGGTTTCAACCCCGGAGCGAAAGGTGAAAAAAATTAATCAGCCGAAAAGGATACGTTCTTCCCAGAAGAGCGCAGAGGAGAAAAAAACGGGCAAATAAACTTGCCCGTATAAAATGATAATGATGAAATGATAATATATTAGGACTGGAATGGTTTAAAATGCAGCAGATTCAAGAATTCATGGACACATATTTCAGGCGTATGCCGGACATCAGATGGACTGACATCGTGGAGATCATCATACTCTCCTTTGTTGTGTACAGTATTTTGGTGTGGGTAAAAAATACAAAAGCATGGTCGCTGCTGAAGGGTGTTATCGTAATTGCTATATTTTGGCTGATAGCGGCAATTTTCGATATGGAAACGATTTTATGGATCGCTGAGAATATGGTTAATATAGCCTCGATAGCGATCATTGTAATCCTGCAGCCGGAGCTGCGCAAAGCAATGGAAGAATTGGGCAGGAAAAACTTTATTGCCTCCCTTCTGCCTTTTGATTCGGGAAAATCGGAATCCGGCCTTTTTTCTGACCGCACAATCAACGAGATCACAAAAGCCTGTGTGGAAATGGGAAAGGTGAAGACAGGAGCGCTCATCGTCATTGAAAAGTCGCAACCTTTGGCCGAATACGAGAGAACAGGGATCGATATTGACGGCGTTGTTACCAGTCAGCTTTTGATTAATATTTTCGAACACAATACGCCGTTGCATGACGGCGCTGTTATTATACGCGGAAACAGAGTGACCTCCGCAACATGTTATCTTCCGTTGTCCGATAATATGCTCTTGAGCAAGGAATTGGGAACAAGGCACAGAGCCGGCGTGGGCATTTCGGAAGTAACCGATTCCCTGACGGTGATCGTGTCTGAAGAAACGGGGAGAATCAGCATTGCTTATGAGGGAAATCTGGAAAGGAACCTGAACGGGGATACATTAAAGGAAAGGCTGCGCGAGATTCAGGGGAAACAGGAGGAAGGAAAGCGGCGTAAGCTTTGGAAGGGAAGGGAAAAGAATGAAAAAGAAACTGACTGACAACCTTGGGCTGAAAATAGGCTCCGTTCTTTTTGCTGCCCTTTTATGGCTTCTTGTAACAAATATAAATAATCCTGCCACCACCCGGAGGGTGAACAATGTCAGAGTAACAATTATCAACGGGGAAGTTCTTACCAGCCAGGGAAAAATATATGAAGTGCTGGACGATTCGGATGTACTCGATTATGTGGCGATCACAGGACCGAAAACGGTGATGAACAATATAGGGGGCGGCGACCTCGTTGCGATTGCAGATATGAATAAGCTGACCGCAGATAATACGATTCCGATCGAACTGTCCACGGTACAGTATAACGAAAGCCTGGACAGCATCCGGGCAAGTTCCGGCGTGGTAAAGCTTAAGGTGGAAGACCGTAAGAGTATTTCAATTCCTTTGAGGGCTGAAACATCGGGAACTTTGCAGGAAGGCTATATTGTAGGGGATGTAACGACGGATCAGAACCTGGTGAGAGTATCGGGGCCCGAATCATTGATCTCGATGATTGAGACGGCAGAAGTAAGCGTGGGCATTGCAGGATTTACCGGAGATATTGGAACGAATGCAGAAATAAAGCTGTATGACGCCAATGGTACGGAGGTGCCGAAAGATAAGCTGACGATGAATATCAATACGGTGGGCGTTAATGTGGAGATCTTAGGAACCAAGTCGGTGCCGCTACGGTTTGCGGCGTCAGGGACACCTGCCAACGGATATAGGGCGACCGGCGTTATCAGTAGTTCTCCCGGAACGGTATTGCTTGCAGGAAAAGGAAGTGCGCTGAGAAATTTATCGGTAATTGAAATACCGGATACGGAGGTTGATATTACAGGAGCTACAGGGAATGTGACGACAACCGTGGATATCAGGCCTTATCTTTCCGGCAGTGTGGAACTGGCGGAAGCCGGATTTGATGGAAATGTAGCCGTGACGGTAAATGTGGAGCAGGAAATCACGAGGAGCATTACTATTTCGGAGAGCAATATCGTAATTGAAAATCTTCCGGAACAATATGAAGGAGTGATTTCTACTTATGAAGAAGAATTCCCGATACAGGTCAGAGGACTGGCAGAAGAAGTAAATGCATTGGATGCAGAACAGATCAGAGGCGTGGTCGATATCAACCGGCTGTTGGAAACTGGTGTAATAGAGGAACTGGGCGAAGGATATTACGATGTGAATCTCGCTTTTAACCTGCCGGATACCGTGAGTCTGCGTGAAAATATAACAGTGAGGTTAAATATACGGGAAAGAGCGGCAACGGAAAATGATAATGGGGAATAAAGGAAGAGATCAGGGAGGAAAACTTGTATGGGCAGATTATTTGGTACTGACGGAGTAAGAGGTGTTGCGAATGAAGAACTGACCCCTGTGCTGGCTATGCAGCTGGGCCAGGCAGGAGCATATGTTCTGACAAAGGAAAAGGAGCATAAACCGACGATTATGGTGGGCTGTGATACGAGAATATCCAGTGACATGCTGGCAAATGCGTTGATGGCAGGAGCATGTTCGGTAGGGGCGAACTGCGTATATGCAGGGGTGCTTCCCACTCCCGCAATCGCATACCTGACGAGGAAATATAAGGTGGATGCAGGGGTGGTGGTTTCCGCCTCCCATAATCCCGTGGAATTTAACGGTATCAAATTTTTTGACGGGGACGGTTATAAACTGCCCGATGAACTGGAAGATGAGATCGAAACGCTGATCAGGAACGGCATGAAGGATGTGAAATTTCCTACCGGCGCCAGCGTGGGAAAGATCAAATACCGTACGGATGCAAGAGAAGAATATATCAATCATTCGATCAAAGCGGTAAATATCGATCTGCGGGGATTGAAGATAGTGGTTGACTGTGCCGAGGGCGCATCTTATTATACTTCGATTGAAGCATTGAAGGAGCTGGGCGGAGAGATTGTTGCCATTCATAACAGCCCGGACGGAACAAATATTAATGCCAACTGCGGTTCTACCCATATGGAAGAACTGCAGGCAAGGGTGGTATATGAAAAAGCGAATATCGGCCTGGCTTTTGACGGAGATGCGGACAGACTGCTGGCAGTAGATGAAATTGGCAACATTATTGATGGAGACCAGATCATGGCGATCGTCGGCGTCCATATGAAGAACCAGGGAAAACTGAAAGACAACAAGATTATAGCTACGGTCATGAGCAACCTGGGATTCTTTTTGATGGGAGATAAAAACGACATAAAAATAGAACAGACTAAAGTGGGTGACCGCTATGTTTTGGAGAGGATGAAAGAGATCGGAGCAAGCCTTGGCGGGGAGCAATCGGGGCATATTATTTTTCTGGATGAAAATACGACCGGCGACGGTTTGCTGAGCGCCCTTCATCTCTTACAGGTAATGGTGGAGACCGGAGAACCTTTATCCGAGCTGTCGAAAGTAATGGAGGTAATGCCCCAGGCACTTGTGAATGCGAAGGTTCCCAACCACAAAAAGGAACGCTATATGGAATACCCGGAAATTGCCGAAGCAATCTCCAAGCTGGACAGTAAGTTTGCCGGTGAAGGAAGGGTGCTGATTCGTCCTTCCGGAACGGAGCCGAAGGTTCGCGTTATGATAGAAGGAAAGGACAAAAAGCAGATTGACGAAGAAGCGAAAAAACTGGCGGAGCTGATTCAGAATATTATGCTGTAAAAGCATATTTTTACTTAAGAAGAAGGGTTCACAAGAGGAGAAAAAAGTGGTATAGTAAAAGAAGAGTATATGCATTCAGACGATAAATATAAACAAAGGTATATGCAGTGAAGGAGAAGAGGGTATGGTAAGCCAAAAGGTAACTATAAAAAACCCCACTGGGCTACATCTAAGACCGGCAGGCATTCTATGTAAGGAAGCGATGCAGTTTAAATCACTAATCACATTTACATTTAAAGAGAACACGGCAAATGCAAAAAGTGTGCTGAGTGTACTCGGCGCGTGTGTAAAATGCGGCGATGAAGTAGAGTTTGTTTGCGAGGGCGAAGATGAAGAAGAGGCTTTGAAAGCACTGATTCATGCAATCGAAAGCGGTCTTGGAGAGTAATCGCTGTTTGGGGGCAAAACAAAGATAATAAAAGCTGGCCGGCTCTTTGGAGCCGGCTTTTCAATACACTTTAATGCATGGCTGCATATTGTGTGGAATGGAGGAATGAGGCATGGTGAATTATGAAAGGTATAAACGAAATCCGGTAGTGGATTATCCGGAACGGAAATGGCCGGGAAAAGAGATAGGGGAAGCGCCGGTATGGTGCAGCGTGGATCTTAGGGATGGAAACCAGGCGCTGATTGATCCGATGGTAGTGCATGAAAAAATTGAGATGTTCCAGCATTTGATTAAGCTGGGCTTTCGTGAGATCGAAATAGGATTTCCTGCGGCGAGCCAGATCGAATATGATTTTCTGCGCCAGCTTGTGGACCGGAAGATGATACCGGAGGATGTTTGCGTCCAGGTGTTGACACAGTGCAGGGAAGAGCAGATAGAGAGAACTTTTGAATCCATCAGGGGCTGTAACCAGGCGATTGTTCATATTTATAATTCCACCTCAACTCTTCAGAGGGATGTGGTATTTGGCATGAGCCGGGAAGAAATTATCGACATAGCCGTGCAGGGAACGAAATGGGTTAAGGAACGGGCGGAAAAATTTCCAGGGAAGATTATCCTGGAATATTCTCCCGAGAGCTTTACGGGAACGGAATTGGATTTTGCATTAGAGATATGTACTGCCGTTCAGGAAACATGGGGGGCTGACAAAGAGAATCCCATTATCATTAATCTGCCCTCTACTGTGGAGATGACGACGCCGAACGTGTATGCGGATCAGATCGAATGGATGAACAGACATTTTAAGAACAGGGAAAGTATTATTTTGAGCGTGCATCCGCATAATGACAGAGGAACCGGCGTGGCCAGCGCGGAGCTTTCTCTTCTGGCAGGAGCGCAGAGGGTAGAAGGCACGCTGTTTGGCAATGGGGAGAGGACGGGCAATGTGGATATCCTGAACATTGCTTATAATATGTTTTCCCAGGGGATTGATCCCAAATTGAACATAGAAAAAATTAACGATATTATCGAAATGTATGAAAGATGCTGCAAAATACCGATCCATCCCAGGCATCCTTATGCAGGCAAACTGGTATTTACCGCTTTTTCAGGCTCCCATCAGGATGCGATTAATAAGGGCGTAAAGGCGATGAGAGAAAGAGGGAGCCAGATATGGCAGGTGCCTTATCTTCCCGTCGATCCTTCGGATATCGGAAGAGAATATGAACCGATCGTCAGAATCAATTCCCAGTCGGGAAAAGGCGGCGTTGCGTTTATTATGGATACCTACTTCGGATTCAAGCTTCCTAAGGGAATGCACAGGGAATTTGCCAATGTGATCCAGAATATATCGGAAAAGCAGGGAGAGGTATCCCCGGACGAGATTATGGAGCAGTTCAGGAAAGAATATTTGGATCGTAAAGAACCGATTCATTTCAAAAAACTGCGGATCGATGACCTGAGCGATGAGACCACATCCGAATTCGATACAAGGGTAGTCGTTGTTTATACCGATCATGGCGTGGAAAAAAGCTTTGAGGCGGTGGGCAACGGCCCGATTGACGCGGTAAAACGGGGGCTTCAGGAAGTCATTGGCGAAGAAATGAAGATTTTGGACTATGAAGAACATGCTCTTCAGAGCGGTTCCAATTCCCAGGCAGCCGCATACATTCATTTACTGGATGCGGATAATGGAAGCGTTACTTATGGCGTAGGTGTAAGTTCCAATATTACAAGAGCGTCCGTCCGCGCTATTTTCTCCGCGGTGAACCGTCTCGGTATCGGCCAGGGCAGAAAATAAATAATGATAAGATATATAAAAATCCGGTTCCCAATAAACGATAGGTTACATTGGGAACCGGATTATTTTTGCTTTATCTAAAATTGATTTTGGGTTGCTTTTTCTATTTTGCTTTCAGAGTCGCTCCGTCTGCTTTGAAAGAATCGCCGTCTTCTACGATACAGATCATCGTTTTTCCGGTATTGACTTCGATTTCATTTCCGTCGTCGTCATAGAACTTGGTAGGTTCGTAATCCCCACTCTTCTTCCATGTTACATGAATGCCCTTTCCGTTGGTGAAGAAATATCCATCTCTTGTAGTATCGTGTACCTGGAAGATCAGATACCCTTTGGCATCTCTTACTTCGTGGTATGTAAACTGGACAAGAACGTTTTTGAACGCCAGCTGCTGGCTGTCGTTGGCAGCATCCACATCCGGATTGCCGTACATATAACGGTAATACAAGCCATCGTTTTCATTATAGGTAAAAGAAGTTTTTGTTATCGGATAAGCGGATGCCATATCGATTTCTTTTGCAGTAATGGCGTCGCTGTATTTTTCCAATGTGTTCGGTTCCTTGGAGGAAGCGAATTTAAAATGATCGGCATTGTAGTATTCGTCTCTGTATGTCTTGGAAATTCCTAATTTATTGATTCCCTTGTTGATGCCTTCCGCGCTGGCATAAGCGTTCTGGGGAGCTTTCTTATCGGTGGAGCGGTAGAAAGTGCCTTCATACAAGCCGTCAGTTCTCTTGTCGCCATAAGCGCATCCGGTGATGTGGTCTGTGTCTTTCCGTTCGATGATTTCATTGATATAGTAGGGACCGCCAAAATGCAGATATATGGAATCCCATTCAAAAGCCCAGTAAACAAAATAATCACGGCAGCTTCTTACATTGCCGATACGATCCAGATTTTCCCAGTCTTTGATGACAGCCATGCTTCTTGTAATATTTCCTTCTACCGGGCATTCATAAAGGATGTCCGCTTTGGAAAGATTATAATGAGGCAGAGCAGAGGAATCATTGGGAACCATGATGGAAATAGGACGGGCATCTTTCAGGTCGCCTTCAATCCATTCGTTGGTTAGAGTACTTCTTACCATGCCTTCTTTTGGAGGAGCTTCGTCGTCCGTAGGTGCTTCTTCTGCTGCCGGTTCAGCAGTCTCATTTGTTTCTTCCAGTTCCGGTTGCTTTTCAATAACCTGTGAAACCGCAGGTTGTTCATCAACTTCTTCCTTCTTGCCACAGCCGAAAAGTAAAAATGTGGAGGCCAGGCTCAGGAGGAGAAGCGCTTGTAATCTTTTCATGAGTAATCCTCGCTTTCATAAATAATGGTATTTATATTATTATACAAGACCACAAACGCCATTATATCATATAAAATGAGGATAGTCACTAGAATAAGGCCGAAAAATATAAACAAAAATCTTAAGAATTTATAACAATATTGCTACAAATAAAAGTCAGAGAAATTGAAGAAGCGCAAATGATAAATATTTCTTGCACAAAAAAGTCAGGGGATGTATGATAAGAATATTAAAAACGAAAAATAGAGAGGACTGCGGACTGATGAACAAAATAATAGTGACCGGTTGCAAAGGACAGTTGGGAATTGCTATAAATAAGCTGTATGAAGGAAACAGAGAGATAGAGCTTGTGAATACGGATGTGGAAGAACTCGATATTACGGACATTGGAAAAGTACTTGCATTTGTGCGTGAAGTAAAGCCGTATGCAATTATTAATTGTGCTGCCCATACAAATGTGAATGCCTGTGAAAAGGATGTGGATAATGCTTACCGCATCAATGCCATCGGTCCGCGGAATTTGAGCATCGCTGCGGCGGAAACAGGCGCAAAGCTGATGCAGGTATCTACAGACTATGTATTTGCAGGAAACGGGGACAGGCCTTATACGGAGTTTGATGCTACCAGCCCGCTTGGCGTATATGGAGGATCAAAGCTGGCGGGAGAAAATTTTGTCAGGGATTTTGCAAAAAAGTATTTTATTGTACGTACGGCATGGCTTTACGGGGAAGGGAAAAATTTTGTAAAGACGATGCTGCGTTTGTCGGAGACCCATGATAAGGTAAGGGTAGTAAAGGATCAGATGGGGACGCCTACCAGCGCGGATGAACTTGCAAAGGCGATCGCATATCTGCTGCCGACGGATAATTATGGCATCTTCCACGGAACTTGTGAAGGAGATTGCAGCTGGGCCGATTTTACGAAGGAAATTTTCCGGCTGGCCGGGAGAAAAACAGTGGTGGAGGCGATTACTACCCAGGAATATGAAAAAGACAACCCGGCATCTGCGCCGAGGCCGGCTTATTCCGTATTGGATAACTATATGCTGCGCCTGACTACCGATTTTAAATTTGCGGATTGGCACGATGCGATTGCGGCGTATCTGAAAAACGATTAGAGGAAAGAGATCAAAGGATTTAGAAAATGGACTTTTTGAGCGATTTGACTGGCAACCGTGTTTTCATGGCGGCAATCTGCGGCTGGTTTGTGGCGCAAATCTTAAAAACAGCGATCCATATGTGGTTTAACCGTAAATTTGTGGCAGAACGTTTGGTGGGAAGCGGGGGAATGCCCAGTTCGCATTCGGCTACCGTATGTGCTTTGGCGACTGCCGCAGGGATGGAGTATGGAGGCGGAAGTTTTCCGTTTGCCATGGCGGCTATATTCGCTATTGTGGTTATGTATGATGCTATGGGCGTAAGACGGGAAACGGGAATTCAGGCAAAAGTGTTGAATGAAATGATAGAGATGTTTGTTAAGATGGGCAAGAAAATGAGTGTGGAAGACAGACTGAAGGAATTCGTGGGGCATACCCCTCTTCAGGTATTGATGGGGGCATTACTCGGTATTTTAGTAGCGTTGTTCATATATCTTTGATTGATAAGAGGGAGGATATATGCTTTCGGTTTGTCTTGTTTTTCTATATATAATGCTGAGTGCATATATCACCGGCTTTCTGGTTCTGACAGTAATTGGCCGCGTGTTCGGCCGGGAAGGCTGCAGGAAAAGAAAAATAAAGCCGGATGCTTATGTAATGGCAGGACTGGCAGCAGTGACGGTATATGCCCAGATTTTTAGTTTGTTTTATAAAGTAGGGTTGCTGGCTAATTTACTGCTGGTATTTGTCTGCCTCATGACGGCGGTTTTATTCCGGCAGGAGCTATGGAAGACTGCGAAAGAACAGTGCATGGGCATAAGCGGAAGAAGAAAGATATTTTATCTTATATTGTTTCTTTTATTTGCCTATGGAACATCCAGGGGAATCATTCATTATGATACGGGGCTTTATCACGCGCAAAGCATTCGCTGGATAGAAGAATACGGCGTAGTGAAAGGATTAGGCAATCTGCACTGTAGATTAGCGTATAACAGTTCCGCTTTTTGCCTGTCCGCGTTGTATAGTTTTTCCTTTCTGGGCGGGCAGTCTTATCATTGCGCAGCGGGATTTTTTGCATTGCTGCTGGCAGGAATGTGCAGCGAGGTGGCGGCGGCATGGAAAAGAAAGCGGCTGTTTTTAGCTGATATTGCGAGGCTGATAGGGATATACTATCTCATGATTATTTTTGATGAAATGATCTCTCCGGCTTCGGATTATTTTATGGTATTGACCGTATTTTATATTGTGATCCGTTATCTGGAATTGGCGGAAGAAGGAGAAAAGGAATGGCTGCCTTTTGCTCTGTTGGCATTGCTTGGTGTTTATGCGGTAAGTCTGAAACTATCGGCGGCTCCTGTCGTATTGCTGGCGGTAAAACCGGCCTGGATGTTGATGAAGGAGAAAAATGGAAAGGGAATTGCCGGATTTCTCGCGCTTGGCATAGCGGTTCTGCTGCCTTTTCTTATACGGAATGTACTGATTTCAGGATGGCTGGTCTATCCTTTTACCGCCGTAGATTTGTTTTCGGCGGATTGGAAGATTCCAAAAGAGATAGCGGATTATGATGCAAAAGAAATACAGGTGTGGGGACGGGGAATTTATGATGTTTCCAGATATGGAGAGCCGCCAGGGAAATGGATGAAAGACTGGTTTGCATCTCAGACGGCATTGGATCGGTTGTTTATTTTAGCCGGGCTGGCTGCGGTTCCGACATCTTTTGGAGCATGGGCGGCCGGGGCGGTAAAGAGGCTGGACGAGCAAAGGGACATGATGCTGGCGGCAGTGACAGTGAACCTGTCTTTTTTGTTCTGGATGTTTTCGGCACCATTGATCCGTTACGGCTGTGTCTATGTATGGCTGGCCGCGCCGCTGACTTTTGGAGGACTGGCACTATGGCTTGTTCCAAATGAGCGATGGGGAAAATATTTTTGGCGGGGCGTTTATATTTTGGCAGTTCTTGCAGGACTGTATAAGTTCCAGGCATGGGGAAAAGAAATGGCAGCGGGGTATTCGCCGGAATATTTTATTTACCAAAAAGATTATGAAAATTATAAGGTGGAAGAATACCGGATAGAAGGAATCACGTTTTATCGTCCGGCAGAAGGAGACAGAACAGGATACGATGCGTTTCCGTCTTCGCCGTCCGGAGCCGGAATATATCTTCGGGGAGCCGGGCTTGGGGACGGATTTATCAATAAAGAACAAGAGGATATTTTAGAATAAGTTTTTTGCGAAAGGAGCAAGGTTACAGGAATGAATAAGTCGGATAAGATTTATGTAGCGGGACACAGAGGGCTGGTGGGCAGCGCGATCGTAAGGAGCCTGGAAGCCAAAGGCTATACGAATATTATTGGCAGGACGCATAAGGAACTGGATCTTCTGGAACAGGCGGCTGTCAGGGACTTTTTTGAAAAGGAAAGGCCGGATGTGGTCGTGCTGGCAGCGGCAAAAGTGGGGGGGATCAACGCTAATAATACAAAACCTGCCGAATTTGCCTATGATAATATGCAAGTACAGTGCAACGTGATCAAATGCTGCCATGATTTTGAGGTGAAGAAACTTTTGTTTTTGGGAAGTACTTGTATTTATCCCCGCATGGCACCGCAGCCGATACCGGAAGATGCGCTGCTGACGGGGGCTTTGGAGGAAACGAACGAGGCATATGCCATTGCTAAGATAGCGGGGCTGGAGATGTGCAAATTTTTCAAACGCCAGTACGGGGATGATTTTATAAGCTGTATGCCTACGAATTTATATGGCCCGTATGATAATTATGATTTGAAGGATTCCCATGTCCTTCCGGCTATGATACGGAAATTCCACGAGGCGAAAGTAAACGGAGCAGACGCGGTGGAGTTATGGGGGACGGGAAGTCCTCTGCGCGAGTTTTTATATGTGGACGATATGGCGGATGCCTGTGTATTCCTGCTGGAGAATTACAGCGGAGAGCAGCATGTGAATATAGGAACAGGAAAAGAAATCACGATCAGGGAACTGGCGGAAACGGTATGCCGGACAGTAGGATTTGAGGGGAAAATTATCTGGAACAAAGATATGCCGGATGGCACGCCGAGAAAGCTGACGAATGTGGATAAGCTGCATAATATGGGATGGAAGCACAAGGTTGACTTGGAGGAAGGCGTTCGTCTGGCTTATGAATGGTTTAAGGAGAACATTGATACGGCCAGGATGAACGGAAGATAAACAGGGGGCAGACGGATAAAAATGAACAGATATGGCGTAATTATGGCAGGAGGAGGCGGAACACGGTTTTGGCCGTTGAGCCGCAGGGAGATGCCGAAGCAGTTTTTAAACCTGACGGGCAGGGATGCGCTGGTGAATGAGACAATCGAAAGGATCTCCGGCAACATGCCCAAGGAAAATATTTATATTGTGACGAATGCCAGCCAGGCGGGGCTTATGAATGAAGTGACTTCCGGCAGATTGGCGGAAGACAGGATACTGGCGGAACCGGCGGCAAGAAATACGGCGGCCTGTATCGGCTATGCGGCTGTAGCCATTAGGAAAAAATATGGGGACAGCGTTATGTGTGTACTGCCTTCGGATCATTATGTAAAAGACAAAGATGCCTATAGGGAAGTTATGGACTTTGCAATGGATCTGGCCGAGAAAGAAGACAGGCTGGTGACGGTGGGGATTAAACCAACGGAACCTGCCACTGGCTACGGATATATTAAATATAATAAACGTATCGATGAAATTGCACATAGAGTCGGCAGCGTAAGCCAGAAGAGAATTACAGCTTATCCGGTATCGGACTTTGTGGAAAAGCCCAGTCTGCCTATTGCAAAATCATATGTGGAGCAAGGCTGCTATTTGTGGAACAGCGGAATGTTTCTATGGAAAACGTCAGTGATTTTGAAATATTTCGAGAGGCTTCTTCCCGATGTGTACGAGTGCCTGATGGAAATAGAAGAAGCGATTGGAACGGAAAAAGAAAAGGAAACGATCGAGAGAGTATATCCGACGATTCCCAAAATATCGATCGATTACGGGATCATGGAAAAAGCGGATCAGGTCATTATGCTGGACGGTGACTTCGGGTGGAGCGATGTTGGAAGCTGGGATGCTTTGGACACGTTATATGAAACGGATGAGAATAACAATGTGGTTTATGGGGAACAGATCCATATTGGTTCCAAAAACTGTATCGCTTATGGGAAGGATAAACTGATAGCAACGATCGGCCTGGAAAATATTATTATTGTGGAAACGGAAGATGCGGTATTGGTATGCGATAAATCGAAAGCCCAGGAGGTAAAAAGGGTAGTGGAGATTTTGCAGGAAAGAGGAAAGGATCAATATTTGTAAAAGAACAAATATGATTTCATAATTCGGGGTAATATAATAAAAAAAGAGCGTAAGTCTTGTTTCGGCAACTTACGCTCTTTTACATGCAGATCCTGACGGTACAAGCCATTCCACACTATTCTTCCATCAGTTTAAACTGTCCTACCAGTTCATCCAATGTCACAGCCTGTGCGGACAGTTCCTGGCTCGTAGCAGAGGTTTCTTCCGCAGTTGCCGAATTGTTCTGCACTACTTCGGAAATCTGGCTGACCCCTTGCTCCGCCTGGCGCATTGTTTCGTTTTGATCCCCGATCATGATGCTCAATTTCTTGGAAACTTCAGCAATCTGCTTGATTCCATCCACTACGATCTCAATAGATCCCGATGCACTTTCTACCGCGCGGTTTCCGCCTTCGATTTCCCGCAAGGATCCTTCGATGAGTTCCCTGGTATCCACCGCCGCTTTTGCACTTTGCTCGGCAAGTTGTCTGATCTGATCCGCAACGACTGCAAAACCGCGCCCTGCTTCTCCTGCCCTTGCCGCTTCTATAGATGCGTTCAAAGACAACAGGTTTGTCTGGGAGGCAATGGATTCTATCTCTGAAATAATATTTCCGATTTTCTGCGAAGTGTCATCGATTTTTTTCATGGCAGCAACAACAGTGTTCATGTCTTTGTGGCTATTATCCGCCTCATCCGCATATTTCTGTGTTTGTAAATAAGATTCTTCCGCATCCTCTGCGCTTCGCTCCATCGTTTCCGTAATGTTGATGATCGTTGCCTGCAGTTCTTGCACTGCGCCGGCCTGGTCCGTTGCGCCTTCCGCAAGGTTCTGGGCGGATTCTGCCAGATTCGATGCACCGGCGGATACCTGGTTTGATGCCTCTGCAATAGAACGCAGCGTAGCCGTCATTTGATTTCTTAAACCTCTCATTGCATCTACCAGCTTTTCAAAATCGCCGGTATATCTGTCCAGCATGGAAGAAGATACTGCATAATTCCCGTCTGCCATTTCGCCTAAAATATAGCTGATATCATCGATGATTTCGTTCAGCTTGACCGACATTTCCTTTGCTTCTTTTATCATTGCAGCGACTTCGTCATCCGTCTCAACCACAGGGAACGGGGATGAAAAATCTCCTGCTGCCAATGTATTCAGCCGGTTTCCTAATTCGATCAAAGGCAGCGAGATTCCTTTTGCAATGCTTTTTCCTATCTTTGTGGAAAGAGTTATGGCGATGATAATTGCCGCAATAATTGCAACCAGTAATATAATGGACAATATCCGGAGCGTAGAAGAAAGAGCATTTCCTTCCTCCACTTTTACCGTTAAAAGTTCTTCCAGCCTTAAATAAATATCATTGTATTTTCCCGCCAGTTCATTTAAAGCCAGATCCTGCGCCTGTTTGCATAATTCCCTGTCCGTGGTTGCGCCGAGATCCATGATTTCCTGGTCCAATGCCCAGTATTCGTCTAACAATGCTTCGATCTCATCATAAGTTTTCCGCCCGTCCTCGGATACGATGGTATGTTCTACCTGAGCGAAATATTCCTGAAACTGCGTTTTGTTTTGTGCGTGCTGTTCCACCACTGTCGCTATCGCATCCGCATCATCATAGCCGATAGCCGCTCTGAGCGATGACCTGGAGTCCGCGAATGTAAATAATGTTTTCCCAATATCCCCCTGTGCAAAGCCGAAATTCTTTAATGCGTAAGAATACCTGTTGGAGATGACGATCACCGCGATCAGGCCTGCGATTGCTGCGATTGCCGAAATGGCCGAGACCATTACAAAAGATTTGGTAAGTCTTTTTTCAATTTTTTCTGTACTGAACATCCTTTTCTTTCTCCTCCTTGTTTATAGAATCGAATTTCTATAATTTTTTGTGAAAATTATACCATATTTTTTGTTGTTTGACAGCATTAAAAGAAAAAATTACCAAAAAAATTTCTTGCTTTATTTTGCTTTTTGTCAGCTAAAGCTGTTCGCAAACTGTTCCTGTTTGTTTTAAAACCGCGATGCCTTACAATTTACAGCAGAAGAAGATATATGGTATGATATAGGAGAAACAAGGATGATTTTGCATGTAAAGGGGGAATTTTGGTGCAGACTATGGAATTAAACCGGACGGACGACCCCGGATTGATGGAATATGTAACGGAATTTATGCTGGATATGGGTGTTCCGGCGCATTTAAAGGGATATCATTATTTGCGGACGGCGATTTTGATGGCGGGGAAAGATATGGAAGTGGTCGGAAGCGTGACTAAGCTTTTATATCCTGAGATAGCCAAACTGTTTAAGACTACGGAACAAAAAGTAGAACGTGCCATAAGGAATGCGATAGAGGTTTCCTGGGTAAGAGGAAATGCGGATACATTTGAAGATTTGTTCGGATATTCCTTTCTTACAGGCAACACCAGACCGACAAACAGCGAATATATTGCACAGATTGCGGACAGGATACGGCTGGAGATGGCATAGAGCCTGGGGTTCCGTATTTTATCGCGGCGTTGGTTTGCCATAAGCTTTTCTCTTGCTGTTCGGAATATGATTCTGTCTTCCATAAACACATCACCAGCCCTCCGATCTTCGGACTTTACGCCGGCATTTATATCTGCTGGCGTTCTTTTTGGTGTACCCGGTGGGTACACGCTCTTTTTTGAAATTCTTCCATTCTTCCAAAAAGTGTGATAAAATAAACTCTGAATATAAACTGAAAAGAAAAATATGCGGAAAGGGTTTATCATGAAACTGCTGAGTGTAATAGTTCCCAGCTATAACGAGGAAGAAAATGTTTTTGATTTTTATGCGGAGCTGATGAAAAACGAAGCATTTTTTAAACAGAGGGAACTGGATGTAGAAATAATATATGTTGACGACGGATCGAAAGATAAGACGGTGGAGAAAGTGAAGGAGCTGGCAGGAAAGGATAAACGGGTGCATCTCGTTTCTTTTTCCAGAAACTTTGGAAAAGAGGCCGCTATTTACGCCGGCCTGCAAAAGGCGAAAGGGGACTATGCGGTGTTGATGGACTGCGATCTGCAGGATCCGCCTTCCCTGTTGCCGGAGATGTTCCGCAATATGGATGAGGGATATGATTCGGTGGCTACGAGAAGGGTATCGAGAAAAGGGGAGCCTCCTATCCGCTCGTTTTTTGCCAGAATGTTTTACCGGATCATGAATAAGATATCGAGGACAGAAATCGTAGATGGAGCCAGGGACTACCGGCTGATGAAAAGACAGGTGGTGGATTCCATTCTGGCAATGGCGGAGTATAATCGGTTTACGAAAGGGATATTCGGCTGGGTTGGCTACGAAACAAAATGGCTGGAATATGAAAATATTGAGAGAAAAAAGGGAGAGACGAAGTGGTCGTTCTGGAAATTGTTTTTGTATTCCCTTGATGGAATTACGGCATTTTCTACGGTGCCTTTGGCGATTGCTTCCTTTATGGGGGTTTTGTTCTGCTTGTTTGCGTTTCTTATGATTGTTTTTATCATTGTAAGAAAATTGCTGTTTGGGGATCCGACTTCCGGCTGGCCGTCTCTGGTATGTATTATTTTGTTTTGCAGCGGTGTCCAGCTTTTCTGCGTAGGTATAGTAGGGCAATATTTGTCAAAAACTTATATGGAAGTAAAAAGACGTCCGATTTATCTTGTCAAAGAAGAAATATAAATCAATGTAAAAGCAGGGGAATACTCCTGGGAAATGGAGCGAAAGATGGGACGAAAGGAAAGCGGAGCAGCCGATCTGGACAGGCTGGCAAATACGGAGAGGCTGGTAAGCGTAGTCATACCGGTGTTTAACGCGGGAAAGTTTATCGATGAAACGATAGGGACGGTGCGGAGCCAGACTTACGATTGCTGGGAACTCATTCTCGTGGACGATGGGTCGTCAGATGACGGAATAGAGAAGATCGAAAAGTGGTGCAGGGAGGATGAGAGAATCCGCCTGATCGTAAAAGAAAAAAACGAAGGCGTGGCCCGGGCGAGGAATACCGGCGTCGACCATGCGAAGGGAAGGTATATTGCGTTTCTCGACGCGGATGATATATGGAGACCCGATAAGCTGGAAAAGGAATTGGAGTTTATGGAGGAAAAGGGGGCGGCTTTCGTTTTTACGGCCTATGAGTTTGCAGATGAGGAAGGCTATGAAACGAATCAGTGGGTTGCGGTGCCGGAAACCCTTACCTACAAAGAGGCGTTGTCGAGAACTATTATTTTTACAAGTACAGTTATGTTCGATATGACGAAGATCAGCAAGGAAATGATCAGGATGCCCGAAGTGCCGAGCGAAGATACGGCCACTTGGTGGAAGATATTGCGCAGCGGGTATACGGCGTACGGGCTGGACAAGGAATATGTGGTGTACCGCAGACCGGAGAGGTCGCTGTCCTCCAACAAGCTGAAGGCGATCAAACGGATATGGAATTTATACAGAAATGTGGAAAAACTGCCGCTGCACACGAGCCTATGGAATTTTATATGGTGGGCAATACGGGCGGTATTACGGCGGATATAAGAAAGAGGAGCAAAAGTGAAACAGATGGAATCAAAGAAAAGAGCGATCGTGCTGCTGCTGTCCCTGCTGGGGCTTTGCATGCAGATGGCGGTATATGTATATGCCTGGATGGAAATTTATTATCCTTATCTGGCGCAATTTGGAAAGGTGAATTTTTATTCGTGGGGGCACCGCCTTACGCTCGGTATTTATTTCGTACTTCTTTTCTTTTTTGAAAATACTTACGGGGGATTGAAAATAGGATATTTAAAACCGTTTGAGGTTTATTTTTCCCAGATCTTTTCTTTGCTGGCGGTGAATGTGATCTCCTATATACAGATATCGCTGCTTAGGAACTGGATCGCGCCAGCGGGTCCGATTCTTGGGGTGCTGGCGGCTCAGCTTGTGCTTTCCGGCATTTGGACTTATATGTGCGATATGTTTTATCGGAAGTTTTTTCCGCCCAGAAAGATGCTTCTTATTTATGGAGAGCGTTCGATCGACGATATTTTGGGCAAATTCGCTACGAGGAAGGATAAATATAAAGTAACAAGGTGTATGAACATCAAAGAAGGGGTGGCCGCCATCGAAGAAGAGGTGCAGGGGGAGTACGATGCGATCGTGCTATGGGATATCCCTACTTTGGACAGGAACAAGCTGCTGAAATTCTGTTATGGGAAATCGATTCGCGTATATATGATGCCGAAGATTCCCGATGTGCTTGTGCAAGGTTCGGAAAAGATGCATTTGTTCGATACTCCGATCTTTCTGACAAGGGAATATTCCCTCAAGGTGGAGCAGAGGGCGGTAAAACGTCTGATCGATATTGTATGTGCGCTTTTGCTTACTATCATAGCGTCTCCCGTCATGCTGGTAACGGCGGCGGCCATTAAGCTGTATGACGGAGGGCCGGTGCTGTATAAACAGATACGCTGTACCAAGGATCAGAAAGAATTTTCCATTATGAAATTCCGCAGTATGCGGGTGGATGCGGAAAAAGACGGAGTGGCCCGGCTGGCGTCGAAGAACGATTCCAGAATAACGCCTGTGGGCAAGTTCATAAGAGCGGTGAGGATCGATGAGCTGCCCCAGCTTTTTAATATTTTAAAAGGAGAGATGTCCTTTATCGGGCCGCGGCCGGAACGGCCGGAGATCATTGCCCAATATGTAGAGGACATGCCGGAGTTCGTATTTCGGATGAAGGTAAAAGCAGGGCTGGCCGGTTATGCGCAAGTATATGGGAAGTATAATACAACGCCGTATGATAAGCTGAAGCTGGATCTGGCATATATAGAAAATTATACGGTGTGGCTGGATATTAAGCTGATGCTGCTGACGCTGAAAATTTTATTTAAGCCCGAGAGTACGGAAGGAATAGAGGGCAGTCAGATAACGGCAATGAGGCGGGAAGAGGATAAATAAGGAATGGAAAATGAAAGATTTATGCAGGAGGGGATTGACGGGAAAAGGGTTCTCTGGCTGATCGGGAAAAAGATATGGTTTTTTATCGGAGCTGTTTTCGCCGGAGCGGTACTGGGAGGCGGCATTTACCTGCTGGTTCATTTGGTATTGGCTTCCCAGAGAGAGTACGAGGCAGTATCCAAGATATATTTACATTTTAACTGTGATCCCGAAGATTTTAATGAGCTTGCCTATAATGGATATACATGGAACGATTTGATGGCGACGGATCCGATTTTAGACTATACGATGGAGAAGCTTCCGCCGGAGGTGGATCGGGAGACGGTAATCAAAGCGACGAAGGCGGAAATATTATCCGATATCCGTCTTCTTACAATAACGATTACGGCGGACAGACCGGAACTGGCGGGGCAGATTATGGAAGCGACTCAGGCGGCTCTCGTCCGTCTGGGAGAAATGGATCCGCTGTTTGAAAACATAGAAGTTTATAGTACGACGGAACCAAAGCAGATCCTGTGGGATAACCGCACATTGCGGGCGGCGGTCGCAGGAGCCGTTATCGCTTTGTCTGCCGCTCTGATTGCGGCCGCTTTTTATTATGTGATGGATGACTCCGTATATGTGGCGGCGGATGTGGAAAGGCGCTATGGAATACCGGCGATAGGGATTCTGGCGGAAGGAAGCGGGAAATGGACGGAAAGATTTGATGCGGAATTTGTGGTGAATTGCCGTTATCTCGGCAGAAATATGGAAAGATTAGCTCTTGTGGGCGTGGATGCGAAAGCGGATGTGGAAAAGGCCGGAAAGAGGATGAGCCTGTTGCTGGAGCAAAGCGAAGGGGCGGAAAACGGGTGCCCGGAAAAGATGGAGATTCGGAATGAGGGGATGCCGGAGGAAGATACGGAAGCCTATGCCAGGCTTCGCGAAGCGGACGGCGTATTGGTGGCGGTACGCTTCGGAGGGAAAAACGGCAAGGCTATGGAACGGCTGCTGGGGAATTTGCGGAAACAGGATTGTAAGATCCTTGGCGCGGTGATTGTGGATGCGAAAGCGGATTTTTTGCGGATGTATTATAAACGCTGAAAATGGCGCGTGGAGGGAAGCCGAAATGAAGATACAGATGTTGGTGTCTGCCGTGAACCAGGATGTGCGGACGTTGGCGGAACGAATGAATATAAGGACAGATGCGGTTATTATTAACCAATGCGGTGCGTTCGGCTATGAGGAGTATGAGCGCGGGAATCATACGATTCGGTGTTACAGTTTCCGGGAACGGGGAGTCGGCCTTTCACGTAACAACGCATTGATGCGGGCCGATGCGGAGATATCCGTTTTTGCAGATGAGGATATCGTATATGACGAGGGATATGAAAAGAAGATAGAGGAAACTTTTGCCGGAAACGGGGAAATGGATATGATCCTTTTTAACGTAAAAGTAGCTCCTTCCAGAAGGACTTATTGGAATGAAAAGGAGAAGCGTGTCCGCTGGTACAATTATGGCAGATATCCGGCATACAGTATTGCGGCAAGAACGGAATCCCTGCACCGGGCGAATGTGGGTTTCTCCTTGCTGTTCGGCGGAGGAGCCAGATACAGCAATGGAGAGGACAGCCTTTTTTTAAGGGATTGTCTGCGGCAGGGGCTTAAGATCATGGCGTCGCCGGAGGTGGTCGGGGAAGAGAAAGAGAGGGAATCCACATGGTTCCATGGATATAATGACAAATTTTTTAAAGACAGGGGTGTGCTGTACCACTTTTTGTATGGACGGATGGCAATTCCTTTTTCTCTCCGGTTTTTGTGGGCGCATAAGGAAGAAATGTGCGGGGAGATCGGATGGAAGAAGGCGTATGCCCTTATGATGGAAGGAATCAGGGAAGCGGCGGGAAAGGCGCGGTGAGGGCGCGGCAGGAAGGAAATGTATGGCTTTATATGTAATAATAGCGGCGGGAACGGTGGCGCTGGCGTCATTGGTGGAAGCGGCGCCGGCGGGAAGAAGAGGATATCGGGAAACCGGGATGAGCCGGCAGCAGGTTTTTAACGGGCTGTGTCTGTTTACGGTTTTTATAGTCTTGTTCGCTTTGTCCGCATGCCGTATGAATGTGGGAAACGATTATGCAAAATATGTGGAGTTTATGCATTTGATCGCTTGTGGAGCGTATGAGTATGTCCCCACCGAAACAGGGTTTAACTTGCTGGTGGCAGTGCTGTACCGGCTGGCGGGGGGAGAGAACTTTCTGCTTGTTTTTGCAGTATTTGCATTTTTCACTCTATGGTTGTTTTTGAAGGCAATGTATGAACAGAGCGACAGCTTCGGATGGAGCTTTTTTTTGTTCATGGCATTCGGGTTTTACTTTTCCACGTTTAATACGGTGAGGTATTACTTGGTGCTGGCGCTGGCATTGTATTCGATAAAATATGTGTTGAAGGGGGAATGGGGAAAGTTTATCCTGCTTGTCCTGCTTGGTTCTTTATTTCACAAGTCGATGCTGGTGGTGATTCCTCTTTATTTTCTCGCTTCGCTGGCATGGAAAAAATGGCAGCTTGGGCTGATGGCTTTATTTTGCACCACGTTTTTCTTTTTGCAGGATTTTTATCTGAAAGTAGTCGTATTTTTATATCCTTCTTATGAAGATACGGAATATCTGGAGGGCGGGATCAGCTGGTTTAATATCCTCCGGTGCCTGGGAGTACTCGTGTTTTCCCTTATTTATTATAAGCGGGCAGTGGAAGGGAGCAGAAGGAACCGGTTTTACTTTTTCTGCAATCTGGGGGCGCTTGTCCTGTATACATGTTGCTCGTTTCTGCCGATTATTACACGGATCGGTTATTATCTGAATGTGACGCAGATTCTGTTTATTCCAGCGGTGCTGGTAAAAATCGAAGACAAGAGGCAGAGAAGGTTCTGGAGTATTGCGGTCGGGCTGGCGGCTGCCGGATATTTTGTCCTTTATCTTTTGCGGGCCGGGAACGACGGAATCCGGGTGCTGCCTTATCAGACATTTATGTTTCATGATATGGTGCCGATCTTGTCGGATGTGAATTAGGAGGTGCGGGCATGGTAAAATTCAGTATCGTGGTAGTCTGCCTGAATGCGGGGAACAAATTAAAAATGACGGTGGAAAGCATCCTGGCCCAGACTTACGGAGACTATGAAATTATCGTAAAAGACGGGATGTCTTCCGATGGCTGTTTGGACGATCTTCCGGAAGATAAACGGATACGGGTTTTTCAGGAAAAAGACAGAGGCATTTATGACGGGATGAATCAGGCGGTGGAGCGGGCCGGAGGGGAATATATTTATTTCCTGAACTGCGGAGACTTTTTTTATGACAAGGATGTGCTACGGCGGGTGGAAGCGGAGATGAGGAAGATTTCCCAGGATCAAAATGGGGCGGAAGGCAAAGCCGGGCGGTATATTTTTTACGGGGATATTTATGAACGCCTGACCGGGGAGCGGGTGGCATCAAATCCGTCCATGGATGCATTCGGCTGTTACCGGAACGTACCATGCCATCAGGCTTGTTTTTATGGAAAGCTTCTTATGGAGGAAAAAGGATTCGATACGGGCTATAAGGTGCGGGCGGACTACGAACATTTTCTTTGGTGCTTTTTCCGCGGAGAGGCCCGGACAGTTTATATGCCTTTCCTGATCGCGGACTATGAAGGGGGCGGTTTTTCGGAAACAAGGGAGAACCGCAGGATATCGGCGGCGGAACACAGGGAAATTACGGGAAAATATATGTCTGCGGGACAGATTTTCAAATACAGGGCGGTGATGCTGCTGACCTTATCGCGGTTTCGTACCTGGCTGGCGGAAAATAAAACGACGGCCCATCTTTACCAAAAGCTGAAGAGGAGATTGTACGGGCGGTAGACAAACGGCAGCCCTACAGGTTTGAGACGGGAGGGAGAGAGGATGAAGAAAAAAAGGATGGCAATGCTTGTAAGTCTGCTTGTCTTATCCCTGCTTCTTTGCGCATGTTCCAGTATGCGGATGGTTGTAAATGAAAGCAACAGGGAAATCCCGGTGGAAGCCGCGATGAAGGAAATGGCGGAAATGCTGGAAGAGAAGGAAGAGGAAGCGCTGGCGGAGGCTGACTGGTATGCGGAGGCGCTGGAAAGCTGGCTGACGGAGGAATTTACGGATATCGGGCGGGAGGAGATTCCAGACAAGGGGGAAGACGCCTATCGGCTTTTTGATGAGCCGGGGGAGGGGGAATATATTGCCCTTTCATCTGAGGGTGGAACCCGTTATATGCGGAGGCCGGAAAACCGTACAGATACGAGTTACCTGGAAAGCGAAGGCGCGTTCCGTTTTGAGATTCCGGTCGGCTGGATATGGGGCTATTGTGAGCTGGATGAGAGGTTGGACAGCTTTTGGGAGGAGGAAGACATCCCCTGCCTGATTTGGGCGATTGAGGACAATGATATGGGAGAGAACGCTTTTTCCGAAGATTGGGAAGGCGTATGCGCTTCCGTGGAGAATACGGCGGAAACGGTTTTTGGGGAAAATTTGGCGGAGTTTACGGCGGATCAGTATTTTCTGGAAGACGGAGGGGGCGTCTACCATTTCAGATGTGCTTTTCATGATGAAAGAGGTTATTTGTGGGTGGTGAGCGCGGCTTACCGCTTCGGGGAAAGGTATATGCTGGAGTTTATCGGGATAAAAAAAGGGGAAGGCGATGCCAATATGGAAAATCTGGCATTGTATACGGCGGCTACCTACGAGGAATACGGTGGAGACAGATATCTGGAATATGAAGGGGAAGGGAACTATAAGGGGATGGAGATCTGGGATTATAAGAAATTCCACAATCCCTTTGTGATCGCCTATGCACAGGCTAACGGGAAGGACTGGACAGAGGAATGAAAGTATTATGGTTATGCAATATTATGCTTCCGGCGATTGCCCAGGAACTGGAACTGCCTTACAGCAACCGGGAGGGGTGGCTGACGGGAATCTATGAAAGGATCTGCCGGGAAAAGAAACGGAACGGGAACGGCATGGGGATAGAGTTGGGGATCTGTTTTCCTATGGATGAAGGGACGGAAGAAGCCATGGGGCGGCAGGAAAAACAGAGAGAATTCCGGTTGGGAGAAAGCGGGGTTTTTTGCTACGGATTCAGAGAAAACCTAGCGGTGCCGGAAAGGTATGATGCGGGACTGGAAGAGCGCTTGAAGGAAATTCTGGAAGATTTCAAGCCGGATATGGTGCATATCTTTGGAACGGAATTCCCCCATACACTGGCTATGGTTCGGGCGTTCGGGAGGCCGGAACGGACGCTGGTCGGGATACAGGGGCTTTGTTCTGCCTGTGCGGAAGCTTATATGGCGGATTTGCCGGAGCGGGTCGTCCGCAGAAAGACATTCCGTGACTGGCTGAGGAAAGACGGCATTCTCCAGCAACAGGAAAAGTTCCGCATACGGGGGGAACGGGAAAAAGAAGCGTTGGGAAAAACGTCGCATATTACAGGCCGGACGGAATTTGACCGCAGGGAGACGGAAAAGATAAACGGACAAGCGAAGTATCATTTTATGAACGAGACGATGCGACCCGCATTTTACAGCGGAAGATGGAAGGCGGAAGAGTGTGTGCCTTACAGCATTTTTTTAAGCCAGGGAGATTATCCGCTGAAAGGTTTTCACTATGTGCTGCGGGCCTTGCCGGAAATATTGCGCAGTTATCCCCGGGCATGCGTGTATGTAGCGGGAGCCGATGTGATGAGGAACGAATCCGTTATGGATAAGATAAAAATTTCTTCTTATGGGAAATATCTTCTGGAACTGATCGGAACGCTGGGGCTGGAGGGACATGTAAAGGCGCTGGGAAAGCTTTCAGCCGATGAGATGAAGGAGAGGCTTTTAAAAAGCAGCGTGTTCATTTGCCCTTCTTCCCTGGAAAATTCTCCCAATTCCCTTGGAGAAGCGATGCTGTTGGGAGTGCCGGCGGTGGCGGCGGATACGGGAGGGATTCCGAGCATGATGGAAAACGGAAAGGAAGGTCTGCTGTATGAGCCTGGAAATGTGAAAATGCTGGCGGACTGCGTGCTTCGCACATGGGAGGAAAAAGAAGAAACGGCTCAAAGGGCAGCGGCGGCGAGAACAAGGGCGCTTGCGGCTCATGACGGGGAACGGAATTTTAAAAGGCTGCTGGCGATCTATGAGGAGATTGTGCAATGACGATTACTTTTGTATCCAATTATATCAACCATCATCAGATTCCCTTTTCAGATGCCTGTTACCGGAAGCTTGGGGAAGGATATTGTTTTGTCCAGACGGAGCCGATGGAAGAAGAACGGCTGGCTATGGGATGGGGGAGAAACGGGCGGCCTTCTTATGTCCGCTGTCTTTATGAGGAAGAAGAGGTCTGCAGAAAGCGGGTGCTGGAAAGCGATATTACAATATTCGGATGGATCAGCAGGGAGGATTTGCTGGATGTGACGGATATGATAGAAAAAAGGGAAAAAAGCGGGAAATTGTCTTTGCGCCTGAGCGAGAGGCTGTATCGGGAGGGGCAGTGGAGGGCAGTTTCGCCAAGAGGGCTTTTGAAAAAGTATAAAGACCATACGCGATTCCGCAATAAACAGGTTTGCCTTCTATGCGCCGGGGCTTATGTGGCATCGGACTTTCATATTGTAAAAGCATATCCGGGAAAAATGCTGAAATTCGGTTATTTCCCGGAGACGGTACATTATACGGAAGAGGAATTCCGGTCATTAAAGGAAAGGGACGGAAAGGTGCATATCGTCTGGGCGGGGCGGTTTATGCCGTTGAAGCACCCGGAGTTCGCGGTCAGGATAGGGGAAGAACTGGAAAAAGCAGGGGAATCTTTTCATATCCATATGGCGGGCAGTGGAGAGCTGGAGCAGGAGATCAAGAGGCAGGTTAGGGAAAAGGGATTGGAGGACCATTTTACCTTTTATGGATACACGGAACCGGGGAAGGTGCGGCGGATCATGGAGAAGTGCCAGATCCATCTGTTCACCAGCAATCATCTGGAAGGATGGGGGGCTGTCGTGAACGAGGCCATGAACAGCGGGTGCGCCGTAGTTGCCAGCGGCGAGGCCGGGGCAGTTCCTTTTTTGATCGAAAACGGGAAGAACGGACTCATATATTATAAAGGTTCTTATGAGGAGTTTGCCGGGTTGGTGAAAGGGCTTGTATCCGACAGGGAGCGGATGGAAGCCTTGGGCAAGGCTGCTTATGATACCATTACAGGCATGTGGAACGCGGAGCATGCGGCGGAGGAAATGTTCCGGTTTTGCGGAGAATGGATGGAAAGCGGACGAATTGTCCCCGCGGCAGAGGGGCCTTTGAGCGAAGCCGTTATTTTGTCTCCTAAAAGAGCGGCAGTGTGCTTTTTGCCGCGGCAAGGCGTTTGACTCCGGGCTGGGGATAGGCTATACTATATGGAAAGGTGCAGGAAGGACTGCGGAATAGTGAAATGAGGCGGGGAGAGGAAGGAGAAAACTATGGGGAAAGAAATAAAAAAAGGAAAGGCCGGAAACCGGGAATCGATCAAAAAGAAAATGTTGACGAGGACGATTACCCCGACCATGGCAGGGCTTGTTATCGCAGGCATTTTGATTTCTCTTATGGCCGGCAGCCAGATCCAGCATTTGAACAATCAGAATATTAAGGACAGCTCTCTGAATGCTTCTTGCCAGATCAGCGAGTATTTCACAAAATATATGGAAGTTGGCAGACAGTTTGGGGCGAATCAGGAGTTGATAGAGCTGTTTGACGGGCTGGAACCGGGGGAGAAGATCGGGGAAGCACCCCAATATGATTCGGTGATTGCGACTATGGCAAACATGCACGAAACGGATCCAAAGAATATCCTGGTCATGTGGGCGGCAGATGTGGATTCCAGCCAGTGTATTGAGGACAGCGGATATATCAGCGAGATCGGCGAGTGGGATATTACATCCAGGAGTTGGTATGACCAGGTGCTGGAAGCGAAAACGACGATTGTGACAGAACCTTACCAGAACAGTTCGACCGGCGAGATGGTGTCAAGTATCGTTTCCCCGGTATTTAATGCATCGGGGGAAATGACGGGTGTTGCGGCTCTGGATCTTTCCCTGAGCGCAGTGACGGATATGATGGAGGAACAGAAACTGGGAAATACCGGTTTTCTTCTGCTGCTGACGGAGGATGGCACGATTATGTATGCGGACGACCAGGCGGTGCTGCATATGCCTTTCCAGGATCTTGAAATCGGGGAAGAAGTAAAGAAAGGCTTTGCGGACGACCAGTACGGGGCTTACCAATACCGGTATAAGGGGACGAAGAATTACGGATATATGACACAGGCGGGGGAAAGCCGATGGGTAGTTTTGAGCGGCATGCCGAGCCTGGAATATAATCTGCCTTTTTATAAACTGGCGGGGAGCAGCGTTTTGCTGTTTGCCATTATCATTGCCGTGTTGTGTGTATTGATTATGCAGATCGCGACGGGAATCGTGAGGCCCATACAAGAACTGCACGGCGTAGCGGACAAGATTGCCAGAGGGGAATTGGATGTGGAAGTGAAGGTTTCTTCCAATGACGAGATCGGCGAAGTGGCGGCAGCGATTGATAAGACCGTATTGCGTTTAAAAAATTACATAAAATATATTGACGAGATTGCTGAAATATTGGGTGAAATAGGAAATGGGAATCTTCACTATGTTTTAAAACAGGATTATGCGGGAGAATTCGGAAAGATAAAGGAAGGGCTGGAAAGCCTGTCGGGCAAGCTGGCTGAAACGATCGAGGGAATTGACGCCACAGCGGCCCAGGTGACAGGAGGCGCCGGACAGATCGCCCAGGCGGCCCAGGCTCTTGCAGAAGGCGCAGTGAACCAGGCGGCGGCTGTGGAGGAACTGCTGGCTACCGTTACGGATATATCCGGGCAGGTTCGCGAAAATGCGGAATATGCGCGAAATGCTGCGGTGGATGCGGATGGCGTTAAAAACAATATCGAATATAGCAACCAGGAAATGAAGCAGTTGGTAAATGCTATGGAGGAAATTAATGAATGTTCTAACGCAATCAGTGCGATTATTTCCAATATAGAGGAAATTGCAGACCAGACGAATCTTCTTTCCCTGAATGCATCGATCGAGGCGGCGAGAGCCGGAGAAATGGGAAAAGGTTTTTCCGTGGTTGCCAACGAGGTCGGGAATCTTTCCAGGGAAAGTGTTTTGGCGGTACAAAAATCCACAGAATTGATACAGAACTCCATGAACGCCGTGAAACGGGGGATGGACTTGGTCGGCAGTGCGGCAGACCGGCTTTCGGAATCGGTGGAAGGAGTAGTGCATCTGACGAATTCTATCAATGAACTGTCATCCATTGCGGATCGCCAGAAGGACAGTCTGATAGAAGTGGAAAAAGGATTGGATCAGATATCCAATGTAGTGAATGACAATTCGGCGATGTCGGAAGAAAGCGCGGCTTCCAGTGAAGAGCTTTCTGCACAGGCGGCTACGCTGAATGAGATGATAGAGTTTTTCCATGTATAAATGGAAGGCAGGCGAAGGGTGGAAGCATGCAGGACTTAATTAGTGTAATCGTGCCGGTTTATAATATTAAGGATTGCCTCAGAAGATGCGTGGAGTCCATTTGCAAGCAGACGTATTCCAATCTGGAAATTCTGCTGGTGGACGACGGTTCCGATGATGGAACGGAAAAGCTGGTGGACGAACTGGCTCGGGAAGACCGGAGGATACGGGCATTCCATAAACCAAACGGAGGATCTTCTTCCGCAAGGAATATGGGGATCTGCCAGGCTGCCGGGAAGTATTTGGGTTTTGTGGACAGCGACGATTATATTGAGCCGGGGATGTATGAACGGTTAATGGGATGTATCGGGGAGACAGGGGTTTCCATTGCCCAGGTATCCAGGGACGAGATCGACGAGTCAGGGAACCGCCTTCCCAATGTCTGCGAACCGCCGAAGGAGGCATATTTATGCAGCGGGGAAAATTTTATGCGGGAATTGCTGCTTCACAGAGGGGATTGTTCCTATTGCACGAAACTGACGGACAGGAGATTGTTCGAAAAGAACCGGTTCCCGGAGGAAGTGCTGAACGAGGACTTCCATCTTTTGGTGGAAATGCTTGGGGAAACCGACAGGATCGCGATTCTGCCGGAGCAGGATTATCATGTGTTTTACCGGACGGGGAGCAACACGAGAAAAAAATCGAAAAAGGAATTTTCCCGCGTTTTTATGGATATCGTGGACAATGCGGATATGGTGGAGAGAATCGTGGAAAAAAGATATCCGGCGCTGCGGGAAGAGGCAGTTCGCTTCGGACTGTACCAAAGGCTGGATTACATGCTCCATATTCCGGTGGAAAAAATGAAAAAAGAGGATGATTTTTACCGGTCGGTGAAAAAATATTTAAGAAGGCATATAGGGGATACCATACGGAATCCGTTTTTGAGCCTTAAAAATAAAGGATATTTATTATTGCTGACGGCAGCACCGAAGACGGTGCGCCGGATACATGGGTGGAAAATGGGGTTATTTGGCGGATCAGAGGAAAAAACCGGGTAATCAGGCGAAAGCCATTGAAAAATGAGGGATCAATGACAAATGACGGAAAAAATGACGATGAAAAGCAATAGGTTTCAGAAAGGGCGGCTTTGGGTGGCTGCCTTTCTTGCCTTATTGTGTTTGCAAATATTGCTGCTGGTTTATTTTGGGAACCGGAAGGCCGGGTTTCACGAGGATGAATATTATTCCTATTATTCCACCAATCGTACCGCCGGGTTATTTGAACCGGACAGGGAATGGGTGGAGAGAGATTCTTTCAGGAATGAATTCGTCGTGTTGGAGGGCGAAGGCTTTCGCTACGGCCTGGTGGCAACCGTACAGTCCTGGGACGTGCATCCGCCTTTTTTCTATTTTCTGCTGCATACAGTCTGCTCCGTTTTTCCGGGGGTGTTCAGTAAATGGCTGGGCATTGGCGTGAATATTGCCGCCTTTGCCATTCATTTTGCATTGCTCTCCTGGCTGGCTTATATGGTGGGCGGAAAGGATAAAAAGCTGGCTTTTGCCGTTACGGCGGTATATGGATGTAATGCGGCCGCGGTTTCCGGCGTGATGTTTATCAGAATGTACGAATGGCTGTCAGTATTTGTATTGCTGTGCGCCTGTCTTCATGTGAGGGCGGTGTTGGAAAACGGCGGAAATAAAAAGTCGTTTTTGCTCCCGCTGATGGCGGTGAATTATCTCGGGTTTCTGACCCAGTATTATTATATTATATTTCTGGCTTTTATGGGGGGAGGGTTCTGCCTGTGGAGTTTGTGGAAAAACAGGCGGTGGAAGGATTGTATTTTGTACGGAGCGGCTTGTGGAATTTCCCTGTTGCTCGCTGTGGCCAGCTATCCCTCCTGTCTTTCCCATATTTTCAGAGGATACCGGGGGACGGGGGCGGTTTCGGAATTTCTGGATGCCGGCAATACCTGGGATCGGTTAGGATTTTTTGCCGGCTTGGTGAATGAATATCTGTTTAATGGGTATTTATGGTTTTGGCTGCTTCTTATTGCGGTTTTGGGATGCGCGGCGGTTATAAGATGGAAAAAAACGGGGGAAGAAGGCAGGATACCGGAGGATGCCGGGCAAGTCCATATAGAGGCGGTTCCTTATTTTATGCTGTTGCTTGCGGCGGCCGGCTATTTTTTTACGGTGTCAAAAACGGCGCTCTTGTTATATGAAACTTCCAACCGGTATCAACTTCCGGTCTATGGTATTTTTCTGCTTTTGGTGATGGCGGCGGTATATGGATTGTGGAACCGGGGGGCGGTATTTTTATTTTACGATAAAGCGGGAAGAGGCTTCTCCGGGATCGGAAAAATGGCCGCAATTCTTTGCTTCGTATTATTTTTAGCCGGAAATATTTATGGGCTGGCATCGGGGAAGGTGATTTTTCTCTATGAGGAGGACAGGGCGGTTATGGAGTATGCCGAAGCAAATGAGCATACGCCGGTGGTCATTTTTTATAACGATGCAACGCCGTACCATGTCTGGTGGCGTTCCCGGGAACTGATGCAATATGACAGGGTATATTTTGCCAGTCAGGGGAATCAGGAAAAAATCGAGGATGAGACGATCTGCGGCAGCGATAAAGTGATCGTCTATGCGGCGGATTATGAAACGCAGGAGGAGAGCTTAAATATGATCCAGGAAGTCAATCCCAAGCTGGAAAGCAGGAAGCTGATTGCGAAAAAGGGGTTGTGGAGCATATATGAGTTAGAGTAATTTTTATTGCGGATTTTAGCCGTAATGCAGCTAAAGCATGGAGATATGGCATGGAGGGGCAGGGAAACTGGCGGCGGGAGGCAGGGCGGGATTTTT
>CAIGRU010000133.1_pt1 | contig 60626 bp, 59 predicted proteins | sample 7351341 | NCBI WGS metagenome assembly CAIGRU01
ATATGGGATTACAGAGCTTTGAAAAGAATCGCTAACGATACTTTAAGAGAAACTACCCTTGTGATATGCAGGGATTTATCAGAAGATAGAATCGCTCAAATTAAACAAAAGCACAATAATCTAAAAATTATAATCCGTTCAGATATACTAAAATGAAACAACTACTATTCTATATAATCAGCTTATTAAGTATCTCTATTATTGGCTGTCAGAATAGGCATAATCCAATGGAATCTGACCCACTTTCACAATATCGTGATACTATCATTGGAAGATTCAACGGTATTGATATTGACACGCTGATAGCTGAACCGATTGGAGAAAAAGACGGTGGGTGGTATTTCAAATGGAAAGTGTTCACAAAAAATGGCTCTGTCAAAGACCTTATTTTAGATAACAAGACAATCGGCATACACTTCGTTAAAGAGGGAGATTTAGACGGTAACGGAACAGAAGAATGGGGATATGTTACAGAATGGCCTACTTCTAATTGGATGGGCTACCATGCTTTGACAAATAAAAGAGGGAAATGGGAACACATAATAGAGCCTACGAATATATGGCTTCCGCATTTAGACCCACAAGACAGTATTTCATACAGAATTTCAAAAGAAGATATTTTACAGCCCTCAGAAGATAGCGGATTCTTAAAAGTCAAGTTTAGCGATGTTCGTAACAATGGAGAGGATTTTCTAATAATTGATACTCTGATAATGCTGAATCATAAATATTAAGACTTCTAAATACCATACAAGGGTACATTTTTTCTGAATTATCTCCTAAATAGGGGGGAGTTCTAAAAAAGTACCATTAAGGGAAATTCAAGGCTTATAGTAGGATTACAACAATAATATAGCACGAATCCTCGCATATAATAAAATACTTGAAATAAACACGTTGGTTAAGGAAATATTCATCTTTGGGCTTGCTCAGTCCACTGAAAATTGTTAACTTTACATTGAGATAATTAACGTATTGACAACCCCAATCTCGGAATATCCACAAGTTAAACCGTGAGTTAAACCGCAGAACAAATGTAGGGAGAGAGTTAAGCTCTTTGATAGGATAAAGTGCCATAGCTCAGTTGGTTGCCTCCGAAAGCGTCAGCTTTTGGAGGTCTTGAGAGCAAAGGACTGAAAATCCTTGTGTCACTGGTTCGATTCCCGTTGGCACCACCTCAAAAATCGCCAAGTATCTAATTCACAGATACTTGGCGATTTTTCATTCAGTCGCCATTTTGCAAAGTCACTACAAAAGTCACTATCGCATCCGCGTCTGAATGGTACTGAACCGACCTCAGCCCTACTGAATAAATCGAAACTGAATTCTTTAACCATTCTTAATAAACCTCTTGTTACTCTCAATATGAATCGGCACATGCTTGTAGAATCAAGATTGTTTCTAAATGACTCAACCGAAACATCACCCCAAGACATATTAAGCGGAATATCTAAAGATACGCTTCTTAAAATAGCAAGAACATTTCTATCTCATGGAAATGTAAGTGTCATATCCTTTATTGAGAAATTTATATGTCAAGAGAATATTGAAATAGCTCGGAAAGGATTGGAAAAATTGAGCGTAGAAAAAATACCTCAACTTAGGATTAGCGATTACTACATCCTCACAACAACTGTTTCTTTAAATTTTTATGAGTTGGTAAATAATTGTGCTTGTCCTGAGAAAGACGAAGTGCATCCAGCAACTATTGAATTTAAAGTGTTAAAAGCGTATTTGAAGCTGAATGATTTAGAGGCAGCCAAAGATGAAGTAATATTAAGGACAATACCTGAAGGATTGCCTCTTAGGCCAACATGGTTGCTTCTTATTTCAATGTTGCGTTATCATAGTATAATAAATGTATCCATACTCAAAGAACTGTATTCACAAATTGTAAAAGCAAACCTATTTCTTGAATTTTTAAATAGCTGTCAGCCAATTCTTTTACAAAGGTTACTTGAAAGTCTTAATTGCCCATGCAAGGAAGAATATATAATACGCTTTGTGAATTTAATATTGCCAACACTTGCTTCCATAAAAGAAAATCGTCCGTTGGAAATAGAAATACCCAAAGATTCTAAATTTGAGGAAGTAAATCAATTTATTAAATCTATGAGTCATCAATCAATAATTGATGACATAGACTATAAGTCCTTACGTTCAGCTCCCATCTTCCAGAAAGATGACAATACTTATATACCTACTTTGCCCATATTACTTATAGAACAAATATATAAAGGGTTGTATTTCAGATTAAGCAATATCAATTCAAAACTCAAAATTGTACGCAATTTAAAATCATATTTGGGGGAGTTTTTTACCGAAAAGATATTATTTGATAATTTATTGCGAACGATATTTAGAGGTAAATACTACAAAAAAAGTGACTCTGAAATGAAACCATTGTCAGATGGAAATGGCAATCCTGACTTTTATATGAGAAATGGAAACAAAGTTTTTATTTTTGAAATAAAGGATGCCCTATTGAATTCTACCGTAATTTGTTCTCAAGATTACGAAGTCGTAAAATCGGCTATTTACGAAAAATTTCATACAAACTCAAAAGGACATCCCAAAGGGGTGAGTCAATTGGCAATTAATTGCGAGCAAATATTGACAGGTAATATTAAGTGGGATACAAAGTACAAACCTAATCGCGTTAAGATTTACCCTATTATCGTGGTAACTGATAATGTGTTTACGGTACCGGGGCTTAACCAAATTTTAAACCATTGGTTTGATGAGTATATTTCTGTTAATTATCCTGACATTGATAAAACAAGAATTATGCCCCTAACGGTCCTATCTATAGATTCTCTAATATGTTTTCAAGATTATATTTCCAATAATTTAGAACAATATTTATCTGGTTATAGCCCACATGCAGTTCCTCGGATGTACATTGGCAACAAACCAATGAATGAAGAACTATTATTAGAGCGGTACCAAGACTCAACTATGCCTTTTGACTTATGGCTACGTAAGCAGATTAATGTAGATTGGCGAAATAAGATACTCCAATATTTATCGGATAGTGACATCATACTTACATAATATCTTCGCCAAACACAGGGCGGTAGATACATATATACATATAGACATAGGTAAATCGATACCTGCCTATGTACCGAAATACTATATCCCGGCTCACTGCGCTCGGCGCGGAGGGTCGGGATTTTTGCGTTTTTGGGTGGCTGATGTCGGTGGCGTTGGCAAAGTCGGCAAACACCGAAACCATGATTTAGTTCAGTCCGAAAATTATTGTTGGGAAATGTTGGGAAAAGTGTGTGTAACCGTGGGAAATCGCTGTAAAATCAAAATCCATTCGATATTTTGGGGTGTTTCAATGTCGTAACCAGTTTGATAACGGACAAAGCCGGACAACGAAATTTTTTTCAAAAAATTTTTCAGTGGCATAACCGGTTATTATTGAAATCTTCGTGACGGAATATGTGCCAAATCAAGGTCGTCCGAGGTTTGTCCGATGAGAACCAGCGGTTTACGAATCGTGTTCTACTTACAGTTACCAACCCACGGCGGGTCAATGCCGACAAATACAAGCCGCAAAAAAGCGGGCGTTTTTCAGATGGTATGATTTGTCACAGTTATGTCTGCTCCTATCTGAAAACTAATCGCTTACTTTGCACTGTGAATATCAACTGTACCGTCAGAAGGAGTAATGGCGGCGGTAGATTTACGGTTGCAACCGGCTGAACCGAATGATTGACAGGCAAACGCACCAATGCTTGAGGTGTCAGGGAAGCACCATAGAGCCACCGGAGCCTTTATGCGCAATGTGCGCACCAATTCCCAATCCATTGAACAATCCACCGTGTTCCGCTCCGGCGGAACTGACTGACGCAGTGTGCCTGTAAAGCATACGCACCGTCCACACCCTTATTCAAAGGCTATGTGATGTTGCAAACTGCGTACATGCTGACCGCAAAGGCTGTCGGCAGTAACTTTCGCTGTCTTTTCTAAAAGACGCTGCAAATCAGTTTCGCATTGAAACAAAGGCAATTCGCTCAAAAATCCGCCGGGAGTGATGCGCCGTTACCCTTCTGGCGGAATAGAAAAAAAGTATGACTGATCTATATTCCCTTGTACAAAGCGGTGTCACCGGAATTACCCTGAGCGTCACCATTGAGGACCTCTCCAATTTTGCCGCTAACCTCATCGACGCTGCAAAGGCGCAGCTTCTCCCGATTATGGTGAGCGCAGCCGAGGAAGACTATCTGACCAAAAAGGAGGTCATGGATAAATTCGGCGTGTGTCATACCACACTTTACAACTGGGCGAAGAACAAATATCTTGTGCCCGTCAAAATCGGTCGAAAAGTATTCTACCGACAGCGTGATGTGGAAACTCAGATTCTCCAGAGGCTTAAATCATAATCGTCAGGACTATGGAAAACGCTGAAAAAGAAATGCCCGAAGACCGTTTTGAGCGGATTGGCACGACTTACTACAAGATTGTGCGCCAGCCCAACGCGGCAGGAGAATTGTCAGAAAGGCGGTTGCCGTGGAGCATCGAGGCTATCCGACAGGACTACGGCAAGGACTTTCTTGCCAACATACCGAAATATGACGGGTTCTGCTGTGTTCCCGCCCACATCGGATATAATACCGTCGTCGGCACATTCCTCAACCGCTATGCTTCCATCAGCCACAGACCCAAGCCGGGAGAGTGGCCGACCATTGAGGCTCTTGTACGCCATATCTTCGGCAGTCAGTATGAACTGGGGCTTGACTACCTGCAACTGCTCTACACAAAGCCATTGCAGAAACTCCCTATACTTCTGCTTGTGTCGGAGGAACGAAACACGGGAAAATCCACATTCCTCAATTTCCTCAAAGCATTGTTTGAAGCCAATGTGACATTCAACACCAACGAGAGTTTCCGCAGTCAGTTCAATTCAGACTGGAACGGAAAACTGATAATCGTGGTTGACGAGGTGCTGCTCAATAAGCGTGAGGACTCCGAGCGGTTGAAGAATCTATCCACAACCTACCGCTACAAGGTCGAGGCGAAAGGTCAAGACCGCGAGGAAGTCAGTTTCTTTGCCAAGTTCGTGCTATGCTCCAACAACGAATATCTGCCTGTCGTGATAGACCCCGGAGAAACACGCTACTGGGTTCGGAAGATTGAGCGTCTTAAATCCGATGACACGTCAATTCTTGATAAGGTAAAGGCAGAGATACCTGCGTTTCTCCATCATCTGTCGGAACGTCGTCTATCCACCACCGAAGAAAGCCGTATGTGGTTTGATCCACGGCTGACCGATACGGCGGCGTTGCAGAAGATAATACGCGCCAACCGTAACCGAGTGGAGATAGAACTCGCAGAGTTACTCATGGACATAATGGAAAGCCGGAACATAGATGCCGTTGATTTCTGCCTCAATGACATACTATGCCTGTTCGACTACCAGAGAGTCAAGACCGACCGCACGGCACTAAGGAGGGTTGTTCAGGAATGTTGGAAATTGCGACCAGCCCCGAACTCCCTGTGCTACACTACCTATCAGATGGGCGTGTTTCTCAACGAGCCATCGTATGTCGAGAGCCGGAAAGTAGGACGCTACTACACAGTCACACGGCAGATGCTGGAGAACTTGTAATTTTTCTTTCGTTGCATTTGATAGAATGATGAATGACATAGTAACAAGTTAACAATCAGTACTTTTTCTTTTTATCGGTTTTTCATCATTGGTTCAACAAAACAAGAGAAACCACCGAAAAGAAAAATACGGCGGCAACCACACTGTCTTTTCGGTGCTAAAATCCTTGATGAAACAGCGATGAATATATAATCGCACTCATATCAGCATGATAAGACTTTATTTCATCGGATTATCAAATTCAACAACTCTTCCGGTCGCCGGGGAACTGCGGATAATACAAACCGCTGAAAACAAAAAGTCGGAAATCTCCGGCATATTCACAAACCCACTAAAAATATACTTATTATGAAATCAAATGATTCTGCAAACTCTGTGCCTGCATCAACCCATTTGAACGGCACATCCGATAAACCTGTAAAACAGCAACAATCGTCGAACAAGAAGAAATCGGCAAAGTCTGTCGCATCGGTTGATGCAACGGCCCCACTCGACACGGTTGCCGATACCAACATATTGCAACCGATGCAATCTCCGCAACTGTTCGCTGATGAAATTGGCACTGCCGAAGAAACAGAGTCAATGACGAAGTCCGATGAAGCAAATACAACCAAAACTCTCGAAGAAACAACACAACCGGGTGTTTGTGATGCGCTGATACAACCGAATGAATCTGCGGACATCACTACACCGGATAAACCGAGTACAATGGTTATATCAAATGTATCGGATATAATTACCGCGACGGCTGAACACACCACAACAGCACCACCTGATACACTATCAGAAGCCGATACAACGGCAGTAGCCGATGATGCCAAAGCAACGAGAGTAAGCCGCAAGCAGAGCCGCGAGGAATTGGAAGACTACAAGGCGGAGTATCTTGTTCCGGTCAAGATAGGAAAGCGTCACACGGTGGTTTTAGATGATGACCTATGGAAAGAACTTGACTACATAGTGCGCCGCATCGGCGATAGCGATGCCAACACAACGAGTTTCGCCAACGCCATAATCCGTAACCACATCAAGGAGATCAGACCAAAGGTTGAGGTGTGGCGCAAGCTATAAAAAATAGAAGTGAACCACTGCACCCGGTACACCGTGGGGCAGTTTCCCAAGCAACGTAGTGAATTGGGAAAGCAAGGATATGTTTCGGGATTTCTTTTTCTCCGAAAACGACCACCCGAAACCGGCTTTGCCGCTTTGCCCTGCAAAGAAACTGCGCGGAAACAAGCCGCTCTTTGCTTTCCCAATTATAACAATAAGAATGATTACAATGATTAAAGTGAACCGTAAACGGAAGGGTGGCCGGCCCTCAAAACCGACCGATGAGAAACGAACCCATGTAGTGACAGTCAAGTTGACCGATGCCGAATACTCCGACCTCAGCAAGCGTGCCAAAGCCGCCGGAGTGAAACTCGCGGAGTTTGTTAGGCATGGGGCGTTCCGCCTGACAATCGTGAGCCGACTGTCAGAAATGGAGATGAATGTGGCGCAGGGAATACTCCGCCTCAGCTCCGATTTCAATCAGGCTTTGACTTGGCTGAATAGGCTGAAACTGCGCAGTGCGGCTCAGAAACTGCTGAAAGTTGTCGATAATATGTTTGAAATACTCGGCAAATTAAGACCCAATAAAGAGGCTGACTATGTTTGCAAGGATACTTAAAAGCGGCTCGTTTCATGATGTCGTGGGTTATGTTACACGCCAGTTCCACGACCCCACGAAATACACTCCCGACACATGGCGGGTAATAGACAGCGACAATATTCTTACTCTTGACTATCGCCGTATGGTACAGTCTTTCGAGGTTGTCCACGGTTTTATGCCGGGAAAGGAGGCGCCGGCCGGACATATCGCCATAAGTTTTGACATAGCCGACGCACCACGTCTTACCGATGAATTCATGACTCAACTCGCCAAAGAATATATGGAAGGCATGGGTATCAAGGACACGCAGTATCTTGTTGTACGCCATCTGGAAACCGACCATCCGCATTTTCACATAGTCTATAACCGTGTGAGTATGCAGGGCAAAGCTGTCGATGAGCGGAATAATTTCAAACGGAGCGACAAGGTTGTGAAGGCGATAAAGGATAAATATAACCTCACTTACTCGCCGCTGAAGCAGAAATATGAGGATAAAATCCCGGAGTTTGAGAAGAAAATCCGAGCCGCAATCTATGGTTGCAAGTCGTGGGATGAATTCTCCCGTCGTCTGGAATGTGCCGGAATAAAGGTAAAGTTCCACGATGACCGCGACACGGGTAAGCATATCGGAGTGAAATTTACCGATAGGGACATTACTGTCAACGGCAGCAAAATCGGCCGCGCATTTACCTATCGACGCCTCAACAATCTCTTTGAATTGAACCGCAGGCAGGAACAGCCATCAAGTCAGGCTGTCCAACCGAAGGTGCAATACAGACAGCCGACACCGCAACTACAGACCAATATCGTAGAGGCTATGGCGGAGGCGGTTGTCGAAAACGGTCTGGATTTGTTCAAGGTCGGACCCGGCTTCGACCCAGAGGAAGAAGCTTTCATACGCGAGATGAGAAAACGTAAAAAGAAAAAAGGACTCAGAATTTAGAAATTATGGCAAATATGTTCGATACCGTCAAAAAACAAGGAGAGCAGCTTGACGGACTGCAACAGAAGGTCAGCAACAATACCGAGCGCATTGAAACGCTCGAAACACGGTCGCAGGCGACGCCTCCGGCTCAACCGGCGGCAATGCCGGAAGTCACAGTTGTTGTGCCTGACAATATAGCGACAAAAGAATCACTCGTGAAACTGCTTGAGATAGCGATTAAGAATCAGACGCAGGTCACTGTAAACACTATTTCCAATATGCTCAAACCTGTCCTCAAACAGATTAGCGACCTTGGGATTGAACTTGATGATTCGGTAATCGAAACCATTGCTCAGAAATGTTCTGACAAAGCATTTTCAAAACGGTACTCTCAGTTGGAGGACTCCGCGGAAAGGCTTAACTACCGCATCAGCAATCTTGTCAACGGAGCGATATGGGCATCAATTCCGCGGTGGTTCTATGTTTCTTTCGTTGTATTCTTTATCGCGGTCTGTGGGTTCGGATACGGCTTCTTCCACTTGCTCAATCAGAATGACAGACTGACCGAGGTCGAATGGCTCTACCGCAGAGAAAGAACCTACTACCGCACAGATGAGGATAAGGGAATACTCTCCAATAACGAGCGTGAATTCTTGACAGGCACATTCCACGAACAGGACAGCATCAAGAACCTAATCCGCCACTGGGAACACAAGTACGGAGCGGACAAAACTTACCTCTATTTCAATCCGACCGAGGATTAACCACATAACATCATTCGCAATATATGATGCAATTCCGGCAAGATTGTTGAACCTCCCGGCCAAGCGACCGACGATAAAAAATCAATGGTGGCAGAACCGATAACTCCCTATAGGAGTATTGATTACCCGACCCGTGGCACATCCCGTTCAATCGGATTATGATTATAAATGGCAACGAATGATTTTTCTTTCATTGGTTGCCATTTTTATTTGTAGATATTATTCAGTTGAACATTAGATGTTTATGATATTACATCAGTATTTCATAGTTAATTTTTTCACACATAATTTAATTTTTTACTTGTGTAGCTAAAAAATTAGCTATATATTTGCAGCGTAACTCAAAACTAATATTGTTATGAAGAAACTTTCAGAACGTGAAGAAGAAATCATGAGCATTCTTTGGAATGATGGCGGTCCACTGTTTATCCGCGAGATAATAGACAGGATAGCATCTGATGGGCAAAACCGTCCCAACTTCAGTACAATCGCCACTTTTGTTAGGGGGTTGGAAACTAAAGGCTGGTTGGCACATGAGATGATAGGAAACTGCAATCGCTATTATCCGATAAAGAGCCTTGCAGAATATAGAGCAAATTCTCTTAAGAGTATGGTAAGCCGCTTTTTTGGCGGTTCATACCTAAACCTTGTTTCTACTCTTATCGGTAACGAAAAAATATCCTCTGATGATATGGAAAAAATCTTGGGGGAAATAGAAAGACAACGAAAGGAGGATGAATCATGATGCAGTTTTTAGTAAACTATTCTCTGAATGCCGGATTGATTATCATGATATTATGGGCTGGTTATCAATTCGCGCTCTCTCGCAATACTAATTTCAAGACAAGCCGCGTAGCTCTACTTTCTATTTATATACTTGCTGCGCTTCTACCATTTATGCCCATAATCTCGTTTATTCCTTCCGACATAGCCCTGGTTGGAGGAAATGTTGAAGTGGGTAAAATAGAGGCTTCTAATAATCCTACAGTAAGCGGTATTCAATTCAATCGTATTATTGGACTGATTTATGCTGTTGGATGTCTTATCGTTATATTTTTTCTACTTATCGGTTGGTATAAAATAATACGCATTATCAAAAATGCCCATAAAGAAGATCGAATCGGCTATACTTTGGCAATCAGTCCACTCTCCTCGACTGCGCCATTTAATTGTTGGAGATATATTGTTGTCAATGAGAAAGACGCAGACAATGAAACAATCCTTGCACATGAATCAAAACATGTATTTTACGGTCATACTTTTGATTTGATATTAGGTCAATTTGTACTTGTATTGCAGTGGTGGAATCCCGCAGCTTGGTTGATGTTCCGCAGTTTACGCACACTACATGAATACCAAGCAGATGAAGGCGTTCTAACGGAAGGATATTCCCGGTGTGATTATGAATTACTGATGCTGAATAGAGCCATTGAAAAGCAAAACTTTTTCTTGGCTAATACATTTAGCTCCGGAAGTCTCAATGCTCGTATCACAATGATGGGCAAGCGTAGAAAACAGTCATCGAAATTAAGCTATCTGGTACTTATTCCTGTGATTTTATTGGCCGCCTTATTTCCAAAAATCCCGTTTGCTCAAACCCCGATAGAACCTACTCAAAATTTAGTTTTTGTGGAGGGTTCTGAAACGATGCCTGAATATCCCGGTGGTGAACAAGCAATGATGAGTGCTATACTTTGGGAGGTGAAATATCCGCATGAACTACTCGAAAAGGGGGTCAGTGGTGTCGCTCGAATTGGTTTTACTGTAAATACTGACGGCTCAATGTCTGATTTCAAAGTAGTAAAAACATCGGGGTTTGATGAACTTGATAGTGAAGCTATCCGAGCTATCCAAAGTTCTCTGAAAGAATCTTGGATTTCCGGCTCTGTTGATGGGAAAGCCGTAGCGAGTGCCGTTTCAATTCCTGTAACATTCTACATCGCACAATAAAACTCTATCTTAATATGTCCGCTCGTCTCTACATACTTATATTTTTTATTATTTCGTTTGCTGTGCCAATGTCGGCACAGCAAGATGACGAGCGGCTTGACTCTTTAATCAGAACGCTCGAATTAAAAGAGGTTGTTGTCACGGCTAAAAAAATAAGGCAATCGGGTGATACAATATCTTATGCTGCATCTTCATATATAAGCAAAAATGATAAGACTTTAGAGGACTTACTCCGGAAAATGCCCGGTATTGAGGTGAAATCGGACGGACAAATTATATATAATGGACAATGGATTAATGAGTTCTATATCGAAGGGTTAGATATGCTTGGCTCTAACTATGGAGTAGCCACCAAAAATATAGATGCGCATGACATTGGGTCTGTACAAATTCTTGAAGACCACCAAGATGTAAAAATGCTCCAAGGCGTAAGGCGCGGAGCCGCACCAGCAATGAATATACGCCTAAAGCAGAGCGCTAAGGGTATCTGGTCGTCCACTTTTGATGGTGCTATAGGAAGCCAGCCCAATATATCCTGGGACGCATCGGTCTCACTAATGAACTTCAGGCGTAATGCTCAAAATATATCGGTTTATAAAACCAATAACATCGGTGTTGATTTACGACCTGAAATCAACGCTCCATCTACATACACATCATCTTACGGAACTGGGATATTATATCCTGAAACTCCATCTTTATCTAACAAGTACTCTTATAGAAACACCTCTCATAGCCTTTCAGTGAACCAGTTGCTGAAACTTAGTGAAGATAAAACATTTACGTTTAATCTAAATTATCTTTTCGACAAAGAAAAGCGTAATTCAAATGATGAAACAACGTATTTGTCTGATAGTGTGGCAAGGTATATCATCAAGGAATCTAATTCTTCTGATATACATCAGCATTTTGTTGGGACCCATGCTGTTTATAAACTTAATGGGAAGAAAATATACCTCAAAAATACTCTTTCCGCCAATGCGTCTTTTCCAAAAGGAGAAGGACTAATTAATGATTTAATTCTCCAAAAATTTTCAGCTCACTCAATAAAAATTGATGATGAATTGAAACTTAACTATAAGAAACATAATGGGGGAATTGCAGATGCTTCATTTCATATATCCTATAACGATAAGAAGGGATTATTGAATCTGCCTAATAATGAATTTTGTCAGATAGTAGATCAACGAAGCTTCAATATTGACGGAAGTGGCTCCTTGATTGCTCTTTCAATACCACACTTCATGTTTAATCTGAATGGAGAAGTTGATGCAAGTTGGCAACATGCTAATACCAATCTTGATATTGACAATCAGTCTATGCCTGATGATCAACAAACATGGCAGGTTGGTGCAAGGGTTACTCCAAAAATATTTTGGCATTATGGGCAAAAATTTCAATGGCTTATATATGTGCCTGCAGGTTTTATGTATTATAAGTCTGACAATCAAACTTGGAATTATAATAAAACATTCTTCTCGATAAGACCATATTCGAACATAACATATAAACCATCAGACCGGCTTTCGTTCTCACTTACCACAATAGGTGAAGAATCCTTACCTTCTGCCATATCCATTATGGTTCAAAAACGATTTATAGACTACCGCACAACCATCTCTAACCCGGGACATATTGAAGCGACAATGAACCGAACACTAAAAACGGCATTCAATGCGAGCTATACAAATGTGTTGGATATGCTATTTGGTAGCCTTGCATTAACGTATGTTCAATCGCGTTATGGCAATAGTTCCGGATATGACATAACTGACGATATTATTAATTATATAAGATTGCCATATTCTACAAATAGCCGGATATGGCAACTTGATCAAACATTTTCAAAAGGCTTTTTCCGATGGAACTCAAAGGTAAGTGAGTCATTTAGTATAGGCATGAATAATAGTGAATATTATATCAATGATGAAATTCATGAAGGCAAAAGCAAGTATCTTCGGGCTAAACTTTCATATAATGCGGCGTTTACTAAATGGCTGTCTTTTGAGACCTCAAATGAATATACCCTATCCAAGAGCTTTACAGATGGCAAAGCTAATGATGGCACGAAACATACCTTTACCAATGCCACGTCCATTATACTGTGGCCGTTTAAGCAACTGAATGTATCGCCATCTGTGATGTTCTATAATAATAACTACTCTACATCATATCGAAATAATGTGTTCCTGAATTGCAATATTGAATATACTCTCGGAAACACCATATTGTCACTGCAATGCAGCAACTTGTTAAACAACGATGTTTTTCGAAGGTATAACGACAATGGAATCATTAGATACTCAAGCGAGTATCATTTGCGAGGACGCACTATTATGGTAGGAATTAGAATACGAATAACATAAATATACACCCATGAGAATTTTGATTGCACTTTTAGCATCCTTAATGATGCTTGCCGGGCCTGCGGCTATAGCACAGGTTACCGTATCGTATGCTATGGATACGCCTACGTTTACCCTCGCTCACGAGGATACTGATAAGTATGAGACATTAGATACTTGCTATCTTAACGTTTCATATCAGTTCAAGTATCGCAATTCAGATCAAGTCATTGAATACAGTGAACAATCAGAATCTCCTGAATGGACGTATATACCCGATGAAATTGCTACTGTAATGGACTATCATTGCCATGTCGCAACATGCAATTATGGAGGAAGAAATTGGAAAGTGTATTATACAAATGACATTCCTGTTCCTTATGGACCGTGGAAGCTGAACGGAGTAAAAGGATTAGTCCTTAAGGCTGAAGACTCTGAAAACAACTTTATTTTTGAAGCTGTAGGTTTGACACAAAAGCCACAACCTATCATTCGCTATGACTGGAGTAGAAAGAAAATGAAGAAAGAAGATTGGAAAAAATTTGAGCAGGAGATGTATAAAAACGCTGGGGCATTCGTCCGAAACACCGGGGCACGCATCCTTATTATGGATAACAGTGAACAAGGTTTTCATCGTCTCAATGAAGATTGGTCTCAATACTACAATCCATTAGAAAGATAATAAACAAACAGTTTTTTCAAAACGTAGATTATCAAGTTATACTGTGAACTCCGCCCTCGGCATAAAATGTCGAGGGCTACTCTTAACGATAATAACTCAATGTATTCATCATATTTTATAACCAGAGCAATGAACAAGATTCTCATTGTAGATGCGTCCGCATCAGACGGGAGAATTATGGCAGGCTTGTTGACACGGGCCGGTTATGATCCTGTCGTTACGGATTGCATCGAGGCCGGAAAAGTTGAGGTGGCAAAGCTGCCTCCCGGCGCGGTTATCGTCACGGCAATGCGATTGTCGGACGGTACCGCAAAAGAGTTTATTAACTGGCTGAAGACCGAGGGATACAAATTCCCCGTTATAGCCATAGTGGATAACCTGCACACTGACGCTGTTGATGTGATGCGTGGCGGTGGAGCTGTCGATGTGGTTCAGCGGCTTGCGATTGACAAGCAACTGATTGAAACGGTTGAGAAATATGCCAAACCGGAACACGTCGTGCTGACACTCGGCAATCAACTGTTACCACGCAAAAGTGAGGTATGGCAGAAGATTGAGGAAAAGATAACGGCTATTGCTGCGACCAATGCCAATGCAATTATCTTCGGGGAGTGCGGTTCGGGCAAGGAACAGGTGGCATACCAAATTTACCTCAACAGTTCGCGGGAGCAGAAACCAATAACTATCGTCGATGCCGGAGGCGCGGCTCTCATAGGTCGGCACAATCCTGAGAATGAGCGTAGTGAAATCTACAACCGCATAGAGGGATACTTTCAAAAGTCGGCAGGTGGAACAATCATCATAAAGAATGTGCATCTGCTGACCTTTGAGAAACAATCGGTGTTGCTACATATCCTCGAAACCGAACATCCCGACGTGCGTGTAATCTGCACCGCAGAACCGGAGTTGTTGAAGATGGTAACGGAAAAGACATTCCGCCCCAACCTGTTCTTCATACTCCGACAATCAGACATCGCCGTGCCGTCGCTGAAAGATACGACCGAGGATATTCCAGAAATTGCCGATTTCTTCCTCAAACGCTATGCCGCCAAGACCGGCAAGCCGCGAAAACACCTCGACGCCTCGGCAATCAAGGCATTGAAACTCTACCCGTGGCCCGGCAACGTGCGCGAACTGAAAGACATTGTTCTTTTCGCCGCCTTCCATGCCAAAGAAGACAAGATAACGAAATGTGATATAACATTCAACTTGTCAGAGCCTTTAACCGTCAATGAATTGCACCTGAAAAACGAAGAATGGGAGAAACTCAAGATAGTTGATGCTCTTGACCGTTGCGATTGGAACCAGACACAGGCTGCAAGGCTTTTGAATATAAGCCGTGCAACGCTCAGTTACAAAGTCAAGCATTACCGACTTAGACGCAACTGAATGTGAATACCTGTTAATTCGCCAAAATTTTGTATCTTTGTGGCGAATTTAGAAACCGTGTACGCTTTTGATGCGTAACGAAAAAGAAATATCGCGGTTGGAGAGCCGACCGCACTCCGATACAACATAACATACGCTACACCGAGTTCATTGTGAATCTGGACAATTCATCTGAACAAAACGAAGTGATGCTTATGCTATGCTTCTGCATAGCGTACATCCATTCGATTTTTGTTCACGGCAGTCCAGAGCCGACAATGAGATTGAAGGGTGTGCGCTTTTTTTGTGTATAAAGGTTATTGAGTATAATTAACCTGAGTTCTATATAATATCGCATCAGCTATAACCTATTTTAGTTATAACACTTATCATCACATTACAATGTATAATTTAAACAATCTCAACCTTCCACCCAGCATCTTCCATCATTTGCAATACATCGTCCTTCCAAAGTCGTTTTTCAGAAGCATAACAAAGCAAATGTGTTGGCCGAGAAAAACCTACATATAGCATTCTCTTAGCCATAGCCGCATTAGTACTATTAGGTTGCAGATCCTGCATCAAAAATGGACTCGTTACTGTCCTTGCTTTGTTTCTTCCTCGCCCCGTTGTCTTATCTTGAAGCATGTATTCCGACTCATACTTATTTTTATATGAAGTCTCTACATACATCGTTGCACAGTGGGTCATACCCTTAACCGAGTGCACAGTTCCTATGCTGATAGTAATGTCGTCTGCATCTTGCACCTCTGCCATTGGTATCAAGGGGACGAAGGCATCTCCATAGTATTCCATCACCTTTTCATTTGGCGACTGATGAAAAAAAACATTTAACCATTTAGTGGTGGAGCACTTAATTATACTATAGGCTTCGCTCCAAGCACCAGCACTCAGTTTCTTGGCACATTCAAGCAACTCTTCTTTGAATAGTTGTTCCGATTGAGCATTTTCTTTCACCATGGCTAACAATTTGGGTGCTGTAAACAATCGGCCGTCAGCAGGTCTCTGTCCTGACATTCTTACAATCTTAACAAATACCTCTAACACAGTCTTTCTTGACTCCCTGAAATTACCTACGTGTCTTTCTAACTGTATCTGTTCGCTCAATGTGTCAGGATTAGCATTGGACTTGCTCAGCCTCCTATGGTATTCTGGAAAAATATCTTCTAATCGCCTATGATCTATATTGTTTCTTGCTTCTGAATTCCATCCTACTATGTGAAAACCATACTTCCTCGCCTCAGGTAATGATTCAAGATGATGCAACCGTATCACTTCCTTGAATTTATCTTTTAGGCGAGCTATCGTATCTTGGGTATATAATAACAGATATCGTGGTATGACCGGATTCTGTGGTCGCACTCCGTTCACTACAAACCGAGCACTTCCTTGACCGTCATTCCCCCTTTCCAATACGAGGTAATTTACGACTAAGGCTATCTCATGTGTCAATCGAAGTGAATTGTTGATGAAAAAGGGGTTTCTGTTTTCCCAGGTATTCTCCATGGAAAATCCGTCAAAGATTGCTTGGTTGGGATCCCCTATCCTCTGTAGAACTACCGAGTCACAGTTGAAGCATTTATCAATAATATTCAGCTGATATCCTTTCATATCCTGAGCCTCATCCACAAACACGTATGCAAATCGGTTCCTTAATATGTCAATAATGTCGGAATGCTCCCTGATATTTGTTTCTGCCAAATAGTAGCAATCATCGTAATGAAGGACTCCAAGACTCATTATTTTCTCTTTCATCTGAAGCAGGAAATTAGTTAGTCTTGTCACCTTTTCTACCGCAGAGTTTTCTCTAACCCACTTGTCCTCCGGATCTATTACAACTTCGTTGCCTTCAATTCCGTATCTCATTATTCGCCTTCCATCATCTGCATATCCCAGTCGTATCTTACGGTAGTCTTTGGCATACGCAAGTTTCCGTGCTAAATAGATGCTTTCCCATCTTTGAATACTCATAAACTTCTCGCAAACTTGTACATACCGGTCTTCATCTATAATGTCTTCCCTGTGTCCATACTTTTGCACATAATATGGCAGAGCTAAGAAGGTGTCTACAAATTCCTGTATGGTTCCTATAAAGTTTGGATATTCAAATAGCTGCGGACAATGATTCTGTAACATCTTTTTCAACTCGTCCACAGCCACGTTGGTATGCGACAATACTAGTATTCCCCTGCCGTCTTTCATTGGTAGTTCTTTGGCCATACAGTAGAGTTTTGCTCGTAGTGCCGTGGTCTTTCCGCTTCCAGGCACAGCCAGCAAGTCTCCACTCTCCAATCTATTGATAAACTGGATTCGCTCCTCATCGAAATGACAACCATCTGGCAGCAACAGTTGCTCTGCCGTTGCTATGTTTCTGGGATTTATTTCCATCTGTCAACTACATACGTGGTTAATGGCATCGACCAAATACTTTGCCGAATCCCCATCGAAGTGCTCATAATCTATTTCAACCTCTTTCACAAGTTTTGCAAATTGATAGGCCACCTCTACTTTGTCTAGTTCTGTAGTGGAGACATGTTTACCATCTCCATCTATTTTATACTTTCTTAACTTGTTAGTCAGTTCAGCCTTAAAATCTTCTATATTAAATTCATTATTATTTTTTTTGAAAGCCGCCGTCCGAGTATGTACCTTGCTTACAGCCTCCTTGAACAAGCCTCCAAACTTTTCCGATTCATTTAGGCACCATTCCAGCGTCCAGTGCTCTGCTATATGCCAACTGATGTCTGGATAGTTGCTCGTATCCACCTTCTCTGTAATATTCGTCCTTTTCTCTGCTTCTTTAGCAGTATCGAACTGTCCGTCATCATCATTAGGCCTTACATCCAAATCCGTAACAATTGCCACCTTACAACCCATACTCTCCTGATTCTGCCTCATAAATATCTTGGCATAGCGCATATAGGCTGTTGACCCTACATTAATGATACTTACCTCATGAGCAGTCAGATCTTTTCCCATTCTTTGTGCTATTGCCGGAAGTATAATTTCCTCGGCCCAGCCCTCAACAAGGATAATACCCTTTGCAAAGAACAAGTTGGCTTTAGTAACATCAAGGAAATGATCTAAAAATCCGTAGTCATCTTTGTCAAGCAGTGTATATGTTGGCCCCATAGGAAATACTTTTCCTTCCTTACATATCACAACCTGATTAATGTCGTTTTCCGACAGTTTTACCTTCGATGCAAGATTCGGACTATGTGTCGTGATGATAAATTGAGTTCCACTCTGTTTCTGTATTGTCTCTAACACCTTCATTTGGGCCTGCGGGTGTAGATGAGCCTCTTCTTCTTCAACCAAACAAAGTTTTATTCCACTCCATCCAGGTTTCTGCAAATGTAGGAGTTCTGCGGCCATATACAGACGATTCATCGTTCCCAGTCCTGGCCTCGTTATCCCATCAAGGTTCAGCGATAATTTCTCAAGTATTTCTTTTATATGTGACCCTGAAATTGAGAATGAGGATGCCTTATCCGTATGGATAAAACTGCCAAGAAATCCGTCTATTACACCTTTGATTTGTTCCCTATTGCTTAATTGCCCATCCTCAGCTATATCATCTTCAAACCACTCTTTTATCTGCTGGTTTGCTGTAGCTACGTAGCCTTCAAATAACTCTTTTCCATTTGCTCCCTTCTTAAACAGGTCGTGTCCTTCTAGTATCTGAGAAAGCCGACTATACTTCTTCGCAGTCAGTTCGTTCTCAGCATCGCGCAACGGCTTCAAGAATGTCACTTTTAAGTATTCTTTGGCTTGACTATCAATTGCAGATCCAGCCTCATCCATTCCAGCTCTTATTTCATGAGGTATAGGCTTGTCATCTATCAGTCTCACGGTACATATCAGTCGCAAAATGGGTCGTGGAGAATTACCTTCCGTCCATCCGAGCCATTCTGTAAAGTGAGCCGCTTCGCTGTTCGTCAAACCATCTATCAGAAGTTCTATCCTTAACTCATCTGTTCCTTCATAGAAATCCTCTTTCACCCACATAAGCCTTTCGTAGGCATGAGTCCTTAAAACCATCTTGATGGCTTCAAGTACCGCACTCTTTCCTGAGTCGTTTTCACCAATCAACACATTAAGTCCTTTTGTAAACGACAAGTTGAGGTTTGGGGACTGTAAGTTTATGTCGCCCAAAGCTCCAAACTTTCTGAAATTCCAAAGTTTTATATTCGAAAGGTACATATTCGCTGTTGTTTACTTAGATTTGGCATGAGCAATCTTAGGCATCTGCAAATAAATCATCGGCTGTGATTTGAGAATGTATGCTGTTCATTGAATAGGAGTTCTTAACAAGCCCATAACTTGTTATCATGGTCAGGGCGATACCCTTACGTGTTTTTGTGAGCAGACGGAATAATGCCGCTTTATTACGCAGATTTTCCATATACTTCTTGTCAATCGTATATGGTCCATCGGAATATTTTATCTCGCAAAGGTTTATTGCTTTATCACTGCGGTCGATCAATAGATCTATCTGTGCACCGGGATGTTCATCATTCGCGGCTGTGCGCCATGAGTATTCGTATGTGATTACTCCACTTATCCCAAGAGCCTTCTTTATCTGCTCTGAGTGCAAAAGGCATACCCGTTCAAATGCAAGTCCGCTCCAGCTGTGATATATCGGAGCAATCTGTATTTTGGACCAATAGTTGGCATCTGTGATATTCTTCCCGTCCATGAATCGGAAATAGAATAATGTAAAATTATCAACTAATTGGTACAGGGCATTTTTCGCCTTTGCCCCAATCGCCTGATACCGTCGGATGAATCCACAGTTTTCGAGATCTTCAAGATAACCTGTCAATTTACCACCACTGTCAAGATTTGCAGAACTGATGATTTCATCTCGCGTCATGCCAACTTTCTTAGTGCCTAAAGACCTTATTATCTCAACATATACTTCTGGTCTGGCAAACAATGACCTATAAAGTTCCTGAAATTCATCTTTCAACTTCGCATTCCTACCAAAGAATAGCGAGTCGATATTTTGTGACAGATTCTTATTCCGTTCAAGAAGAGACCAATAAAAGGGGATTCCACCAAACGCCATATATCCCTCAATTACCTGTTGGCGATCTAATGGCAGGCCCATTTCGTTTACATATTCCTCACACTCCTTCAGATTAAAGGGTTGGAGACAGATTTGATTAGTAAGCCTGTTGTGTAGGCCGCCTCTGTTATGGAGAATTTTTTTTACAATCCATGATGTGGCTGAACCGCATATTATAAGAAGGATGTCGTTCCGGGCAGATGCCCACGCATTCCAGAAATTCTCAAACGCTGGAAGAAAACTAGACTGACGACCATCCATCCAAGGCAGTTCGTCAAGGAATATGACTTTCTTGCCTTCCGGCCTTGATGCCACGAGCTCCCGTAACATAAAAAACGCATCCGTCCAATTTTTGGGCATAGTCTGAGCCTTATAGCCCTGCGCCAGTAATTCTTTGTAAAAATTATGTAACTGAACCTTAGTCGAGACATTAGGCATTCCGGAATAAGTGAAGGCAAATTTATCGGTAAACAATTGCCTTACAAGGAATGTCTTGCCAACTCGGCGGCGACCATAGATGGCTATAAATTCTGAGCGGCTGGAATCATACGCTTGCTCTAACAGTTCTATTTCTTGCTTTCTTCCTATCATAGAATTTGTTTTAGGCTGCAAATATACAACAAATCCACGAAGGTGCCAAATATTGCTACTAATTTATCGATTTGGCACCGTCGCGAAACGATTCATGGGGGCATAACTTACACCATTGGGCCAAATCTCGTATTTTTTCGCACATTTGGTACCATCGCCGGCATTGGTAGTAGGACTAATTTGTTTTTTAGCGACGCATCTGTCTGTTGAGCATAAGCTTAATATAGCATAAAGTTATTCAGAATACCTCCGATTTAGAACCGTTGGCGATTGCATCTATCTCATCGGCGATTTCGTCTGAAGATAGTTTGATGTAGTCCATGAAGGTCTTTTGGGTTTTGTGACCGCTGACGTGCATCATCTGAACGATGGTGTATTTATGCGACAGGTACATGTTGGTAATGCCACTGCGTCGGGCGGTATGGGTAGTGACACAGTTGTAGCGCGGCATTACAACCTCTCCTTTGGTGTTACGCTCTACGGTCAGTTTGCCTGATGCCTCATTGTTCTTTTGCTTCATTGTCAATTTGGTGGGAACCTTGACCGCAAGGGAAGGCACAGTTGCCGACAGGTCTTCAAGTATCTCCTTGATGTAGCGGTTGATAAGCACGTCAATCACTGAGGGAATGTTGTAATTATATTTCTCACAGATGGCTTTGAGGTTGGGGTTCATTATCGGTATCTTGACCTCGTTGCGTGTTTTCTGTTGGATAAGCCGGATTATAGGCGTACCTTTTGCGGTTGTCGTGAAATCCTCAGGCTGAATATTGTTGTAGTCGCTGACGCGCTGACAGGTATAACACCCGATAAGGAATATATCGCGCACTTGGTCTTTAAGCCCGGTCAACTTCATTTCCGCCAATGCTTGTAATTCGGTTTCAGTCAGAAAAATTTCAACCGCCTTGTCGCTTTCCTCGACCTTGCGTTTGGAGAAACAAGCCATCGAGCGGTCATTATTGTGAAGACCGTCGGCATAGGCATATCCTACCATTGCACGGAATGACACCAGATACTTGTTGATTGAACTACCCATGTAGTCGAGCTTGACGAGGTGAGCGAGAAATTTAGTCACAAGTTCGCGGTCAATATCGTCCCATGTCAACTTATGGCGAGGGTCGAAACCGTTGTAGAGTTTTCGGAAACTACTCCACGCCTTGCAACTGCCGGGCGTGTAACAGTCATTGCCATTTAGCCGCTTTCCGGTCTTTATGTCATTGACAAATCGGTCGAGGAAATTCCAGATGTTGGCACGTTCCATTTCCGCTTTCTTTCGTTGGCGCTCTTCTTCAGCCGCCTTTTCGCGCTCCTGTTTCAGCCGGGCATCTTCCTCGGCTTTGCGTGCTTTTTTCACAGCTTCGGATTTCTTTGGATTGGCAACAGCAAGGATCGCCTCCTTCACAGCCTTCTTATCAAAGTGCATACCTTCGACCTCACTCTTGACCGCCATTTCTATCTTGGCAAGAGTATCGTGCAGCTTGAAATTCTTTTCCCGGTGTCGCATCCAGTTTTCTTCAGAGGATATGGCATTACGCCACTCCTGTACGTCAACCTGTATTTGGGACGAGAAGATTGAATCTATCTTGTGTTCCTTATTCTGCACCCTGAAAAACAGGGTTGCCATGTCCTTGTTCTCATCCTGCTTGCGAATATAGAATCTGGAGAGAGTCTTTGCCATAATTCAAAATGGTTTTATAGTCGGTTACATTCATTCAATGGGAAACCATAGCCGATAGTTCGAGCCTATCTCCTTGATGTTGGTTCGGGTTCCAAAATCACGGTGTGTTTTCCGAATACAAAGATAGTGACTATTTTCAAAAGTCACTATAAAAGTCACTATAATTTTTGAAGATTAACAAATCCAAATAAATTCAATTCCGTTTAATTGCGTTGATATATAGTATCTTATGTTTAATTTGAATTTGCGATGATTCATCTCAATTTATTGAAAATGGTGCTGGTGGCACCACAGAAGACCGCTAATTCTCAATGAGTTAGCGGTCTTTCTTTCACCTATACCCCTCCAAGTCACCACAACCTTCAGCTCGACGAGCCACGCGCGAGTCAAAAGTCACCACGCCCACTGTAAATCACTGAAATGCTGTTGGTTATGTGTGTCGCGGTGTGAGTATATCAATTTTGCTTAACAAGCAACCTATTGATAATCAACACAAATCGGAGTGCTATTCATAGTCATTCACCATCATTCAACCCCACCATACAGCCTCGCAATCCCAAGGATTAACAGATTTTAATTATAATCACTCGAAAAAAATGTGGTGACCTCAACCAAATCTCTTGTGTATCACGACTCCTCAATAGTTAAAATATCAAACTATTTTCTTAGCTTTGTATTTAAGATAGACAATTAAATTAGATATTGATATGGCAGACTTTCTGAATTCAAACTTCCTTCAGACACTTATATTAGTAATTACTGTGGTTGCTACTCTCTTAATATATTTTGATAAGGAAAATAAGAGCATAAAATCCGCAACGACAATTCTTATTCTCCAAATTAAAAATATTGAGAAGAATATTGAGTATCTAAAAGCTGAGGGCGTTTCAGGAGAAGCGATCAACGAGCAATCACTCCATTACTCTATTCCTATTTTTGAAGAAAACGCATGGGATAAGTACAAACATAAATATGCCTCAAGACTAAGTTCCTCAGACTTTGCTAAAATAGAGCAATTTTACGAAGTTGCTCAAGCCATTCGAATACAGCAACAGCAAATAAAACAAAAAATACAGGAAAACATATTTGCCAAAACGGCACATTATTATCAACAACAGTTTAATCGATTAAATGCTTGCGTTCTAGATGGTCGAGAAGATAGAGAGAATTTGTGTTTCATTGATATGGATTACACGTTAAAACTATATAACAATCCTAAGTTTAGTGTTGGAACGTTCTTACATAAAGAGTATGGCAGTGGATTAATTAAAGGACTTAATCGGTATCAACGTCTTACTGGCACAACGGTATTTGAAAGATTGTGCAAAATCGGGAAGATTAAAAATCGATAAATTGATTGTTGTTGTGATACGTTTAGACACACCTCATCTTCTGTTACGTGTTGTATGCATCGAATTATAAGTAAGTTACAAAAGATTAAGTGTACTGATGGTGTACTAATTAGTTGGATAAATCGAAAGACGTGACTTCGATTTTGGCATTTTTGTTTGATATGCAACTTATTGATAATTAACATAAATCGAAGTGCTATTCATAGTCATTTACCATCATTCAACCCCACGACATAGTCTCACAACCCTAAACTGTAACAGAGCCTAACCATAATCGATGGCAGAAAATGTGGTAACCTCAACCGAAAATCATCCGGGCCACCACGCCTAATCGTTAGAATTCTATCTTGACGCCATCGGTATTTTGCCACAATTCAGAGATTGTGGTGTCGGCAGTAAATTATTAACCGCAATGTGCAACAAAGCGTTCTCATTAGGTCATAAAGTTGTCGGACTGTCAGTTGACGACGAAAATCCAAACGCAGAGATACTATATATTAGAAGAATAGGGTTCAAATGTGTCGGGGAACAAATTTTTCAGGTCACATCATATTAAGACACCTGCAAATCAAAAAGGAGTGGATTAAACAATTAACCGTTGTTCAATTAGGTGAGCCTAATACGAAGACAGCCAATAACAACTATCGGGAAGCGAGCGTGCCGGATTAATCTGGCACGCCACGGAGTATAGAAACGGGAAACAGCGACATAGTTAAGTCAAGCAGGTGTCACCGATTTTTTCGTAACTTTGCAATCAACAGGTGCACGATGCCGCCATTTGACATTTAAAGATTCTCCACACTATGACTGACGAAATTCTATACATACTGCTACCGGACTTTGCGGAGCATGAAATGGTTTATCTTGCCGAAGCTGTTGCTTCTGATGAGTACGCTCTGAAAGAACAACCTAAATACATCAACAAGATAGTGGCACCCACATTGAATCCGGTCAAATCCATAGGCGGTTTCCGCACTGTTCCCGATTATTCTTTCGATACCATGCCCGACGACTATGCGGCATTAGTGCTGATCGGTGGATTCGGTTGGCAGACCCCAATTGCCGACAAGGTCACCCCGATAGTCGCCAAAGCCATAGCCAACAAAAAAATCGTAGGCGCTATATGCAATGCCGCATCATTCATGGCACGAAATGGATTTCTCAATGACATGAAGCATACCGGTAACGGAGTCGACCAACTGAAACAATGGGGTGGTGACAACTACACCAACAGCTCAATGTATCAGCACCGTCAAGCCGTGACCGACAAAAACATCGTCACCGCCAACGGCTCTGCCACACTTGAATTTGCCCGGGAACTGCTCCTGCTTCTTGAGAATGACACTCCGGAACGTATAGAGATGTTCTATCAATTCAACAAACAAGGATTCTGCTCCTTATTCAAATAAAGCGATGAAAACACTACGGTTTTATAGAATAATGCAGTATGTATTTGCCGCAATTGCAATAATAGCATTTATACGGTCATGCTTTGATGCCTTCAACTCTCTTGCACCATTATCCTGTGTAGCGACAGCATCAGCCGCATCAATAATATTCGGCCGCAGAGTGCGCCAACTGACCGAAAAGAATTCAAAAGATTGAACCATGTTCATAGCTATTCTTACATACAAGAAGCCTCTGAGTGAGGTTGACAAATATCTTCAGGCTCACCGCGATTATCTTGCCGAGCACTATGCCGCTGGAGATTTCATAGCATCCGGTCCGCAGAATCCGCGCATCGGTGGTGTGATAATGATAAAAGCCACCGACCGTGAATCTGTCAACGCCATTATCTCGCAAGACCCGTTCAACATCAACGGCATCGCCGGCTATCAGATAGTGGAATTCACTCCTACGATGTTCTGCGATGAGTCTTTACAAACACTCCTGTAAGCCATGCCATACATATCCATCGAAAGCGGGAAACTTACTGCAGAGCAAAAGAAAGAACTGATTGAACGGCTCACGGCGACAGCTTCGGAAATAACCCATATCCCGGAGCAGTTCTTCACTGTAACCATCAAGGAACTACCTGATGAAAATTTCGGCATCGGCGGCAAATCCATCGACGAAATAAAACATAATTACAAGCGATGAATCCAAATCCCAACATAATATATCCGAGAACCGGCGATACTCAAACGGTTTATCTAAAGTCAGTAATTACAAAACCGACCATCGAAGTAGGAGATTTCACAATCTATAATGATTTTGTGAATGATCCGCGCGACTTTGAGAAGAACAATGTGCTGTATCATTATCCGATAAATCACGACAGATTGACTATCGGGAATTTTTGTTCGATAGCGTGCGGCGCAAAGTTCATATTTAACTGTGCTAATCATACACTTAAATCACTCTCCACATATACTTTTCCTCTATTTTTTGAAGAATGGGATTTGCCAAAATTAGAAGTTGCCACAGCCTGGGACAACAAGGGCGATATTGTCATCGGTAACGACGTCTGGATTGGTTACGATGCTGTAATCATGGCTGGAGTCCGCATAGGCGATGGTGCAATTATCGGTACACGGGCGGTTGTAACAAAAGATATAGAGCCATATTCAATTGTCGGTGGTGTTCCTGCAAAAGAAATACGCAAACGGTTTGCTCCTGATATCGTGGCTAAATTACTGGAATTGAAATGGTGGGACTGGCCTTCTGAGAAGATAAAGAATCATATAGCTGCTATTCAATGCGGAAATATTGAAGAACTGTTGAAAATAAACGGTTTGAAAAATTAGTTAACTATGGCAAAGCGATTAGAATACATGACATTGGCAGAACTATGGGAACTGTTTCCAATAGTTCTTGTGCCGCATTGTTCTTGCTGGAAAGAATGGGCTGCTGATGAAATAAAGCAACTCCAAATAATCCTTGTGGGATTTTGCCCCATAATCAACCATATAGGCAGCACTGCCATTTCGACAATTCAGGCCAAACCTATAATAGACATATTGGTGGAAGTATCGACAAGACTGGATTGGAACAAATTACGTGATGTCATGGAGTCGTCCGGATATATATGTATGTCTGTTTCAGGAATACGTATGAGTTTCAATAAGAGATATACACCATCGGGATACGCCGATAAGGTATTCCATATACATATTCATCCAATCGGTGACAATGACGAGATATTTTTTCGTGATTTTCTAGTGAACCATCCCGATTCGGCTAAAGAATATGAGTCTCTGAAATTGAGTCTCTTGCCAAAATTCAAGCATAATAGAGATGGCTATACCGAAGCCAAAACCGAGTTTATCGAAAGAATTGTTTCTAAACGAAAGAATTGAAGTGATGAAAGTTGTAGGCATAAGTGGTAGTTCTCGTAAGAATGGCAATACTGCAATCATAATCAAAACGATTTTTGAGGAATTGAGTAAGGTCGGTATTGAAACGGAACTTATTCAGTTGGCGGATATTGATATTCAGCCGTGTCGCGCTTGTTTCGCTTGCAAGGGCAAAAGAAACTGTGTTTTCAAAAGTGATGGCTTCAGCGATGTGTTCAACCGCGTGGTTGAAGCTGACGGCATCATACTTGGCTCTCCAGTATATTCCGCTGACGTATCGTCGAAAATGAAAGCCTTTCTTGACCGTGGCGGTGTTATCGTTGCTACCAATCCCGGATTGTTGAAGCATAAGTTAGGTGCTTCCGTTGCCGCTGTACGCCGTGCAGGAGGTATGACTGCCGTAGATACGATGAATCATTTTATGCTGAACAAAGAAATGATAGTGGTTGGCTCCACATACTGGAATATGGTCTATGGCAAAGAAATTGGCGATGTCATGAACGACGAGGAAGGAATGGCAAACATGCGTAACCTCGGACAAAATATGGCATGGCTCATTAACAACCTGAAAAAAGCCACTGAAAGAAATTGAGATTCTTCTTTCAATGGCTTTCTTCAAGTTTCAAATATGCATTCCACCTGTCATGGTGTTTGGATTCTGACCTCGTTTGAGGGCTTTGAATCGGCGCAGGGCTTCTTGCATGATTTTTTCGTAACTTTGCAATCAACAGGTGCACGATGCCGCCATTTGACATTTAAAGATTCTCCACACTATGACTGACGAAATTCTATACATACTGCTACCGGACTTTGCGGAGCATGAAATGGTTTATATTGCCGAAGCTGTTGCTTCTGATGTATAATCCGCAAATCCAAAAATCCGGCGAAACCAAAACGAAAGGTTCAAAATCCGGCAAAAATCGGGGAAAATCACAATTCCAAGCGGTTATTGAAATATAAATCGCGCAACATCGGAATGATAAAAAAGAGCATCGGAAGCCAAGCAAATCCGATGCTCTTTTTTGCATATTAATCACGCAACATTATAAAGCATTATGTCCGTGTAATGGGAATTATAGTTCATTGATGCGTTGAACTCCTTTCGTGTGGCTCCGATGAAAGGATTGCCGATTTCCTTATTCTTGCCGAGCCAGTCGCACAATTCGACGATAGAGGACTTGTCGGAGGTGAAATATACATATCTGTGGCCGACAAGGACCTTGAGGACATCAAGGTAATCAGACAGTTTCCAGTACATGTTGTAAGTGCCGACATCCGTGCTGAGATACGGAGGATCGACAAGGAACACCACATCATCCCGGTCACGATACTTCTCGAACAGTTCGCGGTAATCGCAGCTTTCAACCACAATACCGTCAAGATAACCATTAGCATCATAACCGGAACGCCTGATACGGTTATACATGGTATGCTTGCGCATCTCCTCCAGTGTAGTGGCATACTTCATCGAGAACAGCAACGATGTTGACAGCGTGATATAGTCTACAAAGCCGGTTTCCGCCTCTTCCTCCGCCATCATATCAAGGATGCGTTCCCTGATTGGCTTAGGCACAATCTTCAGCCTCGGCACGGAAACCAGAATGTCACGCAGACGGTCAAGCATGGCATTCGTGCGGCCGATATTCTCAATCCGGCGTCGGTAATTGTCAAAATCGTTATATACCACGGTAGCGTCCGGACGTTGCCGTTTGGTTATATGGGACAGCAGCCCGGAACCGCCGAACAGGTCCACAAACACCTTCGCATCCTTAACCTCGCCAAGAACCTTGATATATTCTTTGGCGAACATGCGCTTCTGGCCGACAAACGGCAGGGGCGCAGATAAATATTCCTTTTTCATCTTGTTTCTTGTTTTTTCGGTTGCAAAGATCGCAATAATCAGGATAACAAAGCAGCGGGTCCACAGTCAAGGTACTGCAAATCCGCTGCATTGGAACAGTGTTATAACGCTGTTCGTCACACGTTCAGATCGAACTTCACGCCCTCTTCACCGGCAAGCAGACGGCGGGTGCGCTCCTCGTTGTTTTCGTATATATGCACGTTGCCCAGATTGAGCGTGATGGATTTCAGGGGCAGGTCAATCTGACGTGACATAAGGTACAGGTGGTACAGGTCGGCAGGGAGTCCCAGATTGGCGTCGGAGCTGCGCTGGTACGCTGTCATTACCAGCTCACCGCCTTCTATCTGGAACTGCACCAGACTGAGGCACGGAGCCTGATTGCTCTCTGCATCCGTGGAACCGAGGAACAGCACATAGTTCTTGCTGTTGCGCTTCTCCCTGTTGATCTTGGCAATAAGTGGGGGCAGTTTCTCAAAATAAGTGGGGTAACTGTTGACAAGGGTCTGGCCGCAATAGTCCCACCAGTTTATGCCCGCCTCCCGGTAACGCTCCACCGAACGCTCGCCGCTCATAAAGAGCGACAGTTCCGTTTTCAGTTTCTTACGGGCTATGCCGTGTCCCTCGAATATATCGAGCAGGTCACCCGGCAAAAGCGAAAGCCTCTCGTTGAGCAGGTAGATGATACCGCCCTTCCGGTTCTCCTGACGTCTGCCGTCAGTGAGAATCTTGTTCAGAATGTGATGATATTTGTTCATAGCCTGTGACATTATGGGTTATGGCGCAAATATACCACGTCTGAGCGCGTCTTATGCCGGTCCGGGCATATCTATACTGCACGGGGTATACAGTCGCTCTGGAAGCGTTTAATCAACGAATAGACCTTGCGCTCGCTTACGGCATACTTCTCGGCAAGCAGCACAACTATATAAGACACCTTCTCGCCATCGGCAAGCATACGGGAATAATCGGCATACAGGTCGATATAACGGGTATCCTCAAGCCTCACCCCGGAGGCATAGAGCCGGTTTAACAGCTCTCTATGGAAATTTAATATCTCAAATATCTTCATTTTACGCAATTATTTGTAATTTTGCAGCACTCTTACCTACATAACAAAAAACGACGTACCGCAGCAGAGGGTATCTTGCCCCCGGCTGTGCGGTACGTCGCATTTTGTTAGTATGTAGGTAAGAGGACTACTAACAGGCCGGGGGGCTTTTATTATGCCCGCCCCCGAACAAAGGCACTACTCCCCTACTCCAGCCAGCGGTCAACCGTGGCGATCGCAGCGGTACGGAAGGCACTGAAAGCCTCCCATTCAACCTCGTAGTCTGCGGCCTTAGCTATGCCGCCATCCTTGAGGACCTCTATCTGGTGGGTCTTTATAGCATCCTCCTCCGTCTGGCTGTAACGGCTGCGGATTATCCCGTTTATAAGGCTGTCACGGCTCATGTCGGCGGCGGCTATCAATGTGCCACCGTCGGGTTCGGCACCTGTGTAGGCGTAGCCGGTTACGGGTTCCGGAGTTTTCTCCCCGTTCCTGACCTCCGGCACATAACCGTCTATGACCTCCTCATTGAGGTAAGCCATATACCGGTTGTCATCATATTTGACGAGCGTCTTGCGCTCTGTATAGATTGCTCTTTTCATTGTCACGTGAATTTATAAAATTTCTTGTTCATCTTGTTGACCTGCTCCATCACCACAGTGGGGTATGGCAGATCCTCCTTGCTAAAATCCTTGTCGGCTTGGTCGATCATGATTGTGGAGCCCGTGTAGGAGTAGTATTCGGCATCTTTCACGGTGGGATTGCCGTCCTTGTCTTTCTCCTTCTCAAAGGTGTAGCTCTCATGCTCCTCGCCGTCAACCGCCGTCTGCACGACGGTTCGTATAATGCGCTTGTAACGGATAACGAGGCATTTCTTTGGACGTGTCTTTCGTTCCTGCCTCACTACACCATCACTGCCGGTGACTTCGGCGAAATAATCCTCGGTTTCCACTTTGCTGTCCTCGATGGCATAGTCGAGCAGCATTATCTTGAAGTCGTCCTCGCGCTCCGCATTCTTGCAGACTATGTCCGTGAACGGCCGCTTCTGATCGTATCTCATACCCTTGAACGGTATGTTGGCACGACGGTTCTTTATGACCTTTCCAAGTCGTTTTTCCATATTTATATCGAGTTTTCTTAATAATGTATGCGAATTTGCGTGGGTGGCGAACCCTATCCGGCTGGCGCACTGCAGCCGGGTTTCCTCCGGAGTCAGCCCCTTCTTCTTACATTTGGCCACCTGACGGCAAAGGGCTTTCTTATTGCGCTTGCGCAGGGCGCGGTGCGTGTGGAACGACACATAGCCGCACACGTCTATACCGCCGCTCCATACAGGCCGAACATTCCAACCCTTGTTTACCTGTATCAGATAGTCCCGGGCTAATACCATGATGCACATTTCAGTGACGAGATGAAGGAACACCTTGTCACGGTGCAACATCACAATATTGTCAGCGAAACGGAAGTATTTTACCGGCTCCCTCACATAGCGGTCAAACTTGCCTGCCATGTAAGCCACTCCCCTGCCCAGCTCCTCCGTCTGCGCCTGTGTACGGCATGTCATAAGGCTGTCGGTGACGTAGCGGTCGCGCCAGTATGCGAGTTTTTCGGGATCTCCGGCTATGCCGAACACCCCGACCGCATCATGGTCGAACTTGGCTAAAAAGAAGTTGGCGAGTATCTGTGATATTTTCAGGCCAAGCGGCAGGCCCTGCCGGAAACTGTCGATAAACTCGTCCAAGTGTCGGAGCAGTTTAGGGTCTTTGATTTTACTCCTTACCCGGTCTTTCATCAAAAAATGGGCTATGTTCGGGAAAAAGTGGTGGGCGTCAAGCTGAACGAAATACCAAGTGCCATAAGGGTCTGCATAAAGCTCCCTCCTTAAAAGGTTGATGAAGTCATGCGTCCCCCTCCCTTTGACGCATGAGCATGAACGGCGTATGAAGGTATCGGTAAACAGATTCTCGGTCTGGAGTAACGGAGCCCACTGCCGGACATGGCCCCTTACAGGAAGCTTGCTAACTATCCTGCGCTTGGGCTCGTATATCACCTCGTCCTGATAGTCGGAGGTACGCCCGGTGCCGTCCCGGTATTCGGCCAAAAGTTCCATGAGGTTGGCTTCGAGGTTCGCCGCGAAACGCCGCACGTTATCGCGGTGTTCCTTGTTCTCGGCAAAACCCCGGAATGCCGCCTCATAGTTCTTGAAGGTCTCAATCCGAGGAGATATGTATCCTCTTCGTTTCATGTCGGTGTCTTGGTGTCATTGGTGTCTAAATGTGTTTTTGGGTCAAATTGCAGAATGTAATCTGCAATTTTCTTTTGCTTCGTTACCGTCGGCTGGGGTCATTTACCCCATCTACCAGTACTGCCCGCATTTCGTTTGTTTTTCACCATGGGGTGAGGCCCTGCCGCCCCTCGTCATTCATTGTTGAGGGGAGAGCCGATGTTCGCATTGGCATTCGTGACAGCGTTGTTCACATTGACCGCACCACAGCCCGCATGGCCACCATTGTTCGTATTGGCACCACGGAAGACAGCACGGAAGCCCGACGAAGGCTCATGGACGACAGCAGCCCGGTTACTAAACCGATGCAAAATTAATGTTTTTTTCGCTTATAAGACCCGATATAACATGGAAATATGTCAAAGTACGCTTTGCCCCGGACTACGGGTGTCGGCCTGCGTCCGACACGGGGCTCCCTACGGTCGCCGGGTGCTTTGCCTCCGGCGTGTACCGAGACCACTCCGTACCCGCCGAAAACTCCGGACCCTTTGGCCTCCTGACCACCTCAGACCACCGCGTAATACTCCGGCACCAAAGGAAACTCCTCTGCGAATTCGCAGAGGGGAGAGCCGAGGTTCGCACGGGCATACGTGACAGCGTAGTTCACAGTGACCGCACCACAGCCCGCAGGGCCACCATCGTTCGTAGGGGCACCACGGAAGACAGCACGGAAGCCCGACGAAATATTACTGCTATTCCAGTAATGGTCACCTTGGTAGGTAGACTCGCTGCCTCCCACCTCAGTGGGCCACATCTCTAAACCGTCATAGCTCATGCGCTTGATCCAGCCACCGGGATAGGTCGGGGCGGTGGACTTCAACACCATGCCGGCAGTGGAACCGTAGGTATAGGTACCGTAGATGCTCGGTGTGACCCAATGCTTCATGGTCTTGTCGGCGTTGGCTTCGGCAAGCTCATCCTCGCTAACGCGCCAAATGTAACCGAAAAAGTTCTTAAGACCGAAAAAGACCGGGACTTTGGCGGTAAACGCAGTCGTGCCATCGGCTTTGACCACCGGAACCTCTTTCACTCCGAGACCGTCTGCCATATCGACACCTGCGCTCATGTGCAGGATAGGGTTATTACCGTTGTGGTTGCTCCAGCTGGTCCAATCCCAGTTGGTCACACCGGTGCCGAAACCTCCCTGATAAAGTCCGTTGGCATCCTTGTTGGCGTTGAGCGCTGCCTGTACATTGCGGGTGCCCATAATGATTTCAACCAAAATCTTCACCACTGCCGCGCCACGCATGGTTCCCGCAAGCCAGCCGGTGCCGTTCTTGTGAGCCGCAGCGGCAAACTGGGCGGTAGTGCGGTTAGTGGCGCAATGCCCCAACAGAGAATTGTATTTGCCGTCATAGTTCGCGTTGTTATTTCCACCACGATAACGCACATCGTCATTGATATAACTGACAAGGGTATCAGTGGTACGGTCAAGTGCCGCAAGGCCGGTGGCGCTAATAGAGCCTACCGGAATGCGGTAGTTGTACTGCCCTTTGATGGGATAAAGGCTGACAGCCTCGTATTCGAGGTTGCCCTGCGTCCACCGGGCGAAATAGAAAGGTTTGCCCCAGCCCCATTGGTAATGGCCCATTGAGCCGTCAAGTTTGGCGGTCTCACCGTTGGCGAAGCGGTAGTGGTTCGTGGGATCGAGCTTGCGCCGGCTGTGGTCGTTCTTGACAAGGTAGCCGCCAAGTTCCAATATGTCTTTTAAGTTCTTGAGTATCTCAAGGCTGCCGCAATAGGTGGCGGCCGTGGGTGTGGCGAGGTCCGTGCGCCATACACGGCCGCACCACGGGGCGTTGGCCATATCGACCGCCGCTGTCAGGTCCATGCACTGGCTGGAGCCGCTCTTGGTGTCGAATACCTCTATCTTCTTGTCGGTGGCGTCCATAGACGCTGCCGGCAGGTCGTCTATCTGCTCGCCGTTCTTATATGCGTCAAGCATACTCAGAAGGTCTGCTTCCTGTTGTGCTGTTAATGCCATTTTAATTCCGTTTTAATGGTGTCCTAATTATGTTTTATACTGTTCTCATTCTCATTGAGCGCCGGATCTTCCCGGAACTTGTCAGCCGCATCCTCGGAGGTCGTACCGTGACGCTCACCTCTTTCCATAAGTCCGTATTACCCGGCGGTATCACGTAGAACATGGTAGTGCCGGTGCCGGCGACTGTCAGCTTTCCGGACGGGTCAACCTTGAGGCTGCTACCCTCCTCTCTTTGATAAAGGATGTTCTGCATGACATAACCCGGCAACAACCGGGCATCGATGCGCTGCACCTTTTTGTTTTTGGTGGAGATCGTGGCCGGGGCTGACACATTGAGTATCGCCGGGGCGGCCGCCGACTCACCGGATATGGCTTTCATCAACGCCTCGAGCTCGACAATCTTCTCTCCTGCCGTCTGTGCTGCAGCGTTGGCTGAGGCACCGGCGTTCTGGGTCTCGCTTTTGAGAGTGGAGAGGTTCTGCGCCTCCGTATTGGCATTGGTGGCGGCACGGTTCGCTGCAAGTGTGGCTGCCTCGGCATTGCCCTTGGCGGTGTTCAGCTCGGCGATTTTGGCCGCAGCGTCGGTCTGACGTTTCGTTTCGTTGTTCTGGCGGGCGGTCTCCTGAGTCTTGCGGGCAGCTTCAGCGGTCTGACGTGCCGACTCCTGATTTTGACGGGTCTGCTCGTTGGCTTGACGGGCGGCCTCGTTCTGCTCAAGTTCCTTGCGCTTGTTGTCGGCATTCGTGGCGGCAGCGTTGGCTTTGGCCGTGGCCGCCTGTGCCGCCGCTTTCTCGGCGCTTATGTCCGTGATGGCGGTGGTAACACGGTTGGCGGCGGCATTGGCGTTGTCGGCGGCTGTATTCGCTTTGGCCGTGGCCTGCTGGCAAGCGGCAATTTTCACATCGACATCCTTTGTAAGCAGTTTCAAAGGGGCGAGGACGTTCTTTTCTACTCCGCCCAAGGAATAGCGGGCAGGAAGCGCGGTGATGCCTTCAAGGCTCGTGGCCACCTCGATGCGGTCCACCGCCGTTCCATGAGTGCGCAGGTATTCCAAAAACACCGGCGCAAGCTGGGCACAGAACGCCTCAAGCTCCATCTGCGGGGTCTGTATCGGTCCCATGGCCCCGCGTATTAGTCGTTGAGCATCTCGGTGATGCAGCCGGGGACCGCATTGTACACTGCCACCACTTCCCCGTCGGTAAGCCCGGTATAGGGCTTGATGGAGGTGATGAGGTAGTTGCCGGTAGTCTCAAAGCTGACACTGCCGACATCGGTGCTGTCCTTTTTTATCGTGCCGCTGATGGTGGTGTTGCCGCCGGTCACAATCTTTGTGAAGTTGATCTCTACGCCATCGGTCACTTTTTCAGGCGCGTAGTTGGTGGTTGAGTTTTCTGCTTTCTTTTCCATGTTTCATTATTTTTTAATGGTTAGACGTTGTTCTCGATTATGTCGGCCACTTGACCGTAGGCGCCGCACGAGTATGCCTCTGCAGCAATCTCTTTCAGAAGCGTGCCCTCTTCGGTGGTCAATTCCACTTCACCGGGGCTGCAGGCTATTTTCTGACAGATTTTATGCAACGCGTACTTCTTGTCGGGTGGCAGCGGTACGCCCCCCATGCTGTTGAGGTTGAAGATCACCATGCACAGGGACTCGGCTATATTGGTCGCCTTGCCGGTCTTGTCGTTGACCACCTCGTTGCCGAAGCAGTCCTTGAAGGTCTTGTCAAAATTCACTTTCATAATTCTTAATTGTTTTTAGGTTGTTCATTAATTCAATTACCATTCCCTCGGGAACTTGTGCTGGACCCATGCGCCGTAATAGGTCACGTTGTTTATTGTCACACGTATCTCACGGTGGTATATCAGGCACATCGCGTCGCCGCAACTTTGCAATGTCAAAGGGCTGGAGGGCGTCGCATAGCTCTCGTTGTCATAAATGATATAGCTACGCCCGGATTTGACCTCCCATTTGAGCGTCGAGGAGTTAAATTCACGACGGTAGCTCCACCCCGGTATCACACGGACATAGTTGCCGTTATTGGTACCGCGCTTGATAAAGAGTACATGACCGTTATCGTAGGGCTGCATGTCAGGCAGTGTCAGCTTCACTTCCCGGGTCTTGCTTTGGTAGGCGACTGCGGTGCCGTCCGTTTCCGTTGCCTTGGCGCGCCAGTTGAAATGCGTGGAGACATATACGCTGTTGACGTCACGGCCGATAGTCACGCTCTTGACCGTGGGGGCGGTGGACTGGGTGATACTGTCGTGTCCTATCACCTCGGTTTTCAAGGCGAGACCGGAAACATATCCGCCGCTTATGGCGATGGCGCTGTTGTCGGCGGCTCCGCGGGCACCGACTAGAAGCGCGTAATTATGGCCGAGACCCCACCAGTCCGACTCGTCATAGTTCTCAAAACGGGCCACGCCACGCGCGCCGGAAGAAGCCGGGAGGATGTTGCCGCCTATCCCGGCAAAACACTTGTGGGGGTCGTTGCGGAAGATGATATAAGCATCATTCGTGAATGTACCGTCATCATTGCGGTTGGTCAGACCGTTGCCGCCTACGACAAAACCTCCTATGTGCGTGGTGCCGTTGACCTCCACACGGAAGGAGTTGTTCATCGTCACCATGCCGTTGAAGTTAATTTTCGAGGCGCTGATAGTGACGGACTCGGCGCTTTGGTTGATCGCCGAAATGACCCCGTCCTTTTCAACACGCATGGCTATCTGGGTGGAGTGCACGTTGATGCTCGCCTCTGCCGTGTTGACACGTCCGGTGAGGGCGTCCACGGTCGTTTTGGTGGCGTATATCTGACTGGCATAGGCTGTCGTCACAAGACCGCTCGTATTGGTCAGCCTGCCGGAAGAGTCAAAGCTTCCCACCACCGTGCTGATCTTGTCCTTGTTCTGCAGTATGTAGCTTGCGGCGTCCTGCTGGTCGGTTATGTCCTCCCACTTGTTACTGTTGTCATATCCGATATAACGGTAGGTATGGCCATCGGAGGTGTTGTGCCATGTGGCACCCACATTCTTATGCTCCTGACCGCTCGGCCACGAATTCCAAGGATTATTCGCCTGATTGTACACCTTGGCGTCACCCGCACTGTTGGCTATGGCGGCAACCGCCTCTATCCTCGCTTTGGCGGTGTCGAGGTCGCCCTGCACTCCGGCGACTGCCGAACTGATGGAGTCCGTCTTGATGCGCAATGCCGATATGGCGCTCTCATTGGCACTTATCCGGGTGGCGTAGTTGGTGATGCTGCCCTCGGCGGCATCAAGCCTTATGCCGAGGTTGGTGACCGTGCCGTTGAGCTTGTCGTATTTGTCGGCATATATCCTTATCTGCTCCTCGGCTGCGTCAAGGTCAATACCGAGCTGCGTCACTGTGCCCTTTAGGTTGTTGATGTTGGTGCCGAGCAGACGGATATTGCCGGCGGTCTGGATTATCTGCGTTGATACCTCTTTTTTGAAGTCATCAAGGGGCTTGTCGGTCACGGATAATATCGACACGTACATATCGCCGGTGTACTGTAGCACAAAGTCACCCTTACCGTCCCATGTGCCCTGCCATTGAAGATCCTGCCATTCCATCGATGCGGTAACGGGCACTGCCGCCGGAACCGGGAGGGAACCGGGTTCCGAGGTCGCGCCGCTCATGCCGACGGTCAGGGTACCATCGGTTCGGGCAAGGAAACGGATGCCCATATACAGGGTGTCCTTGACATCGACCCATTGGTCGGTCATGTCGTTGTGCGTGGGCGGTACATACTCCTTGTGGGTGCCGGGCTTGCGGATCAATGCGTTCGCCTGACGGATTGAGCTCTTTTTCAGATGCAACACATTGCGACCGTCCAGATGCTCTATGCCGGCGATCCTTCCGTCGGCTATATAGGTGTTGCCGTTCATAAGCAACGCCTCGCCGTTGGAGGTTATGACCTTGCCGTCATCCTGCACGGTCCAGCCGTCCATGGTTTCGTCAAATGTGGCGTTACGCAGGTAGTTGTCATCCCCGGTAAGTTCATAACGCAGGTTGCTGTATCGCGTTGCGAACATCGCCTTGAGCATCTCTATCTTCGCGTCGATGCTCTCCCCTGTACGGCGCAACCGGAAGTCGCCCACGGCATACAGGTTGGTCAACAGTTCGCCGAAACCGTCAAGCCATCCGAAAAGGTGATGGTGTATACCTTTCAGGTTGCCGAGCCTACCCTTCAGATAGTTGTCGGGGTCGGTTTTCATGCCGTACACGATATCCATGTACGGGGTGGCGGTGCCTACCGTGATAATCTGGATCAGTCCCTTTCTGTCCGCATCGGTGGCATTGTCAACACGGGTGAATGTGTCGCCTTTGGATATGACATCGACTGCCGGTCTGCCGTCTGCCGATACAAAGTTTTTGAACTCCACCCAGTCAAGGCGGTTCTCTCCGTCCGACCGGCTTCCGCAGCCGGCATCGGTTATGATCAGCTCGTAATGCTTGGTGATATAATGGCCGTTCTCTTGCGAGGGCATGCCATTGTATTGTTGCACCATGATATAGTCGTCCGCACGGAAAGGGTTGTAAAACTTGCCGTCACGGGTATTGAGATAGACGCGCCCGGTAGCCGGGTCGTAATGGTCCACCTCCATCATGCCGGTAAAGATACGGTTGTCGTTCTCTCCCAACAGCTGTGATATCACCATGGTAAAAACACGGAGGGTGCCGCGTATCACTATGTCATCGAACTCGCCGGTATATTTCGTTTCGGGCACGCCGAGGGCGTTCAGGACTTCGCGCTTGAATATAGCCCACCCCTTGCCTCCTATGAAGCCGGAGATGAAGTCCTCGCTTGACAGCTGCCCCCGGAATTCAGACGCACCGTTGACCTGCAACTGCGCAAGGGTGGCCTTGAGCCGGGTGAGCAACTCGCCGAACACAGCGTTGCCGTCGGCATCGACTTTCGCGCCGCTCAATCCCTCCTTGTAGGTGCCTACTTCGAGTCCGGCAAGGAACTTGATCAGACCCGCCGCCTCGTCGTCATGAAGCCGTGACAGTGCCCGCTTGGCTATCTCCTTTATCGTGCGCAAAGCGCTCATGAGGTTGTTATCGGTCAAAGGCGTGCCGTCCCCGGTTTTGACTATATCCGGCAAATTACCCCGTGACAGTTGCACGTATGCCTTCACCTCGTCGATATTGCCCTTTATCTTGTCAAGGGCACCGGTGGAAAGCGCGTCGCTGATCTCGAGGTCCATCTGCGACGGAAGGTTGACCTTGCGGGTTATCTTCGTTATGCGGCTGTCCTTGTAACCGGTCTCCGGGAAATAATCGGGACTCTCAAGCCGGACACGCTGCCCCACATGAAGCTCGAGCTTGCGCCGCTCAATCTCTATATAGTCCGTCGGGGCCTTGAAACAGGACACATCGACACAGTGCCGGCGATTGTACTCATGCACGGCGTCAAGGTATTCGGCCTCGGCAAGTGCGTAATACTCATCCGGCATACGCATGTTCCATGGTATGTAACGGTCTCCCGGCTTGGGCACAAGCACACCGCCCGGCAACTGTCCGGAGTCTGTAAACTGGGTGATTATCTCGAACTCCCGGGTATCACTGTCAAAATTGATTTCAAAATAGTGGGTGCCGTTGTCGTCGTTTCCCAGCCCGGCAAGCTCGCTGCCCTCTTGGAATGTCACACGTTTTACCAATGTGCCGAGGTCATAATTATTGGGATCGAAAGGCAGATTATTGTCTATGAAATAATATACCGTGAATTTGTCGCCGTCATCATTGGTGCGTTCTTCGCTGCGTACGCTGCTTACCGTTCCGGTATAGCGCGGGAATATGCCTGCAAAGGCGTTCTCCTCGTAATGATGGATAATGCCATACTTGTCGGTGTTGACATCCACATACTGCGCTCCTCCGGGCAACTGCAGCCGACTGTGACCGTATTTCGCCGGATCTATGTTTTTCGACGATCCTGTGGGGAACAGGCGCGTATAGACCTTTGCGTTGTCTGCCACATCGGGCTGTATCTTCGTCAGACCGTTCCGGTAGCCGAGAGTGACGCGTTCCCCATGTTCACAACGGCACAGGTTGACGGTGGTGCCCTCTATCCAGTATTCAGTGCCGGCTGCATCAGCCACCGCCTTGAGCCCCTCGTCGCAATATTTGCCGTGGTAGTCCACAACGATATTGTCGCCGGCTTCAACGGTACCGACCTTCCAGTCATTGGTCCCGAAACCGGCATTGATGGATTTCACGATGAGCGCCACATGCTCCCGGGGCGGGGCTGTCAGCGTGAACACCGGCTCATTGCCCCCGTCTGTGGTGTTGAGGACAAGGAACCGGGAGATCAGGTTCTCCAGCCCGTAGAGCTTCAACGAGTACTCCCACTCGACTGTGGATTTCTGTACCGGACGGTATTTCTCGGTCAGCCAGTAGCGCCGCCACATGAAGTCAGCATAATCGTTCACGCCAAGCGACACACGTTCCGGAAGGATGAAGGAAACATTCAGGACATTGCCCGCCTGTATCTCCTCCGCCTGTGTGCTGTTGTCCCTCGGTTCCACCGTGAGCTTCAGCCTGCCGTCGCTTGAATATATTTTAAGTTCCATTAGAATATCGTTTTAATGCAGTCAGAATTCGGGGTTCGGCTCACGGAATTTGACCGTGAAACGCGCCGCCACCATGCCGCCGCCTATATCTTCCAGATGCTCGTAGTCCGAGCAGTCCTTGTAATAGACACGGTAGGTGCGGCCAAGTTCCGGGACTCCCATGTCAAGCCAGCCGTCGGTGCCTTCTTTCAGGAATGACACGAATGCGTCACGCCTTGCGATGAAGGACGCCTTGTCGGCAGCCGCGACCGCAAACTTCAACGCTATGTCGCGGGGCTCCCATTTCTGCACGAGTTTTTCGGGCAGCTTCTCGCCGTCCTGCTCCCGGAAGCTGACCGCGACATGGCTTTTCGTTGCCGGCGGTTTCTGGAGGGCGGAGTAATTCTTGGTGTCGCCCTCCTTCTCCTCCGTGAGCCATGCGCCGAAGTCACTCCAGACATCGCGCCCGTTTATATAAAGCAGCCCGTTCATTATATCGGTCATAGTGATCTCAGTTTTATTCCGTTCGTACGCAGTTCATGTATATCTTCGGCCATCTCCGGCAACGACTCGACATTTTCCAGAATTTTGCCTATGGTGTCGCACAACTGCCCGAACGTGTCCATGAAACCGTCAAGGGTCTCATCGATGGAAGCAGCGTGCATCTGGACGCTCGTGAACAGGCCCTCGAGCTTGGTGCCCTGCTCCTGACTCATCGCGGTATATACGCCGGCCCGGGCGCTCTGGGAGCCTCCCGCGGTGTCACCGTCGTTTTTCCATAGGTCAAAGCCCATGGCGGCCGCTTTCTCCTTCCATGCCTCCATCCATGCCTGTGCGGCATCCACGTTCTTGCCGATATTGTCATAGAAGCTGTCGATAACGCCCATGGCATCGTTGGCTATGGCCTCCTCGCTTTTGCCGCTGCCGTAGATGCTTTTCAGTTTTTCCTGAAGATCCGCGAACTTGTCGGCAAAGAACAGTGAATAGGCTATCTGCTCCCCGAGGTTCTCGAGGACTCCGGCGGCATTGGCGGCAAAGTTTTCCAGAGCCGTGCCGCTACCTTGCAACGCCGAGGTGACAGCGTCCATGATCCCGGAGCCCAGACTGCCGAACGTTTCGGTCAGGTAGTTTTCAAGCGACTCCTCGGCCTCGTCCATCGCGTCTTTAAGCTCTATGAGGTTCTCAAGGTAACTGCGGGTCTCATCGCTCATTTTCCGGGTGTCGAGTATCACGCGAAGCATCTCGGTGTCAAGTTCGCCGTTGGCCTTGATAAGTTCGGGGTATACGCTCAGTATGGAACTGTACAGGTCCTTGCCTTTGCCCCACCCGAACAGGCCGGTCTTTTTATGCCCGGTGACAATCTGGGCGTTGTAAAGGGCTCCGAACCCCGCGTTGTATGCGTCAAGACGCTTGCGGTATGTGCCCCCGGCATCATTTGTCAGGTGCTCCCAGAAGTTCTGCTTCGGAGCATCACCCTGCAGTTCCTCCTTGAACTGAGCCAATGCCTGACGGTAGACCTCGATGGCATTGGCCGCCTTGGCCACCTGCTTCTCACCGAAAATACTCTCGGCATCCTTCATCAACAGGTTCTGCTGCAGAAGCAGGAGGTTATACTGGCGTTGGAAATCGAGCTTGGCACGCTCTATCTCTTTCAGGGCTTCTCTGTGGCGGGCTTCCGCAGCAAACGCCGAGGTCAGGAACTTAATCCCCTCCCCTACGGCTGCGCCTATGCCTCCGACAATGCCACCCTGCGCAAATCCCTGCCCTATGTTTGATACGGCACCCATCACCTGCTGAACGCCATTCACGGCATCGGAAATCTCACTTTCGCCGAGTTGCTCGAGCATGGCGCCCAGTTCCGCTCCGGCTTCCTGCGCCGCACCGGCTATGGTACCGATCGACCCGGCTATCTCTTTGGCTCCTCCGGCTCCACGCAATCCGGATATACCGGTTTTGAATGTCTGGAATATCCGCTCCCATTTGTTGGTGGCGCCCTTGCCACCTCCGAGCAGTTTGTCAAGCGCCTTTTTAAGTTTGTCAAGTTCTGCCGGGCTTGCTTCAATATTCTTGAGCTGCTCATCGCTAATGAAGGTAAGCCCATCCGCTGTGCCTTTCCCGTTCAGATAGGCACGGAGTTTGCGGGCCTGTGCGATCAGGTCCTGCAATGCGTCAAGGCTCATGCTTGAGTAATCACCGAAGAGATTGCGCAAAAAATCATTGTCCTGCGCCATACTCCGGGCTTCCTCGTCATTTATCGCCTGAATGCCCTGACGCACTTTTTCCCGGGCGACATCTATTGCCCGGTCTATCTCATCGCCGTTCTCTGCGGTACGTGCCGCCTCAAGAGCCGCCATGTCGGCATCGCCCTGACGCTTGATAGCCGAGCGTTGCGCCTCGTAGTCCTGATATTTGCCTAACAGTGCCTGCAGCTCATCCTCGCGCTTCTTCTGTCTGTCGGCTGCATCCTTGTTTTCCCGGGCTGTAATTTCTGCCGTGGTGGCGTCATATATCTGCGCCGCAAGAGTGCGTTGGGTGGCGGCCTGCGCATGGATATTGGCAAGCTGCTCGGGTGTCACCTTCTCGCCGGCTTCCTTGAGTTTCCGGTATAGTTCCACCCTTTGCTGCTCCTCGGTGGTGATACGTTCTTTTTCCCGCTCGAAATTCAAAAGAGCCTCGGCGCGTTCTTTCTCGTAGCCTTCCCGTATAATGTCTATGCGGCGGTCCTCAATCCTACGGGCTGCCTCGAGCTCCATTTCGGCAAGGGTGTTCTTTGGCTTGGCGTTTTCCGTGGAACCGCCGGGTCCCTCGGGGGCCACGAACCCGCCGATATGCGATTTTTTACGTAATTCTTCCATCTGACGCTGCAGTTCCTCCGCCTCGGCAAGGCTCGCGCGCCGTTTGTCCGTGGCTTCCTTTAGGGCCTTGTTATATGCCAGTTCTGCCGGGTCGCTGCCGTAATGCCCTTTTTTACCGCCTCCGAAAAACATATAGGCCTTGCCGCCCGCGCCCCAGAAAGGGCGGTAATGTTCCACTCCGTTAGCCTCTATGCCGGCTACCTCCTCATCGGCTTTCACAGCCTTGTCGACCAACGCCTGCGCCTTGGCCTGCAGGAAAAGCATCTGCACATAGTCCTCCCCTTTCCGGATCAGGACATCGTACCATTCGGCGATGGTGTTGTAATAACCGAAACTCTCGCCGTATTTGCGGTTAAGCTCTTCTACCTTCACACGCTCCTGCTCCTTGGTGCCGGTAAATTCCTTCAGTGTCCGGGCGGTACTGTCAATCTCAAACCTGGTCTTGACCATCCGGGCACGGCCGGAACTTTCTATCTCCACAAGTTCACGGGCCTTCTCCGCCGCTTTCTCCTGCGCGTCGGAGTATTTGTTCCACGCTACGACAAGACCGGTCACGACAAGCGACAAGCCCAATGTAAGCGTTGCCATAAGCGCGGTGGCGGCCGCATTCGATATGCCGAGGGACACCGCGAGCCTTGTATTGGCCGCGGTCAAAAGATCCTTGGCTTTCCGTACTGTGACAAGCCGGAAAGCGGAGTCCTTGTTGAGCGTGTTGAACACCTGCTGCAGCCCCATGGTGATTGCCATGACGCTCTGCACCCGCGTCTGTATCTTTATCAGGTCCTCGTTCTCGGAGGCGAAGGTCCCCATTATGCCGGTGGCTACGGTAAGCAGCCCGGAAAGGCCGTTGACACCGCTCATCACGCCTTGCAGCCCGGCATCGTCATGCGCAAGGATATTGGTCTGTGTACGGAGGTCCCCGATTGTGTCAGACAAGGTGGCCGCCTTGGAAGCCATCTCCTGATACTCACGGGTGTTCTGCTTGCCCTCGAGACGCATCCGTGCCATGGCGTCCAGAAGCTCGCGAAGTTCCATGGAAAGGCGCTTGGTGGAGGCGGCCGTCTTTTGATGTTCCTCTTCCAATGAGGCAAGGATAAGCTTGTCCTCGGCAAGGGCCTTAGTGCAGGCCTCTATCTCGGCGCGCATCTCCATCTGGGCCTTGCCGGGGCCCAGCCGGTCATACTGTTTCTTAAGCTCCTTGAGACAGTTTTCCACATACCGGATCTGCTCCTTCTGGGCGGCGATGCGCTCGGTGATGCCCTCGGCAACCTTTTCCGTCTTGTCGCCCAAGGACTCGGCCGACTGCCCGGCCTTGTCAAGTCCGGGAGTCAGCTTGTCACGCATGAGGAATTCTATCTCGACTGGTTTCATCTGTCCTTACTGGTTCTGTTGTAATCTTGTTTGAAAAAATCCGGCGGTGCTTTTAGGCTTCCCGCCCTTGCCCTGCCCGCCGCTTTTGCCTTTGCGCCGGCTCTCATAATGGGGGGCGTCGGCAAGCATCATGCGCAGGGTCTGGTAATTCACTTTCCACATGATGTGGTCACGGCTCCAGCCGGTGGCGGCGGCTATCTGCCAGACAATACCGAAGGGGCTATGGCTCCCGACATACTCGGTGGTTAACTCCCCTTCCTTTTTTGGCTCGTCCTCGGTGCCAGAGGGTTCACCCGCTCTACCGATCCGATAATGTCCATAAAAGACTTGGTGCCAAGCAGGGTGATGAAGCGCATGTTCGCGCCCTGCACCCAAAGGTCATCCACCAGCCACCGCAGCATCCATGCCACAACAGGAGTGAGAAGCCATCCTGACAGTTTCCCCCTGCATATCGTAAGCGCCACCATCTTGCTGACCCGGACCCCGTGAAGCGCCATGTAGGCAAGCTCCTCGTGCTTGTTGAAACGCGCCATCTCCTCATGGGTGACACCGGTTTCAAGATAAAGTCTGGCGATGCGTATCTGGTTGCCGAGGCACGGCCGTTTCATGGTGAGCCGGATTTGAAAGGGGTTGCGCCGGAACGGTATCTTTACCCGGAGCAGGGGCAGCGACACCCCGACATCAAGCAGGGCGTCGGCCGCCTCTATTTCAATCTCCTTCCGCATGGCTTAGGCGTTGCCGGCTTGGGACAGGGTGACCGTGACCTTTTTTGCCGGATCGGAGGCGAGGGTGAATTCCACACTGCCGTTACGGGCCGCTCCGGTGTTGGCCGAGGCTGTCACTGTGATACGTCCGTTGACTATCTCCATGGAAAAGCCTGCCGGAAGCACTCCGGCGGTGAATGGGCCGGAAGCGTCTATCTCGACCACCTTGCTCTCGCCGGCCTTGCTGAAAGAAAGCTGTGTCGGAACGGCGGTGATGAATGGTACTGTCGGGTACATGGCGAAGGGAGAGCCGCCGTCCGCCGGCTTGACCATCTCCAGCTCGCACTCTATGCCGAGGGCGCTGTCGCCACCGATCTTGCCGCGCACAAGCCCGTCGAGGGTCATGTTCTTTATCTCGATGGTCTGCCCGGTGCCGGCAATGATCTTTAACGGGCCCGAAAGACTCACTGTATCAGCCGGGGCATCCCAGCGTTCACCGGTCACAGTGCCGCCCATGACATCCTTGCAGTTCTGGGGCAGAAGCTCGATAAGGGTGAATTTAAGGATATTGGTGCCGTCCTTCTTCTTGATCTTCTTTACCGGGGCGGTGCGCACCTGAGCGCCCCACAGCTTGATATATTCCGCGGAGTCGCCTCCCCAGTCTATGCCGTCATCCGAAATGACACCGATTTTCTTGTTGTTGAACACCAGCGCGTCAAGCAGCATGATGTAACCGTCGTTTGCATATACCATAACTTATATTTTTAGAAATGTTGTTATTACGTTTTTAAGTTTTCTTGCCGGCGAAGCGCACAACAGCCCGGCCGCAAATCCCACAAGCGCCCACCAGTGGCGGGTTTCGGGAGGCTTCTCACGCGCTTTTGTCGACTCCTCGCGCAGCGACTCCAGTTCGGAAGCCTGCGCGCTGTGCCGGTTCTTGAGCCATGACAGCTCCCACTGCAGGCTGTCGACCTCCCGGCGCTGCTCCATGCTCATGTCACGGTAATACTGATAGAGCCTGTTGATGGAGTCACAGCGTCCGGTGACTTCGATACGGTCGCCCCTCTTGCGGATCTCGACTCCGGCGCGTCCCTCCTTGGCGGTATACCCGGCACCGTCGGGAAGGTCACGGAGGTTCTGTATCGGCACATCCAGACTCGCCGACTCCGCTGCTATCCCCTCCGCCGTGACGACATGGGTCGTCCGGTGTTCCGTCATGTCCGTGGTCGTCGTTGTCGCAATCCCCGACCGGCCGCTCTCCAGCGTGTCGCGGTATTCGTAGCCGGTTGTCGTTGACGCCTCCCGTGACACGCTTCTCTCCACGTGCCTCGTGGTTCCGCACCCCGCGGTGATAAGCGCCACGGCCGCCATTATTGTCAGGGTCGCCCCTCTGATTGGATGTTTCATTGTTTTTCTTTGTCAGTTTTATTATTTCGCCGCGAAGGAGATCCACCTCCCTCAGAAGGGCGCGCTGCTTCTGCAGTATCTCCTCCTGATTGGCTTGCAGACCGGCATTCTCTTTCCTGAGCTGCACGTTCTCGGCAAGGATCTTGCGGTTCTCCTCGGACAGCATGTTGATGGAAGCCTGCAACTTGGAGAGCATGTCGTTGTTATGCTCCCTGCGGCCGACAAGCCATGTGAACACGCTGCCGAGAAAACCGCCCGGGAGGGAATACATCAGAAAGTTTAGCAGGATATCCATTGCTTCGTTGATTGATTATTGATTGATACCTATTGATTTCAGCCACTTCCGCACGTCAAAACTCGGACAGGCCTTGGCTGCGACCTCGTTATGCCCTATGATGCGCACCGAGGGAAAACGCTTGTGGAAATCCTTGACATAGTTTTCCATCGCCCTGAGTTGTGCCGGAGTGCGGGTGTCCTTCGGTTTGGACATGTCTTTTGTCATGCCGCCGGCATAGACTACATGGCGGCTTACCGAATTATAGCCCTTGGCTCCGTTGGTGATCTCCCACGGGTCCACGTTCGCATCCTCGTTGTTGTCGACCAGACGCTCAACCGTGCCGTCAAGGTGGATAATGTCGGTATAGCCGACCTGTTTCCATCCCCTGCCGCCCTGCGACACCGGGCCGAGGTGCATGCGCCTTATGTCGGCACCTGTCACCTCGCGCCCTTCCGGGGTCGCGGTGCAATGGAGTACGAGGTATTTAAGCCTGCCCGCCATCGCCCTCCGGAATTTCGTCATCCGACAAGTCCGTCACATTCTCCAACCCGAACACTCCTTTTTCCGAAGCGCCCTCCGGCACGCCGGCCGGATTTTTGAATGCCGGGTTCTCGCGGCCGTCAAACACCACAAACTCCTCGCCGAAACCGATATTGGTGTCGGCCTTCATAAGCAGCTTGAAGAAGTAGAGTTCGCCGGCGTTGCTGTACTTGTCAATCTGGATCACACTCTCGTCATCCTGAAGGTTGACCGCTACAAACAGATTGCCGTCGGCATCCGGGGAGCAGAGGGTCGCGACAATGACACCGTCGGGCCATGCGGCCACCGTTTCGATGGTGATGCCCTTGTAGCGCATACGGTTCATCTCGGTTTCATCGGAGTTCTTGTGCTCGCGCTGGGTAAGCTCGTCATCGTAGCGGTCGAAATCGTCGATGCTCATGAGGATGCGCAGGTTCGGGTTGGCGCGCATCGCCTTGGGGATGGAGGCACGGATATCTTTCAGTACCCCAAGCATGGTGGTGCTTTCCGAATTGACGACGATGCAGTCCGGGTCCTTGGCGGCCTGTGTCAGGATGCCGTCCATCAGCTCCTCGTCGGTATCGCCGTATTCCCCGTTGACATAGTGCCAGCCGAGTTCGAACTGCACCTGCTTTGAAAGGGCGTCAAGGAGAGCGTTCTGAGCTTCGGGGGGAAGCTGCGAGAACACGAGGTTCCCTTTCGGCTGCCATTTGCGCCATATATGCTCGAACGCGCGGGGATTGAAGGTGGTGAACGCCATGAAATCCTTGGGGTCAAGGGAGTGCTCGCTGTAATCGAAGTTCCCCTTGCTGTCCTCTACGGTAGGATTGACTTTTTGCTTCTGGAGCATCTTGCCCGTCTTTAGACGGGGGATGCTGATTTTCTTCTCCACTCCGGGAATGACCATGATGAGTCCCTTGCTCACAAGCTCATTGCCGGTGGAGGCGGTGGTAAGGATGGTTTCCAGTACCTCACCGTTGTAATTGGTGTTTTTTACTACTATTGCCATAGTGTCCTTTATTATGGTTGGTTTTACTTCTTAAGCCGGTCTTTTATCTCTTTCATGCGGCGTGCGAACGGCCCATCGCTGTCGGTCGGACGGTTTATGTCCTCCATGACCTTGCGCTTGGGGGTGAGAGCCGCAAGAGCAGCCTTGCCTTCCTCCATATCACGCTTCAATATGTTCTCGAATGTGGGGCGCGTCCGGGCGTTGATACGGCCGTCCTGCTCGGCCGCGTCGAGAAGGGAAGCACGCTCCGTTTCCTCTGCCTCGGCCGCCTTGTCCTCAAAGCCTTTGACCTTCTCCTTGAGTTCCCTGTTCTCGTTTTCCAGTCCGGGAACCTTGCCTGCCGCCTTCTCAAGGGAGTCAATCTCCCTGAGAACCGCGGCGTCATCCGCGCAATCCTTGAAGCGCGGATGCTTTTTTAATTCTTCTAAATTCATCTGGTTGTCGTTTGATGGCTTGTCAAGCCGGTTATTGAATATGCTGTATATCTGCTCCGGGGTGCTGTCGTCCGGTACCGGGTCGGCATCATAGATACCGTCCACAAGTCCGAGCGATAATGCCTCCCCGGCGGTCAGCCAATGGTCGTTGTCATCAAAATAGGAGGATTTTATTTGCGCCTTGTCCGTTTTCAGCTTTGAGGCGAGCATATCGGCAAGACTGTCCTCGAGTGCCTGTATCTCATCTATGCACCGGCGCAGCTCGGTCTTGTTGCCATAGCATCCGCCACTGACGCTGTGGAGCATAAGCCGGGCATATTTGCTCATGGTGACAGGCTTCCCACACAAGGCAAGCACGGCAGCCATGCTTGCCGCCACACCGTCTATATATATATGTATGTCGGCCCGGCTCCCTTTCAAGGCATTGTACAAAGCTATTCCGCTGTAGACGTCGCCCCCTATGGAGTTGATGCGCACATCGATCCGGGCACCGGAATTCTCGGCGGCTTTCAGCTCCGACACGACATTGCCGCTTTTGACATCGCCGTAATCCCCGATTTCCCCGTAGAGAAAAATCGTCACGGTGCCGTCAGGGGCTGTATGTATATTCAAATATTTGTTCATTATCACTGGATTTGATGCGGTCCTCCCGCGGTTTATGGTGCAAAATTGCTATAAAACAACGGGGTATGAAAACAGTGGTTTTATCATACAGCTTTATGGCCGCATGATAACGCCGTAAAGTTGTATCATGCGGAGCCTCTTTCGCCAACTCCCTTTTTTATAGCAATTTTGCATCATAAAAATCAGGATTATGGCAGATTTAACGAACGCCCAGAAAAAGGAATGGGCAAAAACATTATACCTCCGTGAGAACCTCACCCAACAGGAGATTGCCGACCGTGTAGGATGCTCCCGCGTCACTGTGTCAAACTGGGTACGAGCCGGCAAATGGGAGGAACAGAAGGTGGGTATCACCTTGACAAGGCAGGAACAGGTAGGAAACCTCTACCGACAGGTGGCGGAAATAAACCGCTCCATCGCCGACCGTCCCGAGGGTGAGCGGTTCGCGACATCGAAGGAGGCAGACATCCTCGGTAAACTGGCGGCGGCCATCTCGAAGATGGAACAGGAGATAGGCATAGCCGACACCATAAGCGTGCTGACATCATTTATCGAATGGCTGCGCCCGCTTGACCTCGAGAAGGCGAAGGAGATTACACGGTTTGCGGACGCTTACATAAAGGACAAGCTATGAAACAGGTTGACAAAATAGCTCTTCAGGACTGGGAGAAGTTCAAGGAGGACATAGCGCGCTCGACTCCGGTTGACAAGAGCATGACACATGCCGAACGAGAGAAACACCGCATATACCTCGAGGCCCACCCCATTGAATGGATAAAGTTCTTCTGCGCCCCCTATGTGAAAAGCGAGTTCGCCGGGTTCCATAAACGGGCCATCAGGCGCATCATAGCCAACGACGAGTGGTTCGAGGTGCTGTCATGGAGCCGTGAGCTCGCCAAATCGACCATCACCATGTGCATTATTCTGTATCTGGTACTGACCGGGCACAAGCATAATGTCATCCTGACCTCCAACTCCAAGGATAACGCCGCAAGGCTGCTCGCGCCATACCGGGCCATGCTCGAGGCCAACGGACGCATTATCGCGTATTACGGCGCGCAAATGACTCCGGGGGCATGGACGGAGGACGAGTTCCTGACCAAAGGGGGCGTGGCCTTCCGCGCCCTTGGAGCCGGTCAGTCGCCACGTGGCTCCCGAAATGAGGCGATAAGGCCGGATGTGCTGCTCGTGGATGATTTCGACACCGACGAGGACTGCAAGAACCCGGACATCATACAGAAACGGTGGGAATGGTGGGAAAAGGCCCTCTACCCTACCCGCTCCATTTCCACGCCTACATTGATTGTCTTCTGTGGAAATATAATCGCAAAGGACTGCTGCGTAGTACGCGCCGGTGCCATGGCCGACCACTGGGACATCGTGAACATACGCGACAAGGATGGAAACTCCACTTGGCCGGAGAAAAACTCGGAAGAGTCTATCGACCGAGCCCTCTCTAAAATAACCACCAGAGCAGCCCAAGGGGAGTATTTCAATAATCCGATATCTGCCGGGGAAGTGTTCGAGACGGTCACTTATGGCAAGGTGCCGTCCCTTAAAAAATTCAAGTTCCTTGTTGCATACGGGGACCCGTCCCCCGGCGAAAGCAAGGCGAAGAAGGGCAAGTCATTCAAGGCGGTGATGCTGCTCGGGAAACTCGACGGCAGACTGTATGTGATAAAGTCGCGCCTCGCAAAATCACTCAATGCCGAGTTCATAGACTGGTACGTGCAGCTCCTCGAGCATGTCGGCGATGCCGCCCCGGTCTATTGCTACATGGAGAACAACAAGCTGCAGGACCCGTTTTTCCAGCAGGTGTTCCGGCCCCTTGTAGCCAAGGTCCGCAAAGAGAGGGGGATACAACTGTATATCAGACCGGACGAGCGCAAAAAGACGGACAAGGCCACCCGTATCGAGGCGAACCTTGAGCCTATGAACCGGGAAGGGAACCTGATACTGAACGAGGCCGAACGCGACAACCCGCACATGAAGGAACTCGAGGACCAGTTCCGGCTTTTCACCCTGACATTGCGCTATCCCGCCGACGGGCCCGATGCCGTGGAGGGCGGCAACCGCATACTGGACGAGACCATGCGCAAGGTGGAAACGCCCGTCACCCGCTCCCGGTCGGAAATAAGCCGGCGCAACAAACGAAGATTATAACATATAAATTCCATATATGAGCCAATTTGTTCAACTTTCAGATTATGACGCATCCATACACCGTGAGATACTCGACGCGCTGACGCGTGACGATGATACGGTGGTGGAGATATGCGAGGACAGGGCGATAGCCGAGATGCGCTGCTACCTGTCGAAACGCTATGACTGCGACCGCATCTTCTCCGCAACCGGCGACGGCCGCCACCAGCTGGTACTGATGATGGTGCTTGATATTGCCGTGTACCATATATTCTGCATACACAACCCCCAGAAGCTGTCGCAGATACGAAAAGACCGCTACGAACGTGCGGTGGAATGGATGAAGGCGGTGGCGCGCGAGGACATCTCGATAGAGGGAGCGCCCCTCCTGCCCGAGGAGGAACGGAGCTCCGGCGCGTCATTCCGCATACGCAGCAACCCTAAACGAGTCAGTCACATGTAACCACCACCATTATGAGCAAACGAAAAAAGAACCCGGAAAAACGCCCGGGAATAATCACCTCCGGAGGCAATATCCCGCGTCCGGGACAGTCACGCCCGAACGTCATCATGCTTACCCAGCCGAGACGGTTCGGCATAGACATAGCGGACTACACGGCGGCAATCAGGACTGCCGAGAATGTGGACTTCCCACGCCGTTACAAACTGTATGACATGTACGCCGACATACTCATGGACTCGCACCTGTCCTGTGTCATAGAGAAACGGCGCAATGCCGTGCTGTGCTCCGACATCGAGTTCCGGCGGGACGGCAAACCGGACGACAAGGTTAACGAGCAGATACGCTCACCTTGGTTCTCAAGGCTCGTGAGCGACATTATCGACTCCCGGTTCTGGGGCTTCACGCTCTGCCAGTTCTTCAAGGACGGCGAATGGATCGACTATAACCTGATCCCGCGCAAACATGCGGACCCGGTGCGCCGCATCATACTGCGCCACCAGACCGACATCACCGGCATCGCATGGGACGAATATCCCGACCTGCTTTTCGTCGGGCGTCCCGACGACCTCGGGCTGCTTGCCAAAGCCGCCCCGTGGGTGATATACAAGCGCAACACCACCGGGGACTGGTCCCAGTTCTCGGAGATATTCGGCATGCCCATTCAGGAGTACACATACGACACGGACGACGAAGGGAGCCGGGAGCGCGCCATTTCCGACGCCGCAAACGTGGGAAGCCTCGCTACGTTCGTACACGGCAAGGACACCTCGCTCAACCTCATAGAGGCGGGCAACAAGACCGGCTCCGCCGATGTGTACGAGCGGTTGTGCGAGAGATGCAACAACGAGATCTCAAAGCTGTTCCTCGGCAACACACTTACCACCGAGTCGTCCGATACCGGCACTCAGGCGCTCGGAACCGTGCATAAGAAAGGCGAGGACAAGATAACCCAGTCCGACCGCCTGTATGTCCTCGACGTGCTGAACTATGAGGCCGCAGAGATATTGGCCCGGATGGGGATCGATACTGCAGGGGGTGAGTTCTGTTTCCCGGAGAAAAAGGATCTCGACCCGACATCCAAAATCAACATACTCACACAGCTCCGCACAGGCTTCAACCTGCCCGTCGATGATGATTACCTGTATGAGGAGTTCGGTATCAGCAAACCGGCCGACTACGAGCAGATAAAACGCGACGAGGAGGAACGACGCGCCCGGGAAGCGGAGGAGGCAAAGCGGGCTGCAGAACAAATACCTCAGAAAGACGGTGGCACGGACGATGATCCGGACAAACCCGCCGATCCGGAAGAGGAACAGCCGGGTGACGGCAAGGACCTGCCGGAACCTGACGAAAAACAAAAAAAGACTTTCAAGAACTGGCTGAAAAGTTTTTTCGCCAAAGCCCCGTGGAACACCGGGGCGGCTTTAGAATGGTAGTTGACAGCCTGTATTACGGCAAGGGCTCCGATGTGTCGTCCTCGTTCGATTTTTCCGACGAGGCGCTGCGCCGTGCCCTGCTGAATATTTATTCAAAGGACTTCCATCCGGCATCCGACATCGAGACCACTCTTTTTAATGAGGTATGGGCGACAATGGATAAGGCGGTTGGAAAAGCCTTCGGCAATGTGCTGCCCTCCGATCCTGACGCTGACTTTATAGAAGCACTGCGCCGGAATAACGCCGTGTTCTCGGCTTTCAAGGTACACCGGGCACAGAATGACATGGCACGTCTTTTATTGGACTCGAACGGCAATCTGAAGCCGTTTGAACAATGGTTGAACGAGGTTATGCCTATCGCAACCCACCAGTGCCGGACTTGGCTCAGGACCGAATACGACACCGCAGTCATACGCGCGCATCAGGCTGCCGACTGGCGCCAGTTCACAAGGGAAAAGGATATACTTCCTAATCTCAAATGGTGCCCGTCAACCTCCATCACACCGGGTGAGGACCATCGCGTGTTCTGGGGCATGGTGCGCCCCATCGATGATGATTTCTGGAGCCATCACAGACCGGGCGACCGTTGGAACTGCAAATGCACGCTGTCATCAACCGACGAGCCCGTGACACCGGTTCCCGCAGGAACCGGCCCGTCATCAACGCCGCAAAAGGGGCTGGAGAATAATCCGGGCAAGGACGCAAAGCTGTTTTCCGACACCCACCCGTATAAGACGGAGGCTCATGCCGGCGCAAAGAAAGCGGTTGACAGGCTGTTGAAACGGCTGGAAGAGATGATGAGGGAGATGCCGGAATATTTTACCGACGAGGAAAGGACCGCCATAGCCCGCGACAACCTCGAGATTGAAAAGGCCCTTGGCATAACAAAGGGCAAGCCTATGACGGTGGAGGACGCGGACAAACAGTCCGCAAACCCGAATTATGTGCCTAAATACATCCTCGATCCCAAGGGGATATATCAAGACAAATACGGTAAGACCTATCGACTGAACAAAAAGTATGACGAGACCAAACACCGGCCGTTCGGTATAAACTGCCAGACATGCGCTCCGGCATATTCATTACGTTTAAGAGGGTTCAATGTCACTGCAAAGGCGAACACCAAGGGTTCCAAACTCGAACATCTAAGCCAAGGATACAACTGTTGGAAAGTATGGCGCAACTTAGATGGCACCCCAGCAAGGCATACAAGCACCAATGACTGGATGGTCGACAAAAAATATAAAATAATGACCCCCAAGCGTTATCTTGAATTCTTTGATGAAGTCTGCAAGGAGGAGGGAGTGTATGAGCTTTCAATAGGCTGGAAAAGAGGAGGCGGCCACGCCACAATCATACAGCGTTTCAAAGACGGCTCACTGAAATATATAGAGCCTCAGGCTGACAATTCCGAAGGTTCGGGATATGAGTTCAAGGATCTTAAGTATCTTGCGGAGAATGGGGCTGCCACCAATCACGGCTGCCGTGGGATTATGCGTATAGACAACAAGTTATTCAATACCGAATTCATCGGCATCTTCGATAAGTGAATCCAGTATGTTCATGGCTATATCTCCCGTAACCTCGTCCACAGTAGTGCCGTCATACAGATATACCGGGCAAACTCCGGCCGTAATATCATCCGGATAATGGTAATAATAGACCTGCGCACCTTGGAATTCTCCAAGATACTCCACATGCTCGCCGTACATCGCCCGGAGCTCGGAGGCGGCCTTCATTACCTGTGACGGGATGTTCATTGTAATATGCGGTTTATAATCTGCAAAAGTAACATTATTTTTTTATTGCAACAACATTATGGATATAAAAGATTTCGCAAGGCTGGTCAAAGCCAAACGCGGTGAGCTTGACACCCTTATGCGCCGGAATATGCCGGTGATTGCCGGACGTATGGCTAAAGACCATTTTCAGGACAATTTCCGCAAGGGCGGCTTTGTGAACGGAGGTCTGCATCCGTGGAAGCCGGCAAGAAGGCTGTCATCAGGCAATCCAGCGGCCGCATCAAATTACGGCACCCTGTTGTCCGGACGCAACCACCTTTTCAGCTCCATAAAATATATGCCGGGGGATTACCGGGTGCGCGTCGCCAACGATGTGCGTTACGCCCCACTGCATAATTGGGGCGGCATTGCAAACCCGACCGTCACAGACCGCATGAGACGCTTCGCATGGGCGATGTTTTATAAATCCTCAGGACAGACGAAAAAAGCCGGTACAGGGCAAAAGAAACGCCAAAAAGGCGGTTCCGGCAAGCAGCCGGAGAATACACAGGCACAATTCTGGAAAAGACTCGCGCTGACGAAGAGGCCAAAGCTCAAGGTCAAGATCCCGCAACGCCAGTTTCTGGGAGAAAGTGCCGAACTGTCGGACAGCATAGCCGCCCGGACTGAAAATGAAATTCGTAAAATTTTAAACTCATAAAATCATGGAAGAAATTTTTATCAACATCATGGAGCGCATCGCCGGAGGCATGCCGGAACTGTCCCTCATCGACGAGGACTACGGCCAGCTCGAAATGTCTGCGGAGGAGGACCGCTACCCCGTCACATTCCCGTGCGTACTGATTGGCAATATCGATGCGGACTGGCGCGATCAGGGACTCGGCAACCAGAAGGGGGCCGCGCTCATCACGGTACGCCTTGCGATCGACTGTTACGACGACACCTCGTTTACATCCGGAACCTATGGCAAGGTAAGGGAGCGACGGCAAATGGACCTGAAACTCTACAAGACACTGCAACGGTTCAAGAGTGCCCGGTGCGCCACTCCTCTTGTACGTGTCAAGAGCCGGGATTATGCCCTGCCGGGATATGTCAAGGTGTTCGAGACTACATACGCATTCACCATCAACGACAATTCGGGGCAGTCCCTATAACTCGGGAAACAATGACAACTGGTCGTTGGTAAGACGCGGTTTCTTGACCTTGGGGAGCGCTGGTATATTTTCAGCGTTCCCGGTTCGGATCATGCGCCGGATTATAGCCATTATACGCTCCTCGGAGATAAAGAACTCACGTTCCGAGAGGATTTTCAGTGCGTCATCAAAGCGCAACCGCTGCCTCTCAGTCCAGTAATAGTAACGACGGCACAAAGCCTCGTCACGGAGCTTTATCAGTTCTTTATCCCGTCCTTTTGCCATGTGATAATTATAATGCAAAAATAGTGAATTTGATGCTATTTAGAACCAAAAAGCACCGTAAATATTTAATCTACGGTGCTTTATGGTTAAGGGGTTGCCAATATTACACTACAGCCGGCAGAAGCTCGGCTCTATCCGGCGCCATACGCCGTTCTTGTCACGCTGCGAGAAGTAGAAGTTCGTGGCGGTCTTGGTGACCGTGTGGCTCTCGCGGAAAAGGCTCATAATGGATTTGTACTCCTCGTCGAAACGGTCCTCCATCTCATAGAGCTTGCTGATGTTCTTGTAGTCGAGGTCACCCTGACGGTTGCGCTCGAGCAGGGTCATCGCCAACTGGTACATGGGATCGTCATACCCCTTCTCGCTTCCGGCCACGTATGCCTTCAGGTATTCCATAAGACGCTCGGCCGCCATGTCGGCACGTTCGTCAAAGGTCTTGACCTTGTTGCTGCGCACCTCGATCTTCATGTCACCGTCAACGATGGTGAAACTCGACTGGTCCTCCTTGCGCAACTGTCCGTACTCACGCATGATGGCGTAGAAGCCCTCGGCCTCCCGCTCAATCCAGTCGCGGAACTCACGGACATTCTCCACCAGAGGCAGTAGATGGCTCTTTACCTCGTGCATGAACTGTGCGCGTATGGACTCGTATGCCTCGCGGCGGTCACGGGTGGCCTGCCGTTCCTCGGCTCTGAGTTCCTCAAGCAGCGCCTTGCGGTCGGCCGCTGACATACCTTTTAGGGTTTCTTTGATGTTTTCTGTCATTTTGTTTATTTTAACTGGTTAGTCACTGATTACATTCTTATCCTTCAACAGGCGTTTGAACGACCTGTCACGTTCGGCCTTGCTCTCATATTTTTCATAAGTCCGGAAATCCGAGTCGGAGGTGTACCGGGCTTTTATACGCGGGGACGGGTAGTCATCTTTGCGGATAATGGTAAATCCGGCATCGATTACTTTGTTCTGGCTCTGCCGGTCCATACCTCAGTCCTCCTCGTCATAACTTTGCATCTCCGCCTCCTGACAGAGCAAAGCGTCTTCATACTGCTCATAAGTCCATTCGTTGACCTCGTTGTAGAATTCCTCGCGCTCCTCGCTCGTGAGGGTGGCGGCTGCCTCGAGCATTTGGGTTTTCAGGCTGCCGATGGCTTCTCTGGTTTCCTTTCTCATGTCACTTATTTTTTAGGGTTGTTTGTTTTCGCCTTATGGCGCGCAGCTTCTTGAGCAGCGCGTCCAGTTCGTCACAGTCAAGCCGGCAGAACCGTTTACCGGCTATCCGGCTGTCCATACACAGGGCATCGACTTTGCTCCAGTCTGCCGTGTCAACATCGAGCAGTTGCATCTGGTGGAGAACGGAGCTGCGCTTCTTACGCAGTATCTCACGGAGATTGTTGTGTTGATCCGGTACGCCCATTCATTTAGAGGGATTAAAAAATGTACATGGACAAACAACTTCCTTCCCGTCGTGCAAGGTACGCACACAGAATTCTCCACCGCACATAAACGGGCTGTCGCTGACAACCTCATGCCTATTTCCGTTCAGATCGACCATGGCCGCACCTTTCACCATCCGTTCCTTGAACTGATGGAATTTCACACTCGTGAATGCTATGGCCTGCTTGCCGGCACTTTGATAGGCAAGCAAGCCCGTTCCCAAAGAACGGCACATGGCGAGCAACGTGCCCTCAACCTCCTTGCGAGGCATTACATACTTGAACTCAACTTCCTGTTCCGCTACATCAGGGTATAGCATGATAAAATCACTTTTCTTCATTTTTTACTTTATTAGATGGTTTCCAATCGATACTCACTATTGCCATTACTTCACCGCTACCGCCGCAGTCGGGGCACGGCACGGTCTCATCTGTATGCAGATCACCGTGAAACCACCCTTTGCCGTGGCAATAGCCGCACACATGCCCTTCGCTGACAAATCCCTCCTTGTGTATGCGTCCGGGAGGAGTCAGATTGATAATGGTCTTTTTCTTGCTCATGTTATCACGAATTGAATGTTAAAATTATACTCTTGCATCAGACGCCGTATTTGAGGAACCCGCCTCGGATCTTTGCCGTAGGGGTATTCGATGCACCGGAATCTGGTGTCACACCTGATACCCTTCTTGCGAAGTTTATAAAGGAGGTTCTTGCTCCTCATCACTCTTCTGTCCTTCATCGAGTAATGCTTTTGCGGCTCCCTCCTCCCATACGGTGATCGGTTCGCCCGGGTGATCCAGAAAACGGCTTTTGCACATGGCCTTGAAGCAGCTGACAAATATTTTCACATCCGCGTCATATTCAACTTTCTTAGCCGGGCGACCCTCGGGTTTCATTCCTTCGGCATGGCTGATGAATATGAGAAGCTTGTTGGAATGGCGTTCCTTCATCTCGCAGTATGCCTGATAGCTCAGGCCGCTGTACTGGAAGGAGTCTATTATCACGATCGGCGCGCTCTTCTTACGGCTCAGGCGCTCGCTGAGCTGGTCCATCGGCTCCCGGTCAAGAACCATGAGGCGCTTGCGCGTATCTTCCATGCCGTGACGCTTGAGGGACTTCTGGAATGACAGGCTCGTTCCCTCCTCCAGACTGTCATAGATAACCTTGCCGAAGCCGCAGAGATATTTGGCAAGCTGCATCACGAACGAGGTCTTGCCATTCCCGCTGGCTCCCCATATTATCCACGTGCCGCTCTTTGCAGGGTTGCCGATGGCCGCCTGCCACTGCCCGGTGAATTCGTAGCTCGGGATTTTCATGCTCAGGATCTCACCCGGGCTGTATGCTCTTTTAAGTTTCATCTTCTATTAGTTTTTCCTCTTTGCACTCTTTGTCTATTTTCTCCACCCGGTATTTCAGATAGCCGAAGTTTATATGCGGCGGGTGATGGATCGGGCACCGCTCTCCCACCCTCACCTCCGGCAACGGGATATAAGCCCCACACCATATATGGCCTTGATACGGCCCGGCATCAATTACACGGCACGCGCTGTCTACCACGAGCCAAAGGAAATCCTGTCCCCGATCCTCAAGTGTTATCTTAGTCATCGCTCTTTTGTTTTTTAAGTTCCTCGACAAGCAGACCGGCAAGAGTCACCGCGGTTTTAGCGATGGCAACCGGGGCGCCCCATGCCGGTTCCCCCTCCTCCGTCACTTTATCAACTATCGCGGGCTTGCCTAATA
>CAIGRU010000137.1_pt1 | contig 59910 bp, 50 predicted proteins | sample 7351341 | NCBI WGS metagenome assembly CAIGRU01
GCCCGCCGAACACAATCTGAAAAATATCGATGTAGATATCCCCCGGAACGAACTGGTAGTTTTGACAGGGATGTCAGGTTCCGGCAAGTCCTCTCTGGCATTTGACACCATCTATGCGGAAGGGCAGCGGCGGTATATGGAATCTCTGTCCTCCTATGCCAGACAGTTTCTCGGCCAGATGGAGAAGCCCAACGTGGAGAAGATAGAGGGCTTGTCCCCTGCCATCTCCATTGATCAGAAATCCACTAACCGGAATCCCCGTTCCACGGTGGGGACCGTGACTGAGATTTACGATTATTTCCGTCTTTTATATGCCAGAATCGGCATTCCGCACTGCCCTGCCTGCGGGAGGGAGATTTCCAGACAGACTGTCGACCAGATGGTGGACCAGATCATGGAACTGCCGGAGGGCACGAAACTGCAGCTTCTGGCGCCGGTGGTGCGGGGGCGGAAGGGCAGGCATGAGAAGGTGCTGGAGCGGGCGGCACGCAGCGGCTATGTGCGCGTGCGCATCGACGGCAATCTCTATGAACTGACGGAGGAAATCTCACTGGAGAAAAATATTAAGCACAATATCGAGATCGTAGTGGACCGTTTGGCTGTAAAGCCGGGGATTCAGCGCCGTCTGGCGGATTCCATCGAAAACGTGCTGAATCTGGCGGAGGGGTTGCTGTTGGTGGATGTGATTGGCGGGGAGCCAATGACTTTCAGCCAGAGTTTTTCCTGTCCGGACTGCGGTATCGGCATCAGCGAGATTGAACCCAGGAGTTTTTCCTTTAATAATCCCTTCGGGGCATGTCCGGAGTGCTCCGGACTGGGCTATAAGCTGGAATTCGACATAGAATTGATGATTCCGGATCCCAAGCTGAGCATCAATGAAGGGGCTATCGTGGTCACCGGCTGGCAGTCCTGTATGGACAAGGGCAGTTTTACCAATGCACTGCTGCTGGCCTTGTGCAAGGAGTATCATTTTGACCTGGATACGCCTTTTGAAGCGTATCCGGAGAATATAAAGGAGATACTGGTCCGGGGAACAGAAGGAAAAGAGGTGGAGGTCCACTACCAGGGGCAGCGGGGCAGCGGTGTCTATCCGGTGGCGTTTGAAGGGCTGGTGCGGAGCGTGGAGCGTCGTTACAGAGAGACCTTTTCCGAGACCATGAAGCAGGAGTATGAGACGTTCATGCGTGTAACCCCCTGCAGGGAGTGCAAGGGCATGCGCCTGAAAAAAGAGTCTCTTGCGGTAACGATTTGTAATAAAAATATATATGAAATAACGTCTGAATCCATTTTGGAACTCAATGCGTTTTTGAAAGATATGCAGCTTACAAATCAGCAGCAGCTCATCGGAAAACAGCTGCTGAAGGAGATTCGCGCCAGGGTAGGCTTCCTGGTTGACGTAGGCCTGGAATACCTCTCCCTGTCCAGAGCCACGGCTACCCTGTCGGGAGGGGAGGCGCAGCGCATCCGCCTGGCCACCCAGATCGGCTCCGGGCTGGTGGGTGTCTGCTATATCCTGGACGAACCCAGCATCGGCCTGCACCAGCGGGACAATGACAAGCTGCTGCGGACATTGAAGAATCTGAGAGATCTGGGGAACACCATGATTGTGGTGGAGCATGACGAGGATACCATGTTGGAGGCGGACTATGTGGTGGACATCGGACCCGGTGCAGGCTCCCACGGGGGAGAGGTGGTAGCCTGCGGCACTGCGGAAGAGATTATGAAGGTACCGGAATCCGTTACCGGAAAATATCTGAGCGGCGAACTGCGGATTCCCGTTCCGAAAGAGCGCCGGAACCCCGCCGGATTCCTGAAAGTGCTTGGAGCCAGGGAGAATAACCTGAAGAACGTGAATGTGGAGATTCCCCTGGGGGTCATGACCTGCGTTACCGGTGTATCCGGATCGGGAAAAAGCTCTTTGATTAACGAGATCCTGTACAAACGCCTGGCCAGGGACCTGAATCGTGCAAGATGCATTCCGGGGAAGCATAAGGACATCCAGGGGCTGGAGCAGCTGGACAAGGTCATAGCCATCGACCAGTCGCCTATCGGCCGCACACCCCGTTCCAATCCGGCAACTTACACGGGAGTCTTCGACCAGATTCGGGATCTCTTCGCCTCTACAGCGGACGCCAAGGCAAAAGGCTACGGCAAGGGCCGGTTCAGCTTTAATGTAAAGGGCGGGCGCTGTGAGGCCTGCGGCGGAGACGGTATCATCAAGATTGAGATGCATTTCCTGCCGGATGTGTATGTGCCCTGCGAGATCTGCGGCGGCAAGCGGTACAACCGTGAGACGTTGGATGTAAAGTATAAGGGGAAGAATATCTTTGATGTTCTGGATATGACGGTTGAGGAGGCTTACGGATTTTTTGAGAACCTGCCGGCCATACGCCGCAAGATCGAGACGCTCTACGATGTGGGACTCTCCTATGTGAAGCTGGGGCAGCCTTCCACCACCCTGTCCGGAGGGGAAGCCCAGCGGATAAAGCTTGCTACGGAACTCTCCAGGCGCAGCACAGGTAAGACTATATATGTCCTGGACGAGCCTACCACGGGGCTGCACTTTGCGGACGTGCATAAGCTTGTGGACATTCTTCACAGACTCACCGAGGGCGGCAATACGGTTGTCGTCATAGAACACAATCTGGATGTGATCAAGACCGCGGACCACATTATTGACATGGGACCAGAGGGCGGGGACCGGGGCGGTACCGTCATTGCGAAAGGAACCCCGGAGATGGTGGCGGAAAGTAAAGACTCCTACACCGGTATTTATATCAGAAAGATGCTGGAAAAAGACAGGGCGTCCGGAAGCTGATTTCAGGCTGCGGAAAGTGGGCATCCGGCTGTCATGGCAGTAAATGGCAGCCGGCGTCGGGTACGAATATCGAAAAAATACTAAAGTACCCGGACAATTCTGCCGAAATGATATATAGTTTGTATGTTGAGACACTTTTTCTTAAAATTTTCATAAACCCCTATGAAAATGGATTCTTTTCGGTTATAATAATGTACGTGTGACTTTTACGTTGACAGTGCAGAAAGTATTGCTGAAAATGATAAACAGGTAGACAGAAATTGAGTAGCGGATTGAATAAGAATGGAATCCATGGAGAAAGGGGTACAGTATGCAGTGCACGGATATCGGAATTGATTTGGGTACGGCCAGCATTTTAGTATACATCAGAGGAAAGGGCGTTGTGCTGAAGGAACCCTCTGTTGTGGCGTTTGACAGAGACACGAACAAGATAAAAGCCATCGGAGAGGATGCCCGCCTTATGTTGGGCAGGACACCCGGCAACATTATCGCGGTGCGCCCGCTGCGCCAGGGTGTAATATCGGATTACTCTGTTACAGAGAAGATGATGAAATATTTTATACAGAAGGCGCTGGGCAGGAGAACTTTCAGAAAGCCCCGCATCGCGGTATGCGTTCCCAGCGGCGTTACGGAAGTGGAGAAGAAAGCGGTAGAAGATGCTACCTACCAGGCCGGTGCCAGGGATGTGGAGATTATTGAGGAACCCATTGCCGCCGCAATCGGAGCCGGGATTGACATCGCCAAGCCCTGCGGCAATATGATTGTGGATATCGGAGGCGGTACTTCCGACATCGCCGTTATCTCTCTGGGAGGTACGGTGGTCAGCGCATCCATCAAGGTTGCGGGGGATGATTTTGACGAAGCGATTGTTCGCTATATGCGTAAGAAACATAATCTTCTGATCGGTGAGAGAACCGCAGAGGATTTGAAAATAAAGATTGGTTCCGCTTATAAGAGAACCGAAGTGGACTACATGGATGTAAGAGGGAGAAACCTGGTGACAGGTCTTCCCAAGACCGTAAAGGTATCTTCCGAGGAGACGGAGGAAGCGCTCCGCGAGACCACATCCCAGGTTGTGGAGACGATTCACAGTGTGCTGGAGAAGACGCCGCCTGAACTGGCAGCGGACATTGCGGACCGCGGAATTGTTCTGACAGGGGGCGGCAGCCTGCTGAGAGGGCTGGAAGAGCTGATCTCTTCCAGGACAGGTATCAATACCATTACAGCCGAGGATCCCATGACGGCAGTGGCTGTTGGGACAGGCAAATATGTGGAGTTTTTGTCCGATTACAACGGCAGATAGATCCGGGGTGCGGGAGAACGGAAGCAGCAGCCGGATAAAAGGAGGCTTTGAATGTTAAAGGGTTTGTACACCGCCTACACAGGCATGATCAATGAACAGCACAGAATGGACACCATGACGAATAATCTGGCGAATGCGTCCACTGTAGGATTTAAGAAAGAAGGCGCTACCAGCCAGTCTTTTAAGGATGTTCTGACTGTAAAGATTAAGGACACCTCAATCGGTGCAAATCAGACGAGGCGTATGGGCATGAACAATCCGGGTGTAAAAATCGGCGAAAATTATACGGATTTTACCCAGGGTTCTTTCCGTGTCACCGGAAATACTTATGATCTGGCCCTGGCCGGGGAGGGATTCTTTGCAATCGAATTTACCAATAAAGCCGGCGAGACATCTACCATGTATACCAGAGGCGGCCAGTTTACCCTGAACAACCAGGGATATCTGGTGACGGAGGACGGCGATTATGTGCTGGATACCCAGAACCGTAGGATCAGGCTGGATCCGCTGAAGGATGCGGATATTGACAGCTACGGCAGAATCTCACAGAACGGAACGGCGGTGGCAACGATCCAGGTGGCTGACTTTGAGGATTATAATTACCTGGAGAAGTATGGCGAGACTTATTACAGACCGGTGGAGGGCGCACGCCCTGTCAGGGGAAACGCACAGATTAAGTCGGGATATCTGGAGATGGCCAATGTGCAGATCGTGTCGGAGATGGTGAACCTGATTGCGATTACAAGGGCATATGAGAGCAACCAGAAGATTATTCAGACATATGACAGTTCCCTTGAGATAGCCACAACCCAGTTGGGCAGGGTATAATATAGTGAATGGATGGGATGCCCGTTCGGGCAGGTAAAAGCAGATACAGAGACGACAGAAAGGAACGAAAATTATGGTACGCAGCTTATGGACAGCGGCAACCGGAATGATTGCGCAGCAGACAAATCTTGACACGATTGCAAATAATCTGGCGAATGTAAATACGCAGGGGTATAAAACCCATGTGAATGAGTTTAAGACACTTTTGTACCAGACTCTGCAGACGAAGACCACCACGGCGAACGGGGATCAGAAACCGACCAGCGCACAGGTTGGCCTGGGTGTCCGTAATTCTGCCATTACAACAATCTTTAAACAGGGAAATGCACTAGCTTCCGAGAGCGATACCGATTTTATGATCGACGGGAAGGGCTTCTTTGCCGTGCGGGGCAGTGATGGTAATACATACTATACGCGTAACGGTAATTTCCAGTTTACACTGGGAACGAACGGTAATATGCTGGCGAATTCGGACGGCCTTCCTGTGCTGAGTACAACGGGACAGCCGATTATACTTGGGACGAATTATATCCTTGCTGATGTCAGTGTAAACAAATACGGAGAGCTTTGCTACCCGGATGCGAAGAACCAGCCCCAGCCTATCGGCATTTCCATCGGATTGTTCCAGTTTAATAATCCCAACGGCCTTGACAAGATGGCGGAGACCCTGTATGCGCAGAGCGCAGCAAGCGGGCAGCCGATTAATGAGGCCACCAGCAACCTGGTTGACAAAAGTGCGATCTATCAGAACTATATCGAGGGATCCAATGTTCAGGTGGTTGACGAGATGGTGAATATGATTGTGGCGCAGCGTGCTTACGAATTGAATTCCAAAGCGATTACGACCACAGACGAAATGTTGCAGCAGGCGAATAATCTGAAGCGGTAATGGGGAATTGGAACTGCTGCATGAATAAGGGTAATGGATACCAGATATAGATATGCCAGGAGCCGGACTTCCTGTATCGTGTGTGAATTTTTTATGGGGAAGAACTATGATTTTCCGGCAGCCGCTTATGGTGCGGAGCCACCGACAGACAGGTTAGGCGGCGGGGAGGAGAAAAGATGACGGATTTCAGTAATATAACGGGCATGTATGGCGATATGTATTCCAATGCCGCGAATCAGAGTGCGTCCAAGCTGCAGGATAAGCTGGAGGGCGCCGATTATTCCAAGGCATCGGACGCGGAACTGATGAATGCGTGTAAACAGTTCGAGGCGTATTTTATTGAACAGATGTATAAGGGGATGATGAAGACGGTTCCTCAGAGTGAGGAGACATCCAATTATACTTCGTCCATCATGGACTATTATAAGGACCAGATGCTTCAGGGCCTTGCGGAGGAGACCAGCAACCAGAACGGCGGGGTTGGGCTTGCGCAGATGCTTTATGAGCAGATGAAACGGAATTTCGGCACTGCGGAGGTTCCCGGAAGCGGGGCGGAAGGGACCGAGGAAGTGGACGGGATATAAATCATTCAGGAAAGAATGCGGAAGTGCAGGCATTCCTCCGGGTTTACCAGGTATGCGGATTGCGGTGCCATTCTCAATGGTGCGGACGCCGCAGGCGATAGGAAGAGAAGTGTGAAAGAAGTAGGTTAAGGCTGCTCAAAGGTAGAGGCAGCCTTGTTCTGCTATATTTAATATTCGGTGAATCCGGATGGCGCAGGGTTCAGGGATGACAGAGGATGCTGGATGGAAACGGTCAACGGGTATGTGGAGCATATTATATTTCAGAATAATGACAACGGTTACACGGTAATGAATCTGGTGGCGGATGGGGATGAGGTTATCTGTGTGGGTATCTGCAAGGGTCTTGCGCAGGGAGAGAACATCACGGCACAGGGAGAATATGTGGAGCATCCGTCTTACGGCGTACAGTTTAAGCTGAGCAGTTACCGCATTGTAGTACCGGAGGACGGCGCAGGCATGGAGCGGTATCTGGGTTCAGGCGCCGTCAAGGGCGTCGGCCCGGCGCTGGCATCCAGAATCGTGAAAAAGTTTGGAGACGATACCTTCCGCATTATAGAAGAAGAGCCGGAGCGCCTGACGGAAATCAGGGGTATCAGCGAACGCAAGGCCAGAGAAATTGCAGTCCAGATGGAGGAAAAACGGGAACTGCGGGATGCGGTTATCTATCTGCAGAATTACGGCATTTCCAACACGCTGGCTGTCAAAATATATGAAACCTATGGTACCGGGCTTTACGGCATTATGAAAGAAAACCCGTACCGTCTGGCGGAGGACATCAGCGGCATTGGATTTAAGATGGCCGATGAACTGGCGTCCAGGATTGGCGTAAGCGCGGATTCGGAGTTCCGTATCCGAAGCGGCATTCTGTATACGCTGACGCAGGCCGTGGGGGAGGGGAACTGCTTCCTTCCCATGGACAGGATGCTGGGAAAGGCGGCGGAACTGCTGGGAGTGCAGGGGGAGAATGTACGGCTGCAGGCAGAGAATCTGATGATGGATAAAAAGGTGGTTATAAAAGAGAACCAGGTTTTTCTGTCTTCCTATTATTATGCCGAATTAAACTGCGCACGTATGCTTCATGATTTAAATGTACCCCTGGCTGCCGAGGAGGCAATGCCGGATACCGCTGCGCTGAAGCGCCTGGTGGAAGGCGGGAAGATGGAGCTGGACGAACTGCAGCTTGGGGCAGTGAAGAAGAGTATCTGCAGCGGCGTACTCATTCTCTCGGGAGGTCCGGGCACGGGAAAAACCACCACCATCAATATGATGATAAAATATTTTGAGACGGAAGGAATGGACATTTTTCTGGCAGCGCCAACCGGGCGCGCCGCAAAGCGCATGACGGAGGCCACAGGCTTTGAGGCCAAGACGATTCACCGCATGCTGGAGCTGAACAGTGCGCTGTCGGAAGATAACACCCGGAAAGCCAGTTTCGGGCGGAACAGGGAGAACCCGCTGGAAGCGGATGTGATCATTATAGACGAGATGTCCATGGTGGACATTCAGCTGTTCCAGTCCTTGCTGGATGCTGTGGTGCCGGGAACCAGGCTGGTTCTGGTGGGAGACGTGAACCAGCTGCCCAGCGTGGGTCCGGGGCAGGTGCTGCGTGACCTGATTTGCAGCCAGTGCTTTCCCACGGTGGAACTGAAAAAAATTTTCCGCCAGGCGGAGGAAAGCGATATTGTAGTCAATGCCCACAGGATTAACAGGGGTGAACAGATAACCCTGGACAATAAATCGAAAGATTTTTTCCTGCTGGAAAGAAATGACATGAATGTCATATATAAGCATATGATACAGCTGATCAGAGAAAAGCTGCCCCGGTACGTGAATGCGTCTCCATATGACATTCAGGTACTGACTCCCATGCGAAAGGGCGGCCTGGGATGCGAAACGCTGAACGGGATACTGCAGAGATACCTGAATCCGGCGGACGGGCAGAAGAAAGAGCATATGAGCGGCAATACCGTTTACCGCGAGGGCGACAAGGTTATGCAGATTAAGAACAACTACCAGCTGGAGTGGGAGATTGTCAGCCGCTACGGAATTCCTGTAGACAAGGGAGTTGGAGTTTTTAACGGCGATATGGGAAGGATTCTGGAGATAAATGAGGCATCTTCCAGCCTGGTGGTGGAATATGATGAACAGAGGCGGGTTACCTATCCGTTTTCCCTGCTGGAGGAGCTGGAACTGTCATATGCCATTACCATCCACAAGTCCCAGGGGAGCGAGTATCCGGCAGTCATCCTGCCGCTGCTGTCGGGACCCAGGATGCTTTTTAACAGGAATCTTCTGTACACAGCCATTACAAGGGCGAAGAGCTGTGTCACCATTCTTGGCAGCAGTAATGTGGTTCGGGGCATGATAGACAATGTCAGCGAAAACCGCAGGTATACGGCGCTGACGGCCAGAATCAGGGAAATTGACGCCGGATGAGGGGCGGGGTGAGATGTGAGAGACGGCAGAATGACGGGCATCTGCCGGGAATTCAGCTGGATGGCGAATGTCATGCAGGCAATGGTCAGGACGGAACGGAGAAGGTTTCGGAACGGAGGATTCGGAACCTGTGAGAACAAAAATAAGAGATGGGGTATTGCAGCTGCTATATCCCCGCAGATGTCCTGTCTGCGACAGGATTGTGAAACCGGCAGGGGAGGAGATTTGTCTGGAATGCTTGGACAAATTGAAGATTCTGACGCCGCCATGGTGTATGAAATGCGGAAAAAAGCTGAAGCAGGAGGGAGAATACTGTGCCGACTGCAGGCGCAGGGCGCATGATTTTCGGACGGGGCGTGCTCTCTATGAGTATGAAAGCGCAGCAATGCCGATTTATCGCTTTAAGTACGGAGGCAGACAGGAGTATGCGGATTACTTCGGCGGACAGATGGCGGAATATCTGGGAAATTTTATCAGAAGCATACATCCGGACGCTTTGATTCCCGTTCCGCTTCACAGGAAGAGAAAAGCTGTCAGAGGATACAATCAGGCGGAACTGCTTGCCAGGGTGCTGGGAAAGCACCTGGAGGTCCCTGTGTATGCCGGATTTCTGCTTCGGGAGAAAAATACATCCCCTCTGAAGTATGAAAATCCGCAGGAACGGCAAAATAATTTGAAAAAAGCTTTTATTATAGCGAGAAATGATGTAAAATTAGAGAAGGTAATTCTCGTCGATGATATTTATACAACAGGCAGCACGATAGATGAGGCTACCCGGACGCTGAGGACGGCCGGTGTAAGAGAAGTTTACTTTGTCACCCTGGCAGTCGGGGCAGGTATCTGAGGGAACGGAAATTGTTTCGCAGGATGCGCCAGGCAGCGGGCTGCGGAACAGAGAACAGCAGAGAGCGGAGGGGTGCCGGACAGCGAACTGCGGAACAGAGAACAGCAGAGAGCGGGAGAGGCGCCAGGCAGCGAACTGCGGAACTGAAATGGAGGATACAGAGTCTATGAATGTGAGAAATTGCAGAAGCTGCGGATGTATTTTTAATTATATGTCGGGACCGATTACATGTCCGTCCTGCCGCGAAAAGCTGGAGAAAAAATTCCAGGAAGTGAAGGAGTACATCCGCGAAAACAAAGGAGCAGGAATTCCGGAGGTGGCGGAAGCCTGTGAGGTAGATGTGGCACAGATTCGCCAGTGGCTGCGTGAGGAACGGCTGGAACTGTCGTCGGAGTCTGCAGACGTACTGACATGCGAGAGCTGCGGAAGGTCTATCAAGAGCGGAAGGTTCTGCGAAAAATGCACGGTGAATATGACAAAGGGGTTTCAGGATGTGCTGAAGGCAGGAAAGCAGACGGCGCCCAAACCGGTGAAGAATGAAGGAGAAGGTCCCAAGATGCGGTATCTGAAATAGCGGATCAGATGCCCGTTTTGGCTACGAAAAAGGAGAAAACGGGAGGTGTATCGTGCTCAGTGAAGAACGCATTATACTTATGACAAGGATGGCTTCCTATGAACAGGGCGAGGGCCGGGATAATGTAAAGGTCGGAAATTATTTCCGCAGCGACTACATTTCCATTCAGGTTTTGAAATCGGTAATCTGTGCGACGATTGCGTTCCTGATTATGTTCGGGATATATATGCTCTGTAATTATGAGGAATTCATGGGGAATTTGTATAATATGGATCTGCTTGCGTTTGCAAAGGATGTGCTGACTTATTTCTGCGCCATGGTCGGCGGTTATGGCGTACTGACTTATGTCGTCTGTACCTGGAGGTATGTGTCGGCAAAGAAAAGTCTGAAATGTTACTATCATAATTTAAAAAAGCTGGGTTCCATGTATCATAATGAACGGTAACCCGGGCTGAATGCCCGGGGGAAATGCCCGGTCGGAGGTCACAATGACAGTTTTACTGGAAATGAAAGAAAGATTGAAGCTGATATACAGTAAGAGCGAGGTATTTATCGTACCGATCGTAAAATTCCTGTTGGCTTTTATCACTTTCAACACTTTAAATGACAGTATGGGCTATATGGCCATTCTGGATGACATGAGAATCATATTGATTGCGGCATTGGCGTGTTCTTTTCTGCCGCTTGGAGTCATCGTTTTACTGGGGGCGGTGTTCAGCCTGATGCATATGTATGCGCTTTCCCTGGAAGTAGCATTGGTTGGGTTGTGCATGTATCTGATTATGTATCTGCTGTTTTTCCGATTTAGCCCCAAGGATTCCCTTGTAGTGGTAATTACCCCCCTTTTATGTGCTTTGAAGATACCGTATGTAATCCCGATTACAGTGGGCCTTCTGTGTGCTCCGGCGTCGGCAGTGTCCGTGGGCTGCGGTGTGGCAGTCTATTATCTGTTTCAGCTGGTGACGGAGAGTGCGCCCAATATCAGGACAATGGGAGAGGAAGAGGCGCTGGAGAAGATTCGCATGCTGGTTGAGAGCTTCCTCGGAAATAAAGCAATGCTGGTAATCATAGCTGCATTTGCCATTACGGTGGTGGTGGTTTATATGATTCGCAGGTTATCGGTAAACTATGCATGGACCATTGCCATGATTGCTGGCGCAATGGTTAATATCGTGGCGCTGCTGATAGGGGATCTGTACTATGACATCAACATTTCTGTGGGAAGTGTGCTGCTTGGCTCCCTTCTGGCAGTTGTGGTGGCAAAGGTCATTGAATTTTTCCGTTTTTGTGTGGATTACAGCAGAACGGAGAAAGTACAGTTTGAGGATGACGAATACTACTATTATGTGAAAGCGGTGCCGAAGATGGCTGTTCCCATGCAGACCAGAACGGTGAAGAAGATTAACCCACAGAGGACCCGGGAAGCGGAAGAGGGTATGGTGGAGGAAGATTCTCACCCGGCAAGGCGTCAGGGCGGCAGAACGGTGACTACAGAACGGTCGTCGACTGGTGGGGGCGGCCGTCAGAGCGGCAGGACAGTAACTTCGGAGAGAACCGCTCCGGGCGGAAGAAGCAGCCAGGGAGTCCGGCGGGCGGCGGCGGAGAGGGGGGCCGCAGGAGGAAGCGGATACCAGGGCGGCAGAAATGTGAGTACGGAACGGACCGCATCCGGCAGAAGCGGTGCCAGAAATACGGGGCATGCCCAGGGACGAAGCGTTACCATCGGAAATGCAGCTGATTTAACGAACAACTATAACGAGGACGAATGGCCGTAATATTTGAATGAAGAGTGGGACTGATTAAAATGCAGTGGGTTGAAACAGCGAACGAATATTTGAAGGATGTCAGAACATATGCTAATACGGTAGATTTATTCGATGTGTTTGAGATATTGATCATCGCATTTCTGGTGTATTATATTTTGGCGTGGATGAAAACCACCAGGTCATGGCGGATGCTGAAGGGCCTGATTGTCATCTGCGTGTTTCTTGTGGTTGTAAATGTGATGAAGATGGACAATATTGTATGGATAACCCAGAATGTGCTGACTTTTGCCGTCACGGCAATTATTGTGGTGCTTCAGCCGGAACTCCGGCAGGCGCTGGAGCTTCTGGGAGAGAAAAATTTTCTTCCTTCCATCGGGTTTTCCGGTTCATCGAATAAGAAGGCGGATGTCTTCTCCGAAAGATCGGTAAATGAGATAGCAAAGGCATGTGTGGAGATGGGTAAGGTGAAGACGGGCGCTCTCATTGTCATCGAGAGGACGGAGTCCCTGAAGGATTATGAACGCACGGGTATCGAGGTAGACGGAATTATCACCAGCCAGCTGCTGATTAACATTTTCGAACATAATACGCCGCTTCACGACGGCGCCGTAATTGTCCGGGGCAACAGGGTGACATATGCAACCTGCTATCTGCCGTTGTCCGACAATCTGGGACTGAGCAAAGAGCTTGGAACCAGGCACCGCGCTGGTGTGGGAGTGTCCGAGGCAACGGATTCCCTGACATTGATTGTGTCTGAGGAGACAGGGGGTATCAGCATTGCCTATGAGGGGGAATTGATGCGCCACCTGGATGCGGAGACTTTGAAGGAAAAAATGCGGCAGATTATGAATATGAATGGAGAAGAAGATGCAAAAGGAAAGCACAGGCGCAAAGGAAAAGGCAAGACAAAAGGTGAGAAAGAGACTGCTGAATAATTTAGGCTTGAAGCTGGTTTCCGTCTTTATGGCCGTGGCAATCTGGTTTACGGTGGTTATGATCAGCAACCCGAAGGATTCGGTGACTTTTAACAATATTTCCGTGAATCTTGTCAATACGGAATTGCTGGAAGGCGAAGATAAGCTGTATGAGGTACTGGAAAATACGGACAGGGTTCGGGTTACGGTGGAGGCACCCAGAAAGGTGATCAACCAGCTTCGCTCTTCCGATATTATTGCGGAGGCGGATGTGAGCCGGCTCACGGAGGTAAATACCATCGCCATTAACTGCAGCGTGCTGAACAATGCGGTGGAAATCAGCAGTATTACGAGTAATCCGGATGTTGTGCGCCTGAAGGTGGAGGAGAAAGCCACCAAATGGGTGAATGTGAAACTGAATACTGTCGGGGAAGTGGCAGAGGGACATATTGTTTACAGTGTCAGCAGCGATCAGACAAGGATGGAAATCAGCGGTCCCGAGTCTGTGGTGAGCGAAATTGATCATGCGGGGCTTGAAATGGATGTCACCGGCGCCACGGAGAATGTGTCGGGAAATGTAGAGATCCGTTTCTATGACATCGAAGGAAACCTGGTTGACAATACGACGGATATTGTGAAAAATGCGGATAACATGCACATGGAAGTGAAGGTGCTGGCGACGAAGGAGGTTCCCATTGAGGTTCTGGCCACAGGAACGCCGGCGGAGGGATATCTGATTACCGGCAGGGTGGAATGCAGTCCTTCCACTGTAGTGCTGGCGGGAACGACCTCGGCATTGGCCGATATCAGCAAGATTACAGCCACAATAGACATCACCGGTGAGAGCGAAGACGAGGAACGGATTATCAATCTGAGAAGTTATCTGGATAACAGCATCTATTTTGCGGACCGCAATTTTAACGGCAGGGTGAATGCGGTTGCGCACATAGAGCCAAGCGTGGAACGGACACTGGCGATTCCGGGCAGAAATATTTTCGTTCAGAATCTGCCGGAAGGCTTTGAACTGGAGTTTGCGGAAGGCCAGCAGACTTACAGACTGCGGATTTCCGGACTGAACGCTGCAGTGAGTGCAGTGGAGCAGGGCGCAGTGCAGGGAACGCTGGACATAGGAGCATGGATGCGGGCGCAGAATATGAGTGAACTAAGTGCAGGAACATACGAAATTCCGCTGGAATTCAATGTTCCGGGGGATGTTAAAATAGAAAATGAGGTTTCAGCAAGGGTGACAATTGCGGAGGCAGATGAGGAGGATGAAGAATAGAAATGGCTAGGTTATTTGGGACGGACGGCGTAAGGGGTATTGCCAATGAGGAACTCACCCCGCTGCTTGCCATGCAGCTGGGGCAGGCGGGGGCCTATGTACTGACAAAGGAAAACGCGCATAAGCCAACCATTATGGTGGGCTGTGATACCCGAATATCCGGAGATATGCTTGCCAATGCGCTGATGGCGGGGGCATGTTCGGTGGGTGCGAACTGCGTCTTTGTAGGCATTCTGCCCACACCGGCAGTGGCTTATCTGACGAAGAAGTATAAGGTGGATGCGGGAGTGGTAATTTCCGCTTCTCACAATCCGGTGGAATTTAACGGGATCAAGTTTTTCGACGGAAACGGGTATAAGCTGCCGGATGCGCTGGAGGATGAAATAGAGATGCTGATCCGCAGGGACATGCCGGATATCAAGTTTCCTACCGGTACGGCGGTGGGCAAGATCAAATACCGCACCGATGCCAGGGAGGAGTACATTAATCATGCGATTCAGACGGTACCCATGGATCTGGACGGTATGAAAATCGTGGTGGACTGTGCGGAGGGCGCCGCTTATTACACTTCCGTGGAAGCGCTGAAGGAATTGGGGGCTTCCGTGGTGGCGATTCACAACAATCCGGACGGTGCCAATATCAATTCAAACTGCGGTTCTACCCATATGGCGGAACTGCAGGCAAGAGTGGTATTCGAGAAAGCCAGCCTGGGCCTTGCCTTTGACGGTGATGCGGACCGATTGCTTGCGGTGGATGAACACGGAGAAATAGTGGACGGCGACCAGATCATGGCGATCGTGGGCAATTACATGAGGGATAAGGGTAAGCTGAAAAAGGATACCATTGTGGCTACCATCATGAGCAATCTGGGGTTTTTCCTGATGGGCAGAGAGCAGGGGCTGACCATAGAGCAGACGAAGGTAGGAGACCGCTATGTGCTGGAACGCATGCGGGAAATCGGTGCCAGTCTGGGAGGAGAGCAGTCAGGCCATATTATTTTCCTGGATGAAAACACCACGGGAGACGGCCTGCTCAGCGCACTGCATCTGCTGCAGGTGATAGTGGATACAGGGAAGAGCCTGTCTGAGCTGACCCAAATTATGGAGGTGCTTCCGCAGGCCCTGGTCAATGCAAAGGTGGCTAATCACAAGAAAGAAAAATATATGGAATACCCCGAGATTGCGGAGGCAATCAGGAAGCTGGAAGAGAAATTTGCCGGCGAAGGCAGAGTGCTGATCAGACCTTCCGGCACGGAACCCCTGGTTCGTGTCATGATAGAGGGAAAAGACAGCACGGTAATCCGACAGGATGCGGAAAGACTGGCAAACCTGATTCAGGACATCATGTTTTAATATTTGTTTACATTCTGTTTTGACGTATTTTAAAGCTTGTATTTTGCAGGGACTCATGGTATTCTAAAGAGAGAAGGTACAGCCGTTTTATGGGGAAGGCTGCGGTTCATGGTATCTTGGGCTGCGGCAGTGAAAAACAAATTGGAGGTAGATAAAATGGTAAGTCAGAAAGTTGTGATTAAGAATCCCACTGGCTTGCATCTCAGGCCGGCAGGAATTCTGTGTAAGGAAGCAATGCAGTTTAAGTCTTTGATTACATTTCAATTTCGGGATGGAACGGCTAATGCCAAAAGTGTATTGAGTGTGTTGGGAGCATGTGTGAAAAGCGGTGATGAGATTACGTTTACCTGTGAGGGTGAGGATGAACAGGAAGCCCTGAAGGCACTTGTCACGGCAGTTGAAAACGGACTCGGAGAATGATATAAGGGTATAAAAAACGGTCGGAACGGAGAGGTTCCGGCCGTTTTTTTATGCGCAGGCCCGTGCGCAAAGTGCGACTTTGCGCACTTGGAAATTAACCGCTAAAGCGGCGCACGGATCCCATCTTCCCTGCCGGCTTGACGAAAGGCGTTAATGAAATGTCTGAAGCAGCCGGATGCATATTGTCAGCGGAAGGTGAAGTTATCGCCCTCTTCTACGATACAGATCATGGTTTTGCCCGTATTTAAAACGATTTCATTTCCGTAGTCATCGTAATACTTTGTAGCGCCGTAGTCGCTGTCTTTTTCCCAGGTTACATGGATACCTTTTCCGCTGGTGAAGAACCAGCCGTCACTGGTGGTATCGTGACATTGAAAATTCAGGTATCCCTCCCCCAGGTCTTCATACTTAATATACTGAATGAGAACGTTTTTGAAGGAGAGCTGTTCGCCGGTGGCCGCATCGATATGAGGCCCGTCGGTGCTGCCTGACAGATGCTGGGAACGATAATAGAGTCCGTCGTCCTCGTTGTACTCGAAATAACATCTGGTCAGAGGGTAACAGCCTGACATATCAATATATATGGCACTTTTGGCGTTCTTGTCATACTGGCTCAGCGTATTGGGGTTTTTCTTGGAAGCAAAGCGGAAATGCTCATTGTTCGTCAAGCCCCTGTAATTCAGAGAATAGCCCTTTTGTCTGATAACACCGGCCAGATCTGCTCCGTCCGTATATGCATTGTGGGGCGAAGAACGGTCAGTGGTGCGGAAAAAGGCAGCCGAATCGGATGCCACAAGACCGTCAATATTGTGTGTATCCGGTTTCGCGATCAGGTCATTAATAAAGAAAGGACCGCCCAGATGTACGAGGAAGGCATCCCATTCGAAAGCCCAGTAGGCATAGTAGGTTCTAAGACTCCGGATATTTCCGATTTTGTCCAGAGTCTGCCAGTCCTCACAGATGGCCATCAGCCTGGTCATGCGCCCTTCCACATTCGCTTCATAGAGGACGGAAGCTTTGGACAGATTATAGTGCGGGATAGCGTTGCTCTCATTGGGAATGATAAGCGCTATGGGGCGTGTGTCGGCAATGTCCTTATATACCCATTCGTTGGTCAGCCTGCTGCGCACCATACCTTCCTCGGGCGGCTGTGAGTCGTCTTCCGTGGGAACCTCGGGAGACGCAGAGCCGGAGATGGAGGGCGGCGGCGCGTCAGTGGCAGAGAAAGAAGGCGTAGGGTCAGGAATGACAGGGTCAGGTGTGTCTTCCGCATGGGCACATGCGGTAAACGCCAAAATGACGGCTAAAAGCAATAAAAGTATCTTAATCTGTTTCATAATTACTCTCCTGTCGTACGGATCACATCATTTGGAACAATTATGATGATGATTACATTTTACACTAATGTCAATATTTTACCATAAAAAACATTTTCAGTCATCCGAATGGCGGGAAAATTAAGAATTATTTATAGTTATATCTTTTACATACCTGAAAAAAGCTATACTTATCCCGAAAATAGAATTCAATACTTGCGGATTACATGCGAAGTATGTATACTATAGATAAAGTCGATTCCTGCCGATGCCTTTTCCGTGGTTCACTGTGCAGTGACTATGTATAGGAGACAGATTTACTATGAGCCTGTTAAGTATTGTGGTACCTTGCTATAATGAAGAAGAAAACGTGTCGTACTTCTATGAGGAATTGCTGAAAAATCAGAACTTTTTTGATGAATGTGAGATTTCTCTGGAAATTATCTATGTGGACGACGGCTCCGGGGACGGGACGGTTGCGGAAGTGAAAAAGCTTCGGGAGAAGGACGGGCGTGTACATCTGGTTTCGTTTTCCAGGAATTTCGGGAAGGAAGCGGCCATATTTGCGGGACTGGAAAATGCCGGGGGCGATTATGTTGTGTTAATGGACGCAGATCTTCAGGATCCGCCTTCACTGCTGCCGGAGATGTTTTCCTATATGGAGCAGGGATACGACTCGGTGGCCACCAGGAGGGTTTCCAGGAAGGGAGAACCGCCGGTGAGGAGTTTTTTTGCCAGGATGTTTTATAAATTGATGAAAAAGATATCCAGAACGGAAATCATGGACGGCGCAAGGGACTATCGGCTGATGACAAGGCAGATGGTGGATGCCATCATTGCAATGAAAGAGTATAACAGGTTTACCAAAGGCATCTTCGGATGGGTTGGGTTCCGGACCAGGTGGCTGGAATATGAAAATGTGGAACGGGCCAGAGGAGAGACGAAGTGGAATTTCTGGAAATTGTTTTTGTATTCTCTTGACGGGATAACGGCTTTTTCCACGGTGCCTTTGATGCTGGCATCCGTCATGGGAGTGTTTTTCTGTGTAATTGCGTTCCTGATGATTATTTTTATCATTGTCCGCAAACTGATATTCGGAGATCCGGTATCAGGGTGGCCGTCGTTGGTCTGTATTATCCTGATGACCAGCGGCGTACAGTTTTTCTGTACGGGGATTTTAGGACAATATCTCGCAAAAACATATATGGAGGTAAAGAGACGGCCGATATATCTGGTGAGAGAGCAGTTTTGACAGCTATGGTATGAACTTATGGCTTACAGTATCCTGAATACCCGCCAACAGGCGGCAATGGCAAGGCTTTTTGTTTTGACATATATGGTAATATTTATATATGTTCCGCAGTAGAAGCAGGAATCCATCAGAAAGGGGAATTCGCGTGGAGATTACTGCTATTAAGGATTATGAACTTGAGAAATATATTACTGAAATTATGTTAGACGTAGGAGTTCCAGCACATTTGAAGGGATATCATTACTTGAGAGATGCCATTTTATTGACCGGAAGGGATATGGAGGTAGTAACCAGCGTAACTAAGCTTTTGTACCCCACGGTTGCCCGAAGGTTTAAGACGACGGATCAGAAGGTAGAACGGGCCATTCGCAACGCGATTGAAGTGTCGTGGACGAGGGGGAATGAAAAAACTTTTGAAAAGATGTTTGGATACTCAGCGTCATCAGGCAGAACCAGGCCCACAAACAGCGAATACATTGCACGTATCGCGGATAAGGTTCGGCTTGATATCAAGGCTATGTAGAAATATACGAAAGAGGCAACAGGAGACAGACTTGCTTCTAACTGCGGGAATAAAAGCAGCCAGATGAAATCCGGCTGCTTTTATGGACTTAATTGGATAAATATGATAAAATGACTTTATTCTGGAAAAAATGATAGTATAGGGAAAATACAGGCATAATTTGCGAAGGGGCGGCGGACGTGAAAAGAGGATTGTTTGGCGATAACCTGATTGCGGGAGAGATTGTTATCATTGGAGCGGCTGCTGCTGTACATCTGGCCGCCGCGGTTTTTGGATGGAGTTTTGGCAGGTGTGCCATGGTTCTTGGCGGACTTGTGTGTGCCGTGCCGGTATGCGGCGTGCTGTTTTACGGAATCCGTTCGGGAAAGCGTCTTTCGGGGAGCGGGGACGACGCGCCTGCCGGGAAGTTCCGCTTTCAGAGCAGGACAGAATGCTGTCTGTACGCGGTATTTACACTGATATTCCTGTCACAGCTGGCATTTATCTGCATGGGAGATTCGAATTACCGCCAGGGAGATATGACAGTGGAGACAGTGGGAAGCATTCTGGAGACGGATGGGGTTTATCAGGTGAATCCCATGACAGGGCTGCCATATACCGGGGGGATACCGCTCAGACTTAAAGTACTGTGTCTTCCCACGCTTTATGCGGGTCTGTCAAAAATGACAGGAATGTCACCTGCAGATATGGTATGGAAGGTGATTCCCGTGGTGACGCTTATAAGCAGTTATACGGCATTTGCCATGCTGGCGGTTTCGCTGTTTCCCAAGGCAGGGGAGAAGGCTTACAGGGAAAAGCGAGCCTCCTTTATGACGGTTGTGTCATTGCTGATGTGGGTGGGGGCGTACCAGGCCGGAGTAGACGGATTTCAGCTGCTATGCGGCGGATGGATGGGGGTTACTATCCGGAATTTGGTTCTTCTTCCCTGGCTTCTTTCGCTTTGCATTCGAAAAAAGTGGTTTTGGGCAGTATTGTGCATTCCGGCGGAGGCCTGTATTGTATGGACACTATACGGCTGCGGCGTCTGCCTGCCGTTTCTGCTGGCCTTGGGGATTCTGCAGCGCTGCGGCGGAAAAAGCGGGACGGCTGCCGCAAAAGACAGAAAATCACAGGTGCAGACTCCGGTGTAAACGTATTCCGGCGCATGCGGCGGAATACAATATGAGATTAAGAGGGAAAAATGGCGGAATATCTTTATAATGCATGGTCCGGGTGGACAGGCTATACGGATAAGGGGAAATTACCGGTGCTGCTGATGGCGGTGCTGCTTTTCCTGTGGTTCGGCAGAAAACAAAAGGAGCAGAAGACGCTGCTTGTGTACACTTCCGTCATGGCGGCCTGCTGTATTTTTCCGGTGACGGCAGCCGTGCTGATGGGATACCAGACGAAGTTTTATAATTATGAGTGGATTTGGAGTCTGGTGCCGGTGACAGCGGTGATTGCCTACGGACTGACGGTGTTCTGGACGGAATATCGTGCCGGGAATGCCGGAGAGTGGAGGAAGGTCCTGACCGTAACCCTGGCTTTGACGGTACTGCTCCTGCTCTGCGGCAGCCTGGGCGGAAGGGCATGGGACAGGGAAGCGCGGAAGGAGGAACGGCTCAGGGCTTATTCCGTGGTGGAACAGCTTTCCGCAGCGCATTCCGGAGAACGGATTTGCCTGTGGGCGCCCAGGGAGATTATGGAATATGCCAGAGAGAAGGATGCGGGTATCCTGCTTCCCTACGGCAGAAATATCTGGGACGGTTTTTTGGACGCGTATTCATATGACTTATATAATGAAGATATCGTTATGATGGAACGGTGGATGGAAGAGCTGAGTATGACGGGAGAGACGGACGCGGAGGCCAGTCCGCCGGAAGAAACAGGCCATGTGATTACCTTGGAAGCATGTGTGCAGGCGGCACTGGAACAGGGGGTTAACTGCATTATGATTACAGGGGAGTCTTCCGACGAACTGGTGGAGCGTATGGAAAAGGTGCTTGGAGTGAGCGCGGAGGCACTGGAAGGCTATTATCTGTTCGCGGTTAGGCAGGAGGGCGCGCCGTGACGGACAGATACGGCTGCTTTGATACAGTTGTTTTGCTACAATGGAGAGATTCTGAAGAGGAGCAGTATGGACGAACTGATCAGCATCATTGTGCCTGTGTACAATGCGGAAAAATATATAGAGGAAACCATTGCGTGCGTAGCTGCCCAGACCTATGAGGACTGGGAACTGCTGTTGGTGGATGACTGCGGAACAGACGGTACATTGAAAGCTATAAAACGGTATATGGACAACACGCGGGACCCCAGGATCTGCCTTATCCGGCAGCCGTCCAATCAGGGGGCAGCCCGGGCAAGGAACCGGGGACTGCAGGAAGCTAAAGGAAGGTATATTGCTTATCTGGACGCGGATGACCTGTGGGTGCCGGAAAAGCTGGAGCGGGAGCTGGCTTATATGAAGGAGAAGGACGCCGCCTTTGTGTTTACGGGATATGAATTTGCGGACGAGCAGGGCAGAGGCAGCGGAAGGGTGGTCCATGTGCCTGAGACACTTCACTACAGACAGGCATTGGGCAATACCACAATTTTTACTACCACGGTAATGTTTGATACGGAGAAAATCAGCAGGAAGCTGCTGGAAATGCCTGCTGTAAAGAGCGAAGACACCGCACTGTGGTTCCGGGTCCTGCGGGAAGGGTATACCGCCTACGGGCTGGATGAGAACCTGGCGAGATACCGCCGTCCGGCGAAGAGCCTTTCTTCCAATAAAATGGAGGCCATCCGCCGCATATGGAATCTGTACCGCAGATCGGAAGGCTTGAGTCTGCCGTGGAGCGTATATCACTTCTGCTTCTGGGCAATCAGGGCAGTGAAACGGCGCATATAAGGAGGGCGTGTGCCGCCGGCGCAGCGATTATAAGGAGGAAGGGCCACGAAGGCGCAGCGATTATGAGAAGGAAGGGTCACGAAGGCGCGGTGATTATGAGAAGGCAGGGTTCACAAAGGCACAGTGGCTATATATAGGAGGAATACAAAATTGAAGTTGAATACCAGCGAAAAAAGGAAGCTGCAGAAGCGGGAAAGCTTTAAGCGGCTGATCAATTTAGGACTGACGGCAATCTGTATTGGGTTGGAAGTGGGCGTGTTTGCATATTGCTGGATGTATCACTTTCGCGGCAGTGTGGTGGAAGGTCTGCAGAGGCTCTGGTTTAAAGGCAATATGCTGGAAATAACCATTTACGGCGTTGTTCTGTTTCTGCTCTCATCTATGTACGGGGGGATGCGGCTGGGATATCTGAAGAATGTGGAAGTGATTTTTTCACAGGTTTTTGCCACATTAATGGCCAATGTATTTATTTACGGAGAACTGTCCGTAATGGCTGCCCAGCTGTTTGTCCCCCATATTTTCATATTTATGACGGTGACGCAGACGATGGCTATTATTATTTACATTAATATTGCCAACCGTATTTACAGGTTTATATTTCCGCCGCGAAAGCTGCTGCTGATTCATGGGGACAGGCCTATTGAAAGAACCTGCGCCAAGTTTGAGAGCCGCAAAGACAAATATGTCATTACCAGAACCATACACGCAGGGGAAGGTTTCGAGACGGTCAGCAATTCCATTCTGAAGCTCTATGAGGAGGGAGAATGCAATGCGGTGCTGATGGGTGATATATCGGTGGAGGAGAGGACGCCGCTGATTAAATTCTGCTACGGCCACTCTATCCGGGTGTACCTGCTGCCGAAGATTACGGATGTCATTCTAATGGGAGCGGAAGAACTCCACGTATTTGACAGTCCCATGCTTCTCACTCGGGAATACAGCCTTTCCGTGGAGCAGCGCTTCATGAAACGGGCAATCGACATTATATGCGCGCTGGTTTTGCTGGTGTGTGCGTTTCCGTTTATGCTGGTTACGGCCGTTCTGATCAAGCTGTATGACGGAGGACCCATATTGTACAAGCAGGTTCGCTGCACGCTGGACCAGCGGGAGTTCCATATCCTGAAGTTCCGCAGCATGAAAACGGACGCGGAGAAAGACGGTGTGGCAAGGCTTGCGGGCAAAAACGACAGCCGCATCACGCCCATCGGTAAATTTATCCGAAAATGCAGGATTGATGAGCTTCCCCAGCTGATTAATATTCTGCGGGGGGATATGTCCTTTATCGGTCCCAGGCCGGAGCGGCCGGAAATCATAGCCCGGTATCTGGAGGTCATGCCGGAATTTGCGTATCGCATGAAAGTAAAGGCGGGACTGGCAGGCTTTGCGCAGGTATACGGGAAATACAACACTACCCCATATGATAAACTGAAGCTAGACCTGACTTATATTGAAAACTATTCCCTGTGGCTGGATCTCAAGCTGATGCTGCTGACGCTGAAGATTCTGTTCTGGCCGGACAGCACCGAGGGGATAGAGGATGAGCAGATTACGGCCCTGCGGGAAGAAAAACGGAAAAAGATGGAGGCACAGGGCAGGAAGGACGAAGAATGACAGGGAAAGAATCGGCTATGCCGCAGGGAGAGGGACGTTTTTGGAAAGGGCACTACGGCAGAGAACCATTTGACCTGCGCCTGACGGTGCTGCGAATGCTGCACAGGCTGCCGTTAATCGCCTTGGTGACGGTTCTGGGTACGGCGGCCTTCGGCGGGGGATACTATGTAAAAAATGTCCTGCTGCGGGACCAGCGGCTGTTTGCGGCAACCTCTGTGTACAGAGTGGATTATAATGTAGCCAGCGAGGCGGATCTGCAGACAAGCTATATCAATGCGATGACATGGAATACTTATCTGCAGTCAGGGGCATTTCAGGAAATGCTGCAGTCCCGCCTTGGCGGCAGCGGGGGATTTCCGGAGCAGGCATCGGGAGAAGGCATGGAAGCGTTTGTATGGTCTGACCTGAGGGTGCCTGCGGTCACGGTCACTGCGGAGGAACCCGCAGAAGCGGAAAGAATCCTGCGGGCCGTGGACGAGGTGATGACAAAGGATTTTACGCTGCAGGAGATTAGATCTGTCTCCGTGATAGACGCGGGCAGGGCGGAGGAAATCATTCCCGATGTCCGTGTCGGCAGGGCGGCAGCCCTCAGCGCGGTGCTGTCATGCTTTTTTGCGGTGATTGCCCTGCTTCTGAAGGAAACCGGTGATGACGGGATCTGGCTGCCGTCGACTGTCTGGAAGCGGTATGGGCTGAAGGCGGCGGGGACCTTGGAGAGTCCGGGGCTGAAGCAGAATATGCGGTATTTTTTCGGCGAAAAACATGATGGCGGGGACCTGGCGCCGGAACGGAAAGGGCGTGAGGACGCAGCCCGGAAGGGCCGGGAGCAGGAAAACGGGAAACGCGGAGTGGCGGTTTGCACGGTACAGGAGGACATGAAGCCGGAGGCGGTTCTTGCCGGACTGCGTGAGCGATGCCCGGAAACGGTGGATTCCTCCTGGTTTGCGGCAGCTTCCCCCCTGACGCAGCCGGAAAGCTGTGATGTACTCCGCGAGGCGTCCGGCATTCTGCTGGCAGTGAAGGCAGGCTGCCACGGGGGCAGGAAGCTGGAGTATGTGCTGGAATATCTGCAGCAGCAGGACTGTGAGGTGACGGCCGCTATCCTCTGGGAAGCGGACGAAAAGCTGATTCGCCGTTATTATTTCGGGAGAACAGGACGGGGGCGGGCTGCCGAGGAAAGGTGACAGGCAGCCCGCGGACATTTTCGGAGGACGGAAACGGCGGTGACCATGGCAGGGAAGCCGGATGGAGACTAAGGAAGAGGAGGATGGCTTATGAAGGTAGAGGTTCTGGCATCGGTAATGCATGAGGAGCCGGATGCGCTGATACACCGTATGGGGCTGGATTCGGACGCGGTGATCATCAACCAGTGCGACAGGCTGGATTATCAGGAGAAGGAAGTGTCAGGGCACCGGATTCGCTTTTATTCCTTTCCGGACAGGGGCGTGGGAAGAAGCAGGAACGAGGCGATTCTGCGGGCGGAGGGCGATATCTGCCTGTTTTCGGACGGCGATCTGGTTTACAGGCCGGGGTATGCGGAGGCGGTTGCAGCCGAATTTGTTCAAAATCCTGATGCAGATATGATACTTTTTAATGTTATAGTGGAAGAGAGCCGCAAAACCTATCATATCACGGAACGGAAAAAGGTGCATTGGTATAACTGCGGCAGATACGGGGCGGTAAGCTTTGCGGTGCGCCGGGAAAGCCTGCTGCGTTCCGGGGTAACCTTTTCCCTTCTGTTCGGAGGCGGCGCCAGATACGGCAGCGGCGAGGACAGTTTGTTTTTAAAAGCGTTTATGGATGAGGGATATCTCGTGTATACGGCTCCGGTTACCATTGCGGAGGAGAAAGCGGGGGAGTCCACATGGTTTGAAGGTTATAATGAGAAGTTTTTCAGAGATAAGGGGGTGCTGTACAGGCATCTCTACGGCAGACTGGACATGATTATGGCGCTGCGGTTTCTTCTGGTTCACAGGGGGACGCTGTGTGCGGAGGTGCCGGTGAGACAGGCTTTCCGGTGGATGAAGGCAGGAGATGAGAGCCTCAGATTGTAAAAGGCGGACTGTTTTCCGCGGCGGCATTATCGCTGAGCGGTCAAAACGGTTGTCGGACAAGCTGCCATGGCTGGAGAATCGTTTCCGGAGACAGGAATCAGCGGCCGCAAGCCAGGAAAACATATGGGGGAAGCGGAAAGCCCGGCAGGGAGACGGTGCCAGAGAAGATGCAGGGAGGAAAGTCCGGCAGGCGGCAATGCGGGGAGGTTGGCATGGAGTGGAGTGCTTTGGTTTACATCACATTGACGATAGTGACGGTGGCTTTGGGGTTGTTTGTGGAGAACTGGGATTATGTGCCGCAGGCCATCCGGGGCGGCAGGGCATTCGGAAGCCGCCCCTGTGAACGGCAGCAGGCCAGAAACCGGATTGCCGCCTTTGCCATATATTGCCTGCTGACAGGGGTATCTGCCTGCAGGATTGCGGTGGGCAATGATTACTGGGTGTATCGGGATAATTTTAAGCTGATTGCCCAGGAGAGGCATGTGTCCTCGGAAATAGGCTTCAACTATATTGTAAAGTGGATGCAGGACATCTTCGGATATGACGAATATCTGTATATATTTGCGCTTTTTTCCATAATAACGGTGTTTTTCTTTGTAAAGGCGCTGTATGAGCAGGGAAGTTACTTTGCTTTTTCCCTGTATCTGCTGATGACAGGCGGCTATTATTTTAACAGCCTGAATTCCGTGCGGTATTATCTGGCGCTGGCCATTGCGCTTTTTTCCATGAAATATGTGCTTCGGAGGGAGTACGGGAAGTTTGTTCTGGCGATATTGGCGGCGGCCATGTTCCATAAGTCCGTGCTTCTGGTCATCCCGGTCTATTTGACGGCAGGATTTCTGGCGTCGGCTTCGCTGAAACGACGGCATTATGTTGCCGGCGGTATTTTTCTGTGTACATTGATTTTCTGCCAGGATTTATATAAGGAAATTATCTTTTTTTTCTATCCTTTTTATCGGAATTCCGCTTTTGACAACGGGCAGCTCTCCTATGCCAACATATTAAAATGTGTCTGTGTACTGGCACTCTGCCTGCTCTGCTACAAGCGGAGCCTGGGTGAGGACAGGGTGAACCGCTTTTATTTTTTTCTGAACCTGGCGGGGCTGGCCGTATATTGCTGCGGCGCTTTTATCCCGGAGGTCTCCAGAGTCGGCTATTACATGATTATATCCCAGGTTTTTCTGCTTCCCAGGCTGCTGGGTGAGATGCCCCGGGGGTGGCTGTCTCGATTGTGCCATGCAGGAGTGGCCTGCGCCTTCGGAGGATACTTTGTATTGCTTTTGAGGGACATGTATGCGGTTGATATCAGGCTGCTGCCCTATCTGAACTGGATTTTCAACTGATGTGAGAAGGGGGCGGGCATCAGGTGCTGTATACTTGGGAATAAATGCATTGGTGTACTGGATATGAATTATCGGAAAGGCATGGAAACTGCTATGAAAGTATTATGGCTGTGTAATATTGTGCTGCCGGTTATCGCGCGGCAGCTGCATATGGAAGCTTCCAACAAGGAGGGCTGGCTCAGCGGGCTGGCGGGAGAACTGCTGGAAAAGCGGCATGAGAACGGAATCCGACTGTCAGTGGCGTTTCCGATGAAGGGAAATGAATACCCGGAGGGGCAGGAGATTGCCTTTATGAGCTGCTACGGTTTTCCGGAAAATGTGAGCTGTCCGGAAAAATATGATGAAAACCTGGAACCTGTCCTGAAAAAAATCGTTGATAAGGTGAAGCCTGACATCGTACATTGCTTTGGCACGGAATATCCGCATACCCTGGCTATGTGCAGGATTTTTCCCGATAAGGACAGGCTGCTGGTGGGGCTGCAGGGCCTGTGTACGCTGTATGCGGAGGCCTATTTTGCGGATTTGCCGGAGCAGGTGGTGTCATCAGTCACATTTCGGGACTGGCTGAAGCGGGACAGCCTGAGGCGGCAGCAGGAAAAATTTGTGCTGCGGGGCAATATGGAGCGGGAGAGCATCAGCCTGGCAGGAAACGTGACCGGGCGCACGAAGTGGGACAGGGAAAGCGCGGCAAAGTGGAATCCCCATGCACGCTATCATTTTATGAACGAGACGCTTCGGCCTGAATTTTACGGGCCGGCCTGGAAGGAAGAGGACTGCATTCCCCATTCCATATTTGTAAGTCAGGGGGATTATCCGCTGAAAGGACTCCATTATGTACTCCTGGCCCTGCCCCGGATTCTGGAAAAGTACCCTGACGCACGGGTTTATGTGGCGGGCAACAGCCTGGTGAACTACAGGACGCTGAAGCAGAAGCTGAAGATATCCGCCTACGGGAGATATCTTCGAAGGCTGCTTGGGGACGGGGGGATGGAGGAAAAGGTGATTTTTCTGGGAAAGATGAACGCAGGGCAGATGCGGGACAGATACCTGAAGAGCAGCCTGTTCCTGTGCCCGTCAGCGCTGGAAAATTCGCCCAACTCACTGGGGGAGGCCATGCTTCTGGGCATGCCCTGCGTCTGTGCGGCAGTGGGAGGGATTCCCGACATATTTACGGAGGGAGAGGACGGCATTCTGTATAAGGGATTTGTGATGCCTGACGAACGCGGTAAGGCGGGCGCCGGAACCGCGGGAGAGAAGGATGAACTGGGGCGCATTGCGGAAGCCCTTGCGGCGGCGGTGATGCAGATGTGGGAGCAGCCTGAGAAGCGGCGTATGTTCTGCGGAAACGCGGGAAGGCATGCGGAAAATACGCATAACCGTGAGAAAAATTACGACAGGCTGTTAGAGGTGTATAGGGATATTGCGGGAAGGATGCCGGGGGCAGAGAGAAACACGGGAAGCGGGGAGGGGAAATGAAAAAAGGACAGGCCATCAGGATGGCGTTTGTATCCAATTACATCAATCACCACCAGATTCCCTTCTGCAACGTCATGCACCGCCTTCTGGAAGGAGATTTTACCTTCATACAGACGGAACCCATGGAGGAGGAGCGTGTGCGGATGGGGTGGCATGAAGGGGATAGGCCCGCATATGTGCGCTGTTTTTATGAGGAAGAGGCATACTGCAAGCGCCTGATCCTGGACTGCGACATCGTACTGTTCGGTGGTACGGAGGAGGAAAGCTATATCACGCCCCGCCTGGAAGCCGGAAGGCCCGTGATACGCTACAGTGAGCGCCTGTACAGGACAGGGCAGTGGAAAGCGGTTTCTCCCAGGGGGCTGATGAAAAAGTACAGGGATCACACCCGTTACCGCAGGGCGCCGGTATACCTGCTGTGTTCCGGGGCCTATGTGCCCTCCGATTTTCACATTGTCAGGGCGTACCCGGGAAAAATGTACTGCTGGGGATATTTTCCCGAGACAAGGCATTACGACATTGACAGGCTGCTGGAGGAAAAGGGTTACGGGGAGGAGAAGATTCCCAGCCTGCTCTGGGCGGCCAGGCTTATCGACCTGAAGCACCCGGAACTGGCGCTGGAGACGGCGGCATATCTGCGGGATAAAAAACTGGATTTTCATATGGATATCATCGGGGACGGCGAACTGAGGACCCGGATGGAGGCGCTGGCGGAGGAATACGGACTGGAGGGCCATGTCACATTTCTGGGATACCGGTCGCCGGAAGAGGTGCGCAGGGCCATGGAAAAGGCGGATATTTTTCTGTTTACCAGCGACAGGCGCGAGGGATGGGGCGCCGTGGCGAACGAGGCCATGAACAGTGCGTGCGCGCTGGTAGCCGGCCATATGATAGGCTCGGCGCCCTGGCTGATACGGCAGGGAGAAAACGGGCTGATTTATGAGGACGGAAAAAAGCGGCAGCTGTTTTTCTTGACAGAAAGTTTGGTTAAAGATAGAATCTATTGTAGGCAGCTGGGCCGAAGTGCTTATCGTACGATTACGGAAGACTGGAATGCGGAAAACGCCGCAGGACTGCTGCTGAAACGGATCAGAAATATCCTGGGGCAGGAAAACGGGGAGTCCGGTTTCGAAGCGGGCGGACAGGAACCCGGGCAGACGGGAGGCTGTATCCCCTGTTCCCCTGCGCCGGTTCTGACAGAGCATAAGGCAAGGAAGATGTTCCGGGCTTTTCCCGCCGGCGGCAGTGGGACCCGCAGGGGGGATTCCTGAAAAACCGGATGTGTGAAAGCGGGAGCGTTCTTGAAAATGACAGGAGGTGCCTTTATGGACGATATGCCCCTGATTACGGTGATTGTCCCGGTGTATAATATTCTGGAATATCTGCCCCGGTGTGTCCGTTCCATCACGGCACAGAGCTACCGCAACCTGGAGATTCTCCTTGTGGACGACGGTTCCACTGACGGTACGGGGGATTTGTGTGAGCGCCTGGCGGAGGAGGACGGACGCATCAGGGTTTTCCATAAAGAAAACGGAGGGACTTCCGCGGCCAGGAACCTGGGGCTTGCCCACGCGTCCGGGGAATATGTGGGTTTTGTGGACAGTGACGATTATATAGAGCCGGATATGTATGAAAAGCTGCTGTGGGGGATTCGGAAGTTCCATGTTCCGGCGGCGCAGATCGCCAGGGACGAGAGGGACGAGAATGACAAGCCGCTCTCGGATATCTGTGAGCCGCCTGCAGAGCCGCAGGTGGTGGCGTGCGCTGATTTTATGAGGGAACTGCTGCTTCACAGAGGAGACTGCTCGCTCTGCACCAAGCTGATCCGAAGGGAGCTTTTCCCACGGGAGGCTTTTCCGACGGGGAAGCTCAACGAGGATTTTCACCTGATTGTGAGGATGCTTCCGGATATCGGGAGGCTGGTGTCCCTTCCGTGGCAGTATTACCATGTATTTTACCGTGTGGGGAGCAACTCGCGCAAGGCGGGGCGAGAAGAATTTTCCAGGGTGTTTGCCGACTGTGTGGAGAATGCGGATATGGCGGCGGAGATTGTGAAGCGGGATTATCCGGAACTGACAGAAGTGTCATTCCGTTTCGGGATTTTTCAGAGGCTGGAATATATGCTGCATATTCCCATTGCGCAGATGAACAGGGACAACGCCATGTACCGGGGAATCGTGTCTTATCTGCGGAAAAACTGGTTCAGGTCCATGGGAAATCCGGTTCTGACAGGAAAAAATAAGATTTATCATACATTGTTTGCCCTGGCGCCCAGAGGAATCCGGAAGCTGCATGCCATGGTGCGGCTGCGGGGGGCGTGAGGCGGCGCAGCCCGAACGGAAGAAATTACCGGGTGACAAAAGCGGATAATATGTTATTCTGAATGAGGTGTACGTGTAGTAAACTGTTTTTTGGAGTTGAGATACTCTGCAGAAAGGTGTGATATGAAGATGAAAAAAATGGCAAGGCTCGTATGCGTGGCACTGGTGCTAACCGCTTTGCTGAGCGTCGATATAGAATGGCCCGCAATGCTGGCATCGGCGGAGGGCACGGACGCTGTACAGCAGGACGGCAGGGAGGAAAAAGGGACTGAAAACAGCCAGGGAATGCCGGGGACGGAGGAAGCGGCGCCGGGCGCGGAATTCGGTGACCAAACCGTGTCGTCCGGAGACAGCGCAGGGGCAGGCGGAGAAGCGTCCCGGGTTTCGGAAAACCCATGGAAGCGCAGCTCCGGAAATATGGATGAAGAATCCGCGCAATGGCTGGAGGAAGCGGGAGAGGGCCTGTCGCAGATTGCGGCAGAGCGGGATATTATGGCGTTGGTCTACCTGAGCGACGAGTATCCGGTTCGCCGGCAGCCTTCCTTGGAAAGCGATATTGAAGTTACCGTCCTGAGCGGACAGACCGTCAACATTCTGGATATGTATGTGGATGACGAGACGGAAGTATGGTATTACGTGAAGCTGGAATACAACGGCGCGCTGAGGTACGGGTATGTACCCCGTACATATCTGGCCTGTTCCGATGCCCGCTTCCTGGAATGGGAGGAGGCATACGGCCTGAATCTCAGCGGATCCGTTTATACGGTGGATGCCCAAGGGCAGGCTGCCTATCCGGATATAGAGGCTTTTCCGGAGAGTTACCGCCCGGCGCTGCTGGCCCTGAAGCAGTCACATCCCAACTGGACTTTTGTAAAGATGAATACGGGGCTGGACTGGGGAGTGTCCATTGCAAACGAAATCGGGGCAAAGAGCCTGGTATACAAGACCCTTCCGGACTGGGCGAAGAACGGGCTTTATGACAAAGGAACCTGGTATTATGCTTCGGAGGCGGCATTAAAGCTGTATATGGACCCCAGGAACGGCCTGTCTGAAAATGCTGTCTTTCAGTTTGAGCAGCTGACTTACAATGAGCAGTATCATACTTTGGATGCGGTGGCGTCTTTTCTGGGAAATACATTTATGAACGGAACGGCACCGGGTTCAGACAAGACATATGCCCAGCTTTTCTGGGAAATCGGCCGGGAAGAAGGGCGTAAGGTAAGCCCCTTTCATTTGGCGGCAAGGGTGCTGCAGGAGCAGGGAGCAGGCACGTCGCCGCTGATATCGGGTAAATATCCGGGGTATGAGGGGTATTACAATTATTTTAACGTGGGAGCCTCGGGAACCACTAATGAGCAGGTCTACCTGAGCGGGCTGAAATACGCGAAGGACCATGGGTGGTCAAGCGTAGAGGCATCGATCCGGGGCGGATCGGACTTTATTTCCGCCAACTATATCAAAAAGGGACAGGATACGCTGTATCTGCAGAAATTTAACGTGAATCCCAACGGTGCGTATGCGCCCTATACCCACCAGTATATGCAGAATATCACCGCGCCCACCACGGAAGCTTCCAGCATTAAGAGGCTTTATGAAGGGGCAGGCGCCCTGAACAGCCCGTTTGTATTTAAGATTCCGGTCTATGAGAATATGCCTGAAGCACCCTGTGGGGCGCCGGTTTATTCCACAGAGGTGGTGCTGTCATATCCGGAAGGCTACAGCGACACGGTGATGTGGCTGGACGGAGTGGCATATCAGGGGCAGCAGCGCGGCGGGAACCTGGTTGTCACGGCGCCTGACGCTAACGCGAAGACGGCGGTACTCTATAAATATAACGAGAACGGCGCCGCCATCGGCATGTATGTATGGAATCTGAGCCATAACGGGGTGATATATACGGCCACGCCGCTGCCGGGGCTGGAGGATTTGCTGACTTATCACGGTTTCTCCATCCGGATTACGGGCAAGACGGGAATCCGCTTTAAGACCGGCATTTCGGCGGAGCTGCGGGGAAGGCTTCTCTCCGGCGGCGTAGAAGGATATACTCTGAAGGAATACGGGACTTTGGTCACCAGCAACGCAAATCTGAGCCAGTATCCGATGATAAAGGGCGGGGAGAAGATTGTGGGCGGCCTGTCCTACGGTACCAATGCGGACGGCACGAAGCAGGACGTGATTTTTGAGACTGTGGACGGGAGATACCGTTTTACTTCCGTGCTGGTAGGGCTTCCCGTGGAACAGTATAAGACGGAATTCGCTTTCCGGGGATATGCGGTGCTGGAAAAGGGCGGCGTGCAGACAACGCTGTACGGGCCTGTGGTGGCAAGGAGCATATACGGGCTGGCCGGCCAGCTGATTCAGCAGGGAACATATCCGGAGGGTTCTGAGGCGGATGCGTTCCTGAGGAAGCTGATTGGGGATGCGGATGCATTGGTGGCACAGGAGTGAAATTTTACGAATCCGGTTTTGACCCGCGGTTTGTGCCGATTATAAATGGCCGGCTGTAAGCGGATGCCGGCAGGATAGAAGAGAATGTGGAGGTTATTATGAAAAATAAGTGGAGATACTGTGCCGTGACGGCTTTTTTGGCTGCGCTCCTGCTTGGGGGCTGCGGCGACGGCAGTGAGGGCAGCGCAGAGGAAGGGAGCATAGACGTGCTGGAACCCATTCCCCTGGCAAGCGAGTCGGAGCCTGTAGGAGGGCAGGAGGAAGGCACGCCGGAGAATACGGAGACGCCGGCTCCTGCCGGGGATGCCCTGCAGGGCGGCGGGGTTCCGGAAGGACTGAGCGAGGAGGCGGAAGCAGCGGTTCTGGAGGCAATGAAGAACCTGAGGCAGAATCTGGAGCTTGCCGAGTATATAGGAGAGGCTATTCACCTGGTGAGCAGTGAAGAGTGGTTTGCCGCAATGGCAGGCGGGTTATATGAGGGATGCCGCAGCTACACTGTCGGCGGTGCCGGGGATGCGACGCTTTCCGTACAGGTGGGGTATGATATTGAAGAAAAACCTTATATTAATGTATGTTATCAGGCGAACGGGCAGATTATTGTATTGAAGCAGGCAAGGGGCGTGACCTGGCTGCTGCAGACATCCGTCTCTGAGGGCGTATATAACGGTGCCTTTGAAAAGTGGCAGATCGACAGCGGGACCGGACATATGCTGAAGGAGACAGGTACCTATGCCAACGGCATTATCGTAGGGGAATATACGAAATCCGAACGTACCGGCGATCCGGGAGAAGCATTTGACCTGTGGACAAACCGGGAGAATTTTGAATATAAGACTACAAACGTGACTTATAACGAACAGGGAGAGATCGCGGCTACGCCTACACCGGAACCCACCGCGACACCGAAGCCCACAACCACCAAGAAGCCGCCGGCAGCAACCCAGGCGCCTACGAAGGAACCGGAGCCGCCTGCACCGCCGCAGGAGCCGGATCCCGAACCCGAGCCGGATCCTACGCCGGCGCCCACGCCTGAGCCGACACCGGAACCCACACCCGAACCGACGCCGGTTCCCTCCGAAGGAGATACGGATATTGACTGGTCGCCGGATATGATGTAAGGATAATGCATATTCTATTTGTGTTGTAACTGATTGTCCGACAGCACAGACGGCAGAAATACCGGCATGCCGGTTATAACAGGCCGGCTGTGTTGTCGGCAGTTCTGCATTTTTTGTGAAAGAGCGCTTTCTGCGGAGGCCGCCTGCTCTCGGGGCGGTTACGCCCATGTCGGTGAGAGAGCGGAAATAGATATAAAATACTGTATTAACAGGGAAAAGAGGAAACTATGCTGAACGACAAATCAATATTAATTACTGGCGGTACAGGGAGTTTTGGCAAAGCGTTTACCAAGTATGTCCTGGAGCATTATGAACCAAAAAAAATCATCATTTATTCCAGGGACGAATTCAAACAGTTTAACATGCAGAATGAATTCAGGGAAAACGCGGCGAAGCTTCGTTTTTTTATCGGGGACGTGCGCGATAAGGAGAGACTCCGCAGGGCGCTTGAAGGCGTGGACTATGTGATACACGCGGCGGCTTTAAAGCAGGTGCCGGCATGTGAATACAACCCCGCAGAGGCGATTAAGACCAATATCAACGGCGCACAGAACGTTATAGACGCGGCGCTGGATATGGGTGTGAAAAAGGTGGTGGCGCTGTCTACGGATAAGGCGGTAAACCCGGTGAACCTCTACGGCGGTACAAAGCTGGTGTCGGACAAGCTGTTTATTGCCGCAAATGCCTATGCGGGCACCAAGGACATCAGCTTTTCCATTGTCCGCTACGGCAATGTGGCCGGCAGCAGAGGTTCCGTCATACCGTTTTTCCATAATATCCTTCAAAAGGGCGTTTCTGAACTGCCCATTACCGATTTCCGTATGACCAGGTTCTGGATCAGCCTGCGGCAGGGGGTGGAACTGGTGATAAAGGCGCTTGAGGAAGCCAGGGGCGGTGAGACCTTTATTTCGAAGATACCTTCCTTTAAGGTTACGGATCTTGCGGAGGCCATGCTGCCCGGATGTACAAAGCGGGAGGTGGGAATCCGGGAGGGCGAGAAGCTGCACGAGGTCATGGTGACCGTGGAGGACGCCCCCAACACGTATGAATATGATAATCACTTTATCGTGTATCCGCAGATGGTGTGGAGTGAAAGCCGGCGGGCTGTTCCTACCGGCAAAAAGGTTCCGGCGGGATTTTCCTACAGTTCCGGCAACAATACGGAATGGCTCAGCGTGGAGGATATCCGGAGCCTGTTGGGGACGATCCATTTCGAATAAGGGCATATATACGGCGCTTTGTCTCGGACGGAAATGAAATGATTGAAATAAGGCTTTGACACAGCAGGTAAAGTACAGTAAAATGAAGGGTATTCAAAAGGAGGAGGAGAGAGGGATGAAGGTCAGCCATAAAATAACGGAGACAGAGCGAAATGTCATGGAAGTGCTGTGGGAGAATTCCGATCCCGTTGCGACCAGGGAGCTGTTGGAGATGATGAAAGAGAAGGGCAAGAGCTGGAAGCGGCAGACCCTGAACACCCTGCTGTTCCGCCTGGAGGAAAAAGGGATTGTGAGCAGGACCCGCGCTTATGTAAAGCCCGCCATGACGAGGGATGAGCTTTTACAGGCGCAGACGCAGGAAATTCTGGATGATTTCTACGGCGGCAGGCCGGGCGGCTTTTTTGCCGCGCTTGTGGGAAAAGATAAGGTGACGGCAGAGGACATGGAAAGGCTGGAGGCTCTGCTGGAGGAAATCAGGAACAGATAGAGAGGTTTTGGCAGAGGGAGTGTGACCGCCCGAGCAGGCGGCGCACATGCCGCTGTCGATATTTGTCGACGGGTATTTCTTTACACCGGCGCACGAATGCACTATACTATATTACATAAAAGGGGAGTTGAAATGGTGGCTTAGGTGTTGTCGGGCCACTTATTTCACGTTCCGGAATGAGCGGCGTGTTTCCCGTAGCCGCATTAGATTCCCGCGGGCAATGAGCCAAGCGGATGCGTCAGCATCCATTTGGCGAATGCCGCGAGGGTCACATACCCCGCTGCTTGCAGCGCTACAAGCTTGATGCCCCGTTGCTTGCAGCGGGGTTGTTGACTTCTCCGGGAAAGCCGTATTTAACCCATATCATTTTCTAACAGGTCACTCTGATAAAAGTCTGCCGGATCGGCACGCATTCGCTTAGAAAATAAAGGAATCACTAATTTATGATTGGAATTATATGGGGAATCTGCTATAATGAAAAAAGTTTTAAGTATTTTCCGGCGGAGGGCAATAATATGAAGAAAGCATTGATTACAGGCATTACCGGGCAGGACGGTTCCTATCTGGCGGAGTTTTTGCTGGAAAAGGGATATGAAGTACACGGGATTGTCAGGCGGGCATCCACGCCCAATACGAAAAGGATAGACCATCTGATTGCCGCAAACGCAATCGCACTTCATGACGGCGATCTGTCGGATTCCTCTTCCCTGGTGAATGTTATCGGTGCTGTGCAGCCCGATGAGATATACAACCTTGCTGCCCAGTCCCATGTGCAGGTGTCATTTGATGTTCCGGAATACACCGGGGACGTGGATGCTATCGGCGTGCTGCGGATACTGGAGGCGGTACGGGTGCTGGGGCTTACGGAGAAAACGAGAATTTACCAGGCATCCACATCGGAACTGTTCGGAAAAGTGGAAGAGATTCCCCAGAAAGAGACTACGCCCTTTCACCCCTACAGCCCTTATGCGGTGGCAAAGCAGTACGGATTCTGGATCGTAAAGGAGTACCGTGAGGCTTACGGGATGTTTGCGGTAAACGGGATATTATTTAACCATGAATCGGAGAGGCGGGGAGAGAATTTCGTCACCCGCAAGATTACCCTGGCGGCTGGGCGGATTGCCGAGGGGACACAGGAGTATCTGGAACTTGGAAACCTGGACTCTCTGAGGGACTGGGGGTATGCGAAGGATTATGTGGAATGCATGTGGATGATGCTGCAGCATGACAGGCCGGAGGATTTCGTGATCGCCACAGGGATACAGCATACGGTGAGGGACTTTGCGGAGAGGGCTTTTGCCGCCAACGGGATATGGATTCGCTGGGAGGGAACAGGCATTGACGAGAAGGGATACGACAGGGAGACGGGGAAGCTGCTGGTTCGGGTGAATCCGGACTGGATTCGGCCTACGGATGTGGACAACCTTCTGGGAGACCCCACAAGGGCGAGAGAGGTTCTGGGGTGGAATCCCCAGAAGACAAGCTATGAGGAACTGGTGCGGATTATGGCGGAGCATGACCGTGCCCTGGCGGCCAGGGAAGCTCGGGTAAAACGCGCACTGGATGAGGCGTAAGCCTGTGCGCCGCTAATGCAGGGCAGGAAAGCCGGCCGGTATATAATGCGTGCCGCTAATGCAGAACAGGAAAGCCGGTTGGTATAAAATGCGCGCCGCTAATGCAGGGCGGGGGCAGGAGCCGATTTGAGGAGACGAAAATGAAATATGATTATCTGATTGTAGGGGCCGGGCTGTTCGGCGCGGTGTTTGCCCATGAGGCAGTGAAAAAAGGCAGGACGTGCCTGGTTGTGGAGAGGAGAGGGCATATCGCCGGGAATATCTATACAGAAGAAATCAGCGGGATTCAGGTACACAGATACGGCGCTCATATTTTTCATACCTCGGATAAAAAGGTATGGGAATATGTGAACCGGTTCGCGGAATTCAACCAATATATCAATTCGCCCATCGCCCGCTATAAGGATGAACTGTATAACCTTCCATTTAATATGAATACATTCAGCAAAATGTGGGGAATCGCCACGCCGGAGGAAGCGCAGAAGATCATCGCGGACCAGATTGCGGATTTGCATATCACCCAGCCGCGGAACCTGGAGGAGCAGGCGCTTTCCCTGGTAGGGCTCGATGTGTATGAGAAGCTGATCAAAGGGTATACGGAGAAGCAGTGGGGACGGGACTGCAGGGAGCTGCCTTCCTTCATTATCAGACGCCTGCCCCTGCGCTTTACCTATGACAACAACTATTTTAATGACAGGTATCAGGGAATCCCCATAGGGGGCTATACGCGGATTGTGGAAAAGCTGCTGGAGGGTACGGAGGTCCGCCTGAACACGGACTATCTGGCGCACAGGGCCGAGCTGGACGCCCTGGCGGAGAAAGTGGTTTATACGGGTATGATTGACCAGTTTTACGATTACTGCCTGGGTGTGCTGGAATACCGTTCCGTGCGTTTTGAGACGGAAGAACTGGAACAGGAGAATTATCAGGGCAATGCCGTGGTAAACTATACGGAGAGAGAAGTTCCCTATACCAGGATTATTGAACACAAGCATTTTGAATTCGGAAAACAACCCGTCACCATTATTTCCCGGGAGTACTCCAGCGAGTGGAAGAAGGGGGACGAACCCTATTATCCTGTGAACAATGAGAAGAATGACGGGCTTTACGAGGAATATAAGGCGAAGGCGGAGGGCGAGAAGCGAGTCATATTCGGCGGAAGGCTTGGAAGCTATCGGTATTACGATATGGACAAGGTGATTGCTTCCGCGCTGGAACTGTGCGCACGGGAACTGTAAACAAAATGACAGAACCGACGGAAAAAGGAAAGCGCAACCATGAATATTATATTACTGTCCGGAGGAAGCGGGCAGCGGCTCTGGCCCCTGTCCAACGGCGTCCGTTCCAAGCAGTTTATCAAAATATTTCAAAATGAAGGCGGCGAACCGGAATCCATGCTGACCCGGGTATACAGGCAGATTATCTCGGCTGACCCGGAGGCATCCGTTACCGTTGCCACAAGCAAAAAGCAGGTAAGTTCCATTATTAACCAGCTGGGTGACAAGGTGAATATCTGCGTGGAACCCTGCCGCCGCGATACGTTTCCTGCCATATGCCTCGCTGCCGCTTACCTGCATGACGAGCAGGGTGTGGCAGAAGACAGCGCGGTAGTAATATGCCCCGTGGACCCTTATGTGGAAGACAGCTATTTTGAGGCGCTGAAGGAACTGGGCCGGATGGCTGAAGAAGGAAACGCTGATTTGTCTTTGCTGGGGATTGAACCGACTTATCCCAGTGAAAAATACGGTTACATCATCCCGGTATCCGAAGACAGGGTGAGCCGGGTGAACACCTTTAAGGAAAAGCCTGACGCAGCCGCCGCGGAGAAGTATATCGCGGAAGGCGCCCTGTGGAACGGCGGTGTATTTGCCTTTCGCCTGGGCTATCTCCTGCAGAGGGCGCATGAACTGATTTCGTTTACGGATTACCGGGACCTGTATGCACGCTATGCGGACCTGGAGAAAATCAGCTTCGACTACGCGGTGGCAGAGCGGGAAAAGGAAATTCAGGTGCTTCGCTACAACGGCGGCTGGAAGGACCTGGGAACCTGGAATACGTTTGCGGAAGCCATGGAGGAACCGTCGCTGGGGCGGGTGATCCTGAATGAAACCTGTGAAAACACCAATGTGGTAAACGAGCTGAACATTCCCATTCTCTGCATGGGCTGCCGGAATATGGTGGTTGCCGCCAGCAGTGACGGCATTCTGGTTACGGACAAGGAGCAGAGCAGCTATATCAAGCCCTTTGTGGAGCAGATGGAACAGCAGGTCATGTACGCGGAGAAGTCCTGGGGAAGCTTTACGGTGCTGGATGTCCAGGAAGACAGCCTGACTATCAAAATCGTGCTTCTGCCGGGCCATAAACTGTATTACCACAGCCATGACCACAGGGACGAGATATGGACTGTCATGAGCGGCAGGGGGAGGGCTGTTATCGACGGGGCAGAGCAGGCCGTTGTGCCCGGGGACGTCATCTCCATGCCGGCGGGCTGCAGGCATATGGTATCCGCAGACACGGAGCTGAAGATAATCGAAGTCCAGCTGGGAGAGAATATCACGGTGGAAGACAAGCATAAATATCCGCTGTAAGCAGGGAAATATATGGGGCGGGAAACGGGTCCCCCGGATTGCGGTGACAGGGTCATACAATCGATGCCGACGGAAGCGGAGGGCATGTACAAAAGGGCAGAAAGGAATAGCGGGAGAGGACGAAAATGGAACAACTGGCTATATTCGGCGGCACGCCGGTGAGGACGACGCCAATCGGTTACGGAAAACAGTATATTGACAGGGATGATATCGAGGCGGTGACGGAGGCGCTGATCAGCCCGGAGCTGACCTGCGGGCCAAGGATTGCCGAATTGGAGCGTAAACTCTGCGAGGTGACAGGGGCAAAGTATGCGGTGGCGGTGAGCAACGGAACGGCGGCACTCCACATTGCGGCGCTGGCGGCGGGCTTTCAGGAGGGAGACGAGGTTATCGTCAGCCCAATTACGTTTGCGGCTTCGGCCAACTGTATTTTGTACTGCGGTGCGAAACCGGTTTTCGCGGATATCAATCCGGAGACTTACAATATAGACCCTGAATCTGTGGAAAAGCTGGTTACGCCCCGTACAAAGGGGATTGTGGCGGTAGATTTCACGGGCCAGTCCATTGAACAGGACGCCATTAGGGGTATCTGTGAGAAACATGGGCTGGTGCTGATAGAGGATGCGGCACATGCCGTTGGCACCCGGTATCGGGGGGCGCCGGTGGGCAGCATGGCGGATATGACCTGTTTCAGTTTTCATCCGGTAAAAACGGTTACTGCAGGCGAAGGCGGGGCCGTCACCACCAACGACAGCGGGAAGTATCATCGCCTGCTGCGGCTGCGTGCCCATGGGATTACCCGCAACCGGCAGGAGATGGCGCATCCCACGGAGGCGCGCTGGTATAATGAACAGGTGGAGCTGGGCTTTAACTACCGTATGACGGATATTCAGGCGGCGCTGCTGATCAGCCAGCTGAAGAAGCTGCCTGCATTTGCACGGCGAAGGAAGGAAATTGTGGAGAAATACGACAGGGCCTTTTCCGGTATGCCGGAACTGAAGGTACAGAAGGAGATTCCGGATTCCGATACCGTGAGGCACCTGTATATCCTGCGGCTGAATCCTGACAGGCTTAGCTGCGACAGGAGACAGTTTTTTGATGCGCTCTGGGAGGAGAACATCCGTTCACAGGTGCATTATCTGCCGGTATATTGGCATTCTTATTATGAAAAGCTGGGATATGGGAAAGGGCTGTGTCCCAATGCCGAGGCATATTACAGGGAGGCGATGTCCCTTCCGCTGTATTATCAGCTTGCGGACGAGGATGTGGAAGACGTTATCCATGCGGTGAAGAAGATTTTGACGTATTATCGGAAGTGAGTTTGCGGCAAGACGACTGTTTTGCCTGCGGGGCATTCCGGCGCTGCCGAGGGAGACACCGGAGCCGCCGCTATTAATGGTTTCCGGTATCGCAGGAGAAGAGAGGCCCGGCATGGATGCACGAAAGGGAAAGCCGGTCGGGATGATTTACGACAAAGCGTTCATGCCCATGGCCGAAGGGCGGTGATTCTGGAAAGTGTTCATGCCCATGGCCGAAGGGCCGTGATTTTGGAAAGGACAGCGGACAGATGGATAAAATAGCGGTATTGATTCCCTGTTACAACGAAGCACAGACCATCGGCAAGGTGGTACGGGAGGTGAAGGCGGCTCTGCCGGAGGCCAGGGTTTATGTCTATGACAATAATTCCACGGACGACACGGCGGAGATTGCCAGGCAGCAGGGCGCTGTCGTCCGCCATGAGTACAGGCAGGGCAAGGGCAATGTGATACGCCGTATGTTCCGGGAGATTGACGCGGAATGTTACCTGATGACAGACGGCGACGACACTTATCCGCCGGACTGCGCAGGAAAAATGGCGGCGCTGGTGCTGGAACACAATGCAGACATGGTTGTAGGCGACCGGCTTTCCTCCACGTATTTTACGGAAAATAAGCGTCCCTTCCATAATTTCGGCAATAGCCTGATGCGTGTGGGAATCAATGGGCTGTTCCATACGGATATCAAGGATATTATGACAGGGTACAGGGCGTTCAGCTATGAATTCGTGAAAACCTTTCCCGTGTTTTCCAAGGGATTTGAGATAGAGACGGAGATGACCATCCATGCGGTGAATTACAGCATGCAGGTGGAAAACGTGGTGGTGGAATACCGGGACAGGCCTGAGGGCAGCGTTTCCAAGCTGAATACCTACAGTGACGGCATGCGCGTAATCGGCAAGATGATGCAGCTGTACCGGAATTACAGGCCGCTGCAGTTTTTCGGGGCTTTTTGCCTGTTTCTGGTGGCTGCGGCACTGCTGTTTATGCTCCCCATTTTCGGCGAATACCTGCGGACAGGGCTTGTGCCCAGATTTCCGACGCTGATTGTATGCGGTTTTATGGTACTGGCGGGGATTCAGTCCTTTTTTGCGGGAATGATACTGGAGGTCCTGGCGGCTAAAGATAAACGTGATTTCGAACACTGCCTGACTGCCGTCAGTGCGGAGAAGCGGGAGAAGCTGAATGGGCCGGAAGGGACGGAGATATAGTCCCGCCTGCGGTCAAAGAACAAATATGGATTGTTAAGTGCGCCGAAGCGCATCAGGGGTGTAAGGATGAAGCAATATGTGGATGGTGAAGCGGGTATTTATCTGCGCCGTATGTCACCGGAGGACACGGATCTGATTATTAAATGGAGAAACAGCGACAGTGTCCGGAAGAATTTTATCTATCAGGCGCCTTTTACCAGGGAAGGGCATGAGAACTGGATCAGGACGATGATAGACACCGGCAGGGCGGTGCAGATGATGATCTGTGGGTCCGGGGAGGGAACTCCGCTGGGAAGCGTCTATATTCGGGATATTGACAGGACACATAATAAGGCGGAGTACGGTATTTTCATAGGGGAGGCTGCTGCCAGGGGCAGGGGGACGGGCACTGCTGCCGCGGGACTGATGCTCCGTTATTGCTTTGAGGAGGAGGGGCTGCACAGGATTTACCTGCGGGCACTTGCCGACAATGTGCAGGCCGTCCGCAGCTATGAGAAGGCGGGGTTTCGAAAGGAAGCGCTTTTGAGGGATGACGTGCGGATAGACGGAACGTACCGGGATATTATCTGGATGGCAATCCTTCAGACTGACTGGAGAGCGGCGGGAGAGTGAGAGGCTTATGGAACAAAGGAAGAAAATCAGTTTTGTAATTCCCTGCTATCGCTCGGAACACACCCTTCCGGGGGTTGTGGAGGAGATAGCGGATACAATGAAGAAGATGGAGCGGTACCGGTATGATATCCTGCTGGTAAACGACTGTTCGCCGGACCGTACTTTCGACGTAATCCGGAAACTGTGCCGAGAAAACGAAAATATAATCGGAATTGACTTTGCCAGAAATTTTGGGCAGCATTCGGCGCTGATGGCGGGGCTGCGGTACTCGGACGGGGATTATGTGGTGTGCCTGGATGACGACGGGCAGACGCCGGCGGATGAGGCGGATAAGCTGATTGCCTGCCTGGAGGAAGGCTATGACGCCGTGTATGCAAGGTACGACCACAAGCAGCATTCGAAATTCCGCAACCTGGGAAGCAGTGTGAACGAGCATATGACGCGTATTATGCTGGAAAAACCGGCGGACTTGTATATTTCCAGCTATTTTGCGGTAAAGCGGTTTGTGGTGGAGGATATGGTGCGCTATGAGAATTCCTATCCCTATGTAATCGGGCTGGTTCTGCGCGCCACGAAGCACATTGCCAATGTGTCCGTGAACCACAGGGAACGGGAGGTCGGGGTTTCGGGCTATACGCTCAAGAAGCTGGTGGGACTGTGGTTCAACGGTTTTACGGCGTTTTCGGTGAAGCCCTTGAGAATTGCCACGGCCCTTGGGTCGGTAAGCGCAGGTGCGGGCTTTCTGTATGGCATTTATACCATTATTAAGCGCCTGATGAATCCGGATGTACCCATGGGCTTCAGTTCCCTGATGTCGGCTCTGGTGTTTTTCGGGGGAATGATCATGCTGATGCTGGGACTGATCGGGGAGTATATCGGCCGTATCTATATCAGCCTGAACAACTCGCCCCAATATGTAATCCGGGAAAAGCTGAATATAGATGCCTGCGGGCGGAGGAATGAGGATATATAAGATGGACAGAGTTTTAAACTGGTGGAAAAAACGGTATGTCACACTGGCGAAATCGCTGCTTCTGGGGCTGCTTCCGCTGCTGTGCTGCATGGTGTACTGCGCTGCGGAGGGAGGGAGGCTGGGAGAGGCCTATATCCCTTCTTCCGAGTGGAATGATGAATTGTTCTATTTTAAACAGGTGGAGAGTATTCTGGACTTTGGGTATCCCCAAGGGTATTTCGGCTTCAACGAGAGCCATGCGTTGAAGCTTTCTTTTGCGGCATGGAGTCCGGTGCTGGTGTTTCCCTGGCTTATCTGGGGACTGGTGTTTGGCTGGAATCTGATGTCTCCGATTTACTGCAATATTTTTCTGGTGTGCCTGTGCTGCTTCCTTTTTGTGTGGCTGGTCAGGCCGACCTGGAAGCAGGTGGGAGTGCTGTCCCTTCTGTTCTGCCTGTATAAACCATTTATCCGATATATGCTTTCGGCAATGGCGGAGGTAATCTGCTTTGTCATTTTAATCTTTTTTTATTCTCTGGCAGTTAATTATCTGCGTCGCGAAAAAGACTACAAATTAGTAATATTATTTCTGGTTTCGGGCCTGATGGCGCTGATGCGGCCGTATCTGGTACTTTTCATGCTGCTTCCCATTTTTTTGTGGGTCCGCAGGGGAAAAAGCCGGGCGGCAAAATGGCGCAATGGGGCTGCCGGAACGGCGGTGCTGGCTGCGGTGCTGGGAATCTATGTGTACATTAACCATTTCCTGGGGGCGGCGTATTTTACGCCTTTGTTTTACACGGACTGGATTACCGCCTTTTTTGAAGAAGGGCTGTTTGGGGGCGTCTGGTTTACGCTGCGGAAGGCCTATTATGCAGGGCGGACGATGGTGAGGGTTATCCGGGAGGGCTTCAGTGACGGCCTGGCTTCCGGTGCGCATTTTGCGGGCTATCTGGTCTGTATGGCAGTACTGGCAGTGCAGTGCTTCAGGGATCTGATACTGTTTCGCAGGCTGAAGGCGGAAACGGAAGAAGGAACCGCAGCAGAGGTGCCGGAAGGGAAAGGAGCCGTTGCGGAGGTGTCGGAAGGGAAAGGAGCCGCTGCGGAGGTATCCAAAGGGAAGGGAACCGCTGCTGAGGTGCCGGTTGTAGGGAAAACCGCGCAGAATGCGGCTGTGCAGGCCCGCCGGGTGTGGGAAAAGCTGGTTATCGAGGCCCATCTGGCATTTTGCTTTTTGGCGATGTTCTTTGCAATACTGCTCATGTACAAGCTGACGGAGGGCAGCAGGCATCTGCTGACATTCATGGCCGCGGCTATGTTCGTTATCGCGTTGATGGATACGAAATTTTACAAAAAAGCCGTGCTTGTGGGAGTGACTTTTGCCTATTTTTACTTCTATGTGCCCCTTTCTCCGTTTGACTACGAGATTCCCTTCAGGCAGGAGGAACGTGCGGCTTCCCTGGAGGCGTGGACGGAAGCGATGGCGGAGCGGCTTGTTCTGAACAGGGAAGATGTGCCCAATTATGATAATGTGGTAATCTGGGTGTTCAGCGACATGGTGGGAGGCCAGGAGGTTCGGACCTCGTACCAGCTGCTTTACGGGCTGCCGAAGGGATTCGGGATCAGCTGCTGCATGCGGGATTTTGTGGTGCCGAATATCGATACGCTGAAAAGCCGATACATGGCGGTTCCTGCTTACGGCGAGATTGCTTTGCTGTGCGAGGAGCGGGGATACGGCCTGGTGTACGGCGACGACGAACTGGCACTCTACGAGCTGCGGGGCGGTGAATGAGGCGTGTTATGCTCCCGGCCATAGGAGGAGGGAGGTTTTCCCTGGCGGATATCGGTACGTCTCCCGGCGCGGAAGAGCAGGCATATAAAGCTGACGCTGCCGGGGCAGAGCAGGAAGGAGCGATATGAAAAGCAAACTGTCAAAATACACAACAGCCATTTTGTGGCTTGTTATACTGATATACGGGGGGCTGTGCTTTTACCTCTTTTACATGCAGTCCGTCCAGCCGTTGGACTATAACAACCGGTATTTCCAGTCGGATTTGCCCTATCATATCAGCATGATTATTGACGACGGCTGGTATTACAGCTTTACGGCGTATGCGTACCAGCTCCTCTACCGGGCGGGGGGAAACGGTACGGTGCTGATCGCCCTGTTCCTGGCAGCGGCTTCGGTACTGTGCATTTTTCTGACGGAGAGGCTGCTGGCGCTTCTGCTGGGGAGAGAGGGGGCGGATGCCCTGACCCTGGGCTGCGCATTGCTGCTGAATCTGGTGATGCCGTTTTTCTGGCGTTACGCGGGGGAATACCGGTATGTGAGTTATCAGGCGGGGAATATCTGGCACAATTCCACCTACCAGATTATGAAACCGGCTGCGCTGGCGGCCGTGATTTACTATCTGAAGACAGAGAAGGGATACAGGGACTGTGTTTCCGGCAGGCAATGGCTTATTCTGGCGGGACTCCTGGCATTATGTACGGGCATCAAACCCAGCTTTCTCACGGTATTTGCACCGGTGCTGGCTGTGAAGCTGCTGGCGGATTTGTGCGGAAAGGCGCCGTTTAAACAGGTATTTCTACTGGGAAGCACGGTGCTTCCGGCCTGCGGTGTGATACTGTGGCAGAATATGGTACTGTTCGGGACGGACACGGGACATGGCATTGCGCTGTCTCCCTGGTATACCTTTTCCCTTCATGCCAGCAGGACGAAAGTAGCAGTGTTGTGTTCCGCCGCGTTTCCGCTGATTGTGCTGCTGTTCTCCGCAGGGGAGCTTCTGCGTGACAGGCGCTATTTCTTTGCATGGGGGATGACAGGAGCGGGCTTCCTGGAGGCGCTGCTTCTGGTGGAAACGGGAAGCCGCTCCCGGGACGGTAATTTCCTGTGGGGCTATTCTATTGCGCTGTTTCTGATTTTCGTATTCAGCCTGGAGAAGTGGCTTCTCCTGCTGAAAAGAAAGGGGCATTGCCTGTTTTACAGGTTTGCATTCGGTGTCTGCGGATGCGTGCTGGCTTACCAGCTGTTCTGCGGCCTGGTTTTCTTCGGCAGGCTGCTGCAGGGAGAGACTTATTTTATGATCGGATAAATAATACCAAGAAAGAAGGTTATCAGTTTCATCTTTCGTGCGGACTGTTAAAGGTGAACAGGCGATTTTTCCGGATCTGCTGTCAAGCCGTGCCGCACAGTTTTCCATGCAGGAAGGTGAATGAGCCATGGGGGGATACAAAGGAAGGGGAAGGATTATGCGGATAGCGATTGTGGATGACGACAGGGAATTTGGGAAGAAGACGGAGGAGATTGCCAGGAAATACTGCGAGGAGGCAGGGGAAGAGGCGGATATCCTGTGCGTGACGGCGGGAGATACGCTGATGGAGGCGGCAGAGGGCGGAGGAAGCCGTGACATCTATATCCTGGACGTGGAGCTTTCGGGGATGGACGGCCTGGAACTGGCGAAGCGGCTTAAGGAAAGAGATGGGGATACCGATATTATAATCTTATCCAACTATGAAAAATATGCCCTGCCGGCTTATAAGGTAAGGCCCTATGACTATATCGTAAAAGAAAGGTATGAGGCAGAACTTCCGGATGCCCTGGCCGGAATATGGAGGGAGCGGCAGAGGAAGGCCAGGGAAGACATCTATCTGTTGGAAAATGACGAGATGAAGAAGCTGCTCCGTCTGGACAAGATTGTGTACCTGGAGAAGGAGAAGAAAAAGAAATATACCATTATCCACTGCTTCGGCGGGGAGGATTACAGTGAGAAGCTGCCATTGGAGAAAGCGTACGAAAAGCTGCCGAAGGAAAGCTTCCTCTATATCAACAGGGGGCATATCATCAATATGGAATACATCACCTGCCTGGAAAAGGAAGAAATCATCCTGGCAGACAGAGTGCGTCTGCCTGTGAGCCGGTACAGGCTGACAAAGGTGAAGGATGAGATTGCGAAGTATTGGGGGAGACAATGGTAAGGGGATTTTATTTTTGCTGTGAGTTTTTGTTCACCGCGGTAAAGGTATGGGCTACACTGAGGCTGACGGGGGCGATTTGGGAGCCGAGACGGAAAAGGTGGGTGCAGTATGGTATATGGGTGGGGACATTACTTGTATTGGCGGGATTAAATACATATAATAACAGTATTATTTCTGTGTTGTATTCGAGTCTTGTTATGATGATATGGGTATTTTTATTAACATGGATTAGCGTTTTCCTTTATGATTGTCGGTGCAAGGATGTATTTTGCCTTATATTTTTTATTTGGACAATGTTAACTTTGATTGATTTGCTTTTTCAGACATTTTCCTATGCAATATTGGGCTTTCTGAATTTTCAACGAAACTTATTTTTGGGGGTGACTATTCAGAGGTCTGTTTACCAATTGTTGTGGACAATTCTTTTTATTTGTGTAATGAAGCCCGTGGGTCAATGGGGGAGGAAGAATAGGGAAGCGGTGCTGTATTTTTTGAAATGGGTACGTTTCTTCGTATTTCCATTGCTTTTTTGCGTGTTTTATTTTCAACGAATTTATAAGCAACTTGTTTCCGAAAAAATGATATATTATTGGTGGATTTTTCTGCTGACCAGCTTGCTTATTGGAGTGAGTTTTCTGGCATATATGGTGATACAGCAGATGAAAGAGAACTCTCGGATAATACAACATAAGTTAGAAATGGCAGAGAATGAATACCAGATAATGCAGCAGGTTTATGATGAGATTAATATACTGAGACATGATTTTGAAAAACATAAACAGGCAATGCAGGGACTGATAGAACTGGGTAGGGGTCAGGAGGTATTTGAATATTTGGAAGATATTGGTATAGCATTGCGGAAAACTGAAAACAGAAACCTGGTGAATCATGAGTTGCTAAATTTGATATTGAACAGGAAGCTCAAGGAGGGGGAAGCTGCCGGGATTTCTGTCCGGTATGAAGTATGTGATATGGGCGGTTTGCAGTTAAAGCCTATGGAAATTGTGGCACTGTTTTGTAATATCCTGGATAATGCTATTGAGGCAAATTTGATATTGGAGAATGGAATGGAGCGTTGGCTGAGTCTGTCTTGTAACAGAAAGGGGCATATGCTGGTGATTTCTGCTTTCAATGCCTATGTGGGAGGGAGAATTAAGTTTAAAGGGGGAATACCGAAAACAACGAAAGGAGGTAAGGGAAAGCACGGAGTAGGGGTGCGGAGTATACAACAGGTAGCAGAGCGGCATGGGGGGCATTTGATGATAGAAACAAGAGAGAAAGTATTTGGTTTGACGGTGTATTTAAAGGGGTATGGGTGAAAAATTGGATTCAGTGGGAGCAGAGTAGCTGAATTGATGGAGAAAATATGAGACTGTGAAACGAATAATTTATAAGGAGGCGTATATGAGTAGGGCAGAAATTAGAAAAGCAAAATATGGACAGGAAACTGTAGCTGGAAGCGTAGAGAAGGAACTACAGGAGGTGCGGAAACTACAGGAGAATGAAATGGTGTGTGGCATAGAAACCATAACTGTAGGATGCACAGAAGCTTTTACAATCATTTGTTGCTAATGAATTGAAAGGAAAAAGAAGGTATCGATACCTTCTTTTTTGCGTATGACGGGCATGCCCGTGTTCTGTGGTGAAAGTCCACTTAGGCGTAGCTACCGACGAACTTTATAGCGACTCTCAAGGTTTGCATCGTGAGGTGCAGGCTAGAAGAAGGGATAGCAAAATCGTAACCCTACGGACAGAAACCCGATAACAAGGCGTTTATGGCGGGTGAGTTAGTGCAAGATAACAAAGTCTCAAAGGTAACCGTAACCCATAGGCGTAAATCGGGAGGGTAGACGAGGAAAGAACACGGACTTATCTCGTGAGGTCTCACGGACGCAGGTATTGGGTGAAGTATCCCGCCGATCTATCGTGAGAAGTCAGCAGAAGCCATAGTGTGCGACTTGCAAGTCGCCATTTAAATTGTGATAAACTCACTACTACTTCCGTTTGTAGTATTCCTACCGCATAGTGCCAAGTAAGTGATGAAAGGTGCGGAGCAGCGGGACAACGTGAGAAAGGCAGAAGCCACATCTGCCCTATTGCCAGGAAAAGACATGCAAGGTCAACATATGTGAACTGCCGCAAGGGTCGTCAGTCGTGTGAAAGGTGAAAGTGGATGATACACCTTGACCAAAATGGTGCGGAATCGGGGACACAGTAATTACTATGGTGCTGTGCCAAACGGACAGAGAATTCCCGGCCTATAGGCAGGACCTAAACATGCCATAATTATTTAAGTGGCGGAACAAGGTAAACCTTATGCGCTCCCAGAAGGGTAGGCCAATCGCAAGAAAGGCACAATGCGCAGAAGGCAGAGGATGTTGGAAAAAGCGAAGGCCTCTGTGTAATGGAGGGGATAAGGGTTCAAGATTTGCCCTGCCTGAAAGGGAGCAGACTTCCAACGCGTATCGATTACATGAAGAAACTGGAAACTGCGAATGTATCACGTTCAATGACACAGCAGTGAGGACAATACAGACATGAAGCTTCAGTGGAACCAGATAGATTGGAAGAAGGCGGAAGAACAGGTCAACAGGCTACAGGTTCGGATTGTAAAAGCAACATTGGAACAGAAAAGGAGACTTGTCAAAAGACTCCAGTACTTAATGACAAATTCGTTCTATGCAAAAGCATTAGCTGTAAAGAGGGTAGTCAGCAATAAAGGGAAAAGGACACCGGGAATAGACGGGGAACTGTGGGAGACTGATAAAGCCAAGATGGAGGCGGTCAGGAGGCTGGACTGTAAAACGTACCATGCCAGTCCATTGAGACGGATATACATTGAGAAGTATGGAAAGAAAGAGAAAAGGCCGTTAGGAATCCCGACTATGTCTGATAGGGCAATGCAGGCACTACAGCTTCTGGCATTGGAACCGGTGGCAGAAACAACAGCAGACAGGATATCATTCGGGTTCCGGAGGTACAGAAGTCCAGAGGATGCAAGGGAATACGCATTCAGCGTACTCAGCAGGAAAGATTCTCCACAATGGATATTAGAAGGTGACATAAAAAGCTGCTTTGATAAAATCAGCCATCAATGGATGCTGGAAAATATCCCGGCAGACAGGCGAATACTAAAGGAATTCATGAAATGCGGATATATCGATAAAGGTCAGCTATTCCCAACCACAGAAGGTTCTCCGCAGGGAGGGGTCATATCGCCAACCTATGCAAACATGGTACTGGATGGGATGGAACCCATGATACTGGATGTGTACTGGCGCAGCAGGGTCAAGAAGACACTCAGCGTCAAATACAATAACCATAAAGTCCACATGGTAAGGTTTGCAGATGATTTTATTGTTACGGCATCGGATAAAGGAACGCTGGAAGAAATCAAAATCATGATAGAAAAATTTCTGGAACAAAGAGGGTAGGCTTTATCGGTGGAGAAAACAGTTATCACCCACATCAATGATGGGTTTGATTTTCTGGGATGGAACTTCCGTAAATTCAAAGGGAAGCTGATTATCAAGCCGTCTCATAAACCCATGAGCAGAATCACGAAGAAAATCAGCGGATTGATTAAGGATAACCGGACAGCGACGCAGGAAACATTGATTCGCAAACTGAATGAAATTATAGTCGGATGGGCGAATTATCATCACTCCATATGTGCGAAAAGGAGTTTCGGCACAATAGACCACCGTATCTGGGAAATGCTGTGGAGATGGTCTAAACGAAGACACCCAAACAAAAGTAAAGGCTGGATTGTCAGAAAATATTGGAAAACTTATAAGGGTAGGAAGTGGACATTTATGTCAGACACAAACATCTTGTTTCTGATGATGGATATGCCGATTGTGCGGAAAGGACAGATGGCATTGGATAAGAATCCATTTCTTGACCCAGGTTATTTTGAGCATCGGGCAAAGAAACACCGCCTGGACAGGAAGAAAGCTATATGTTCCAATCGAGCTGCGCAGATAGGTTATTATGCGTTATAGATGCGTGAGCGGAATGCGGTGAAAGCTGCACGTTCCGTTCTTTGGGGAGGGTTTGACTGTAAAGTCAATCCTTTACCCGACAGGCGAAAGCCGAAGGGCTGAACAATGTAACCGTGTAATCGAATGTATGCTTTATGGAATACCTGACGGCAGGAAGGGCGAAACGTAAATGAGCAGATACTGTGATTACTTAGGGCGAATCCATGAAAACGGGAAGGAGAAAGCACACAAAGCAATGTCGGAACTGTTAGAGAAGATACTATCCAGGGACAATATGAATGCCGCCTACAAAAGAGTCTGTGCCAACAAAGGTGCAGGCGGAGTGGATGAAGTGACGGTGGAAGAACTGGGAGATTACATCAAAGAAAACTGGGAGGGTATCAGGGAGCAAATCAGGCGGAGGGAATACAGACCCCGGTCAGTTAGGAGGGTAGAAATACCCAAGCCAACCGGGGGGTGAGAAAACTGGGAATTTCAATCGTGATGGACAGGGTAATTCAGCAGTGGATAGTGCAGATAATAAATTCCATGTGTGAGCCATTATTTTCGGAATGGAGCTACGGCTTCAGACCGAACAGAAACAGTGAAATGGCTGTGGGGCAACTGCCTGCATACCTGAATGAGGGATATGAATGGATAGTGGATATCGACCTGGAGAAATTCTTCGACAGCGTACCGCAGGACAGGTTATAAATGATGGCGATACAGTACGGAATGTATGGTGGTGTGAGAGGGGGATTAAATTCCCTCTACTCGATTAAAAAGTTAAAGGCTAACGGGGGAGGCATAAAGTGGGTCAAAAACAACTGGAAAAGTGGTATTGGGAGACAGTTGGTGGCGGGGATACCAAAGGCAGTGTATTTGAGCGGTATTATGACCATTTACAGCGGGCGTTGCTGCGTTGCCTGGATGAAATGGGAAGTGCCAGGAGAGCCGCGGTTCCAGAATTAACCAGGGAATTGATGGATGCGTATCTGGGTCAAATGAAGAGGATTACCCTACGGACACTTTTGCTGGAGATGGAAATTTGTGAGGAAGAAGGCTCTCTGAAAGGGCTTACAGGAGAGGAGAAGTATGCCTGTTTTGAGGAGGATTTTCTGGGGAATCCGGATTACCTGCGGGAGGTATATGATGCATATCCCCTGATGTATGAAGGCGTGCTGAGAACCCTGGGGGATTTTGTGCGGAATATAGGGGAAGCAATGGAGCGGTTCGCGGAGGACAGGGAGGGTATCAACAGCAGGGTTTTACAGGGGAACCCGTGCAGGAATATCCAAAGGATTGGCGGCGGGGGTACGGATGCCCACAGGCATGGGCGAAGAGTTTTGATTCTGGAAGCAGATAATGGGGAGAAGCTGGTATACAAGCCAAGGAGCCTTGCAATAGATGAAGAATATACGGCGTTCCTCGGATGGGTTTTCAGGGGGCTTGGAGTGCCTTTCTGGTGGAACTGTGCCTGGGACAGAGGAAGCTATGGCTGGTGCCAGTGGGTATCCGGGTCTGCCTGCCATTCCCGGGAAGAATTGGAGCGGTATTATTACAGGAATGGTATTCTGCTGTGTGTCAGCTATCTGTTGGGTTCTGAAGACATTCATTACGAGAACCTGATTGCCTGCGGTGAATATCCGGTTATCGTGGATTTGGAGATGATAGTGGGAAGCCGGGGGATGGGGCAGGACAGGGAGATGGGGAATACGGAGCGATTTTACCGAGAATCAGTGCTGCAGACAGGGCTTCTTCCCTTATATACATGGAACAGGGATGGGGAGGGCATAAATGTAAGTGCCATTAACGGGAAAGGGGGGCAGCTGGCTTCGGTGAAAGTGCCCATGGTGGCGGAGCCTGGCACCATAAATATGCATATCGAGTACCGGAAGCCTGAGACAGGGGAAGGGAAAAATCTGGCTGTCTTGGAGGGGGAGTTTATTGAGCCTGCTGAATTTCTGGAAGAAATTCAGAGAGGATTTGAGGATGCTTATGGATTTCTATCCGGACGAAAAAGGGAAGTTTGGGAGAAACTGTGGCAGTTCCGGGATGTGGATGTCCGGTATGTGGTGCGAGATACGCAGATGTACTTTATGTTGCTGCAGGCTATGGGGCATCCGGATATGCTGACGGGAGAGGAAGGGCGGAAACTTGTTTGGGATGTGCTGAATGATGCAGCCGGGGAGGCAGGAGAGTGGATTAGGAAGCAGGAACAGGAGGAATTAAGGCGGGGAGATGTCCCCATTTTCACCTACTGTCCCGGTGGGCGGCAGATGTATAGCGGGACAGGGGAAAGGGTGAAAGGATACTTCGAGTATCCGGTACTGAAATGCATCCAAAGGCGCCTGGGGCGTATGGGGGCAGAGGATCTGAGAAGGCAGCAGAGGCTGATCCGCACAGCATTGCTGATAGGGGCGAAGCGGGAAACAGAGCAGGGATACCTGTGGGAAGCAGGGAAGGTGGGAGTTGCCTCCGGCAGTTTGGGAACCGGGGGGCAGGAGGAAGCAGAGTTCAGAATCAGGGCAGCGGAACGGATTGGAGATATTCTGCTGGAGAATGCTATATGGTCGGAGGACGGTAAAGAAGTGGGGTGGATCAGTATGATGGCAACGGGATTCAGAGAGAGAAGCTGCCTGATACGGCCCATGGACTACAGCCTGTATGGCGGGCTGGCGGGGGTCACGCTGTTTATGGCAGAGCTTTCAGGGAAAACGGATAAGGAAGAATATGAAAGGCTGCGGAAGGTTTTGGTGGACATGCTCTTCCGGCATACGGATGCTCTATTTCAGGAGAGGGGAGTGGGAAAGCGGCTTACAGGGGCATATACGGGAGAGGCTTCGCTGGCGTTTGCCTATATGCTGCTCTACGATATCTATGGGGATTGCATTTTCCTGGAGTATTTGCGGAAGCAGTGCCAGGCAGCTGCCAGAGGGTTAGAAGGGGATCGGGAATATGATGTATTGGGCGGGAATGCAGGGGCTATTTTGGTTTTCCTGAAGGCGTATAGGCTGACAGGCGAGGGCTGCTACCTGGTATGGGCAAGGGAAGCAGGGGACTGGTTAATACGGGCGGCAACAGATTACGGATATGGTTCTGGCTGGGTGAACCGTTCCGCAGGGACAGCCTTAACGGGCTTTGCCCATGGGACAGCTGGGATTATGCTGGCCCTGACACGGCTTGGGTATGTTGCCGGGGAGAAGAAATATTTGGAGACGGCGTACAGTGCTTACCGGTATGAAGAACATTATTACAGAGAAGATATGTTGGATTGGGAGGATTTGCGCGGCGGGGAAAGCCGGGTTCGGGAGAGTCAGGAAATGGCATGGTGTCATGGATGGGGTGGCATTGTCTTGGCACGAATGGAGGCAATGGAATGTGCAGAGGGGGATTTCAGGGAGGAACTGAGGTGGACTGCGGGTTTTGCGGAGGAAAAACAGAGGACGGCGGGAGATGGGAAACAGATTTACCTGAAAAAAAGCCTCTGCCTGTGCCATGGTATCTGCGGAAACCTGGCGCTGATGTCGCGTATGAGTAACACACCGGAGGAGATTTCGCGGTTTAAATACTTGGTTATGAAGGCCATTGGGGGTGGGAAGAAGGATATGGTTCCATGGATGGAAGCGCAGGAATCCGGTGATTATGGTTTGCTGGGAGGACTTGCGGGGGTTGGGTACAGCTGTTTATGCGGAGAAGAGAAGGTGCTGGGGGTGTTGTGCGTAGACTGGTAGAGGAAAAATTTGCTGTTGGGAGCCGGTATAGTGCTATTGGGGGTAGCTGTATGGACAATCCTCGAAATCAGTATTATTATAAAAAACGAACCGAAATACAGGGTAAGATTACAATGCTTATAATGGAAATACTTTAGGGATAGACGTTTGTCCGAAATAGGATAAAAATCTTGTAAAAGGTAGATGGAGGATAGCATGAATAGTCAGCAAGATAGTTATAGAAATGATATTAAAGAGCTTATTATAAATATAAAACCTTCTGTAAAGGAATTAATAGATGACGGAGATAAAAATTTAATTGAAGACTTGGAGTTGGATTCTGTTGAACTTATGCTGCTGTTGGTCGAGATAGAAAATAGATATGGTATAAATTTTGAGGATGAAGTTCTGTTGATTGAAAGCCTTACGACAATAGATAAGTTGGCTGATTTTATAAAGGAACTTACTGCTATAGATTTTGAATAGAATCACGGGAAGGAGTATTGGGTAACAAACCAGGAATAAGTGAAATGAAAGATGTATTATTTGACAAATTACTTGAAATGGTAGTACATGCATATACTACAGTACCTTTTTACCGAGAATTATTAGGGAATAGGAAGATTGATTTAGGGCAGTTATTACCGGATGCCTTTGGAGAACTGCCCTTAGTAGATAAATCAATGATTATTGGTAGAGAAACGGAAATGTTGTCGGATGTTTATAAGGGTTATGCAAACTCGAAAAAATTAAGTATTCAAAGAACATCCGGTTCATCAGGACACTATCTTAAGGTGTATTGGGATGTACACGATGAAACCAGATCTTTAATGGGGTTATGGTATAGACGAAAAGAATATTTTGGAATAACGCCCAGTGATAAATACTGTTACTTTTATACTACTCAATACGCAAGAAATAGATTGTTAGAGGCTAAGGATGTAACTGTTTTATCGAATGGCAAGGCAATAGGGTTCTGCAAAAACAATATGAGTTCACAGCGCATTGATGACATTTATGCGCAAATGCTGAGGTTTGAACCCAAATGGATCATGATGCAGCCATCAATAGCGCTGTTACTCAGTAAGAGAATTGCAATGAAAAATTTTCCACCAATTCCAAGTATAGAATATATAGAACTAACGGGAGAGTATCTAACGGATCAGGTTCGTTATGAGATTGAACAAGCATTTCAATGTACAGTAGCAAATCAGTATGGCTGTAATGAAGCGAATAGCATTGCAAGTGAATGTAATAATAAAAAAATGCATGTTCACGCATCTAGTGTATACGTAGAAGTATTAAGGGAAGGAAAAGCGGTTCCGTTTGGCGAGGCTGGAGATATATATATTACATCATTAAACAATAGGGCAATGCCTTTTATCCGATACAAAATAGGAGAGAGGGGAATATTGTATGCTGCTTCAGAATGCAGCTGTAGATGTAAGGACACTATTTTAGAGTTGATTAATGGAAGGGAATGTGAATTAATATCGACTGATGGAGGGGAGGAAATTACGGCATATGTTTTCCTTAAAGTAGTTGAATATATCAATGAAAAAGTTGGAAACATTATACTGCAATTTCAAGTAGTACAAACAGATATAAATCAATTTACGGTGAAGCTAGTTATTAAACCATCCTATATGGGATGGAGAGAAACGATTAGTGATTTATTTGTAGATAAATTAGAAGAAGAGGCATTAAAGAATGCAAAATGGGAGTTTGTATATAGAGAGGAATTACTTCCCGACGGTGAGACGGGTAAACTTGCCTACTTTATAAACGAATACAAAAAGAAGAGACAGGAGTGAGGTAAAGAGATAATGGGAGTTCCGTTTATAAAATTGTTTGAGTTCTGGGGGAAGTATTATGCCTTTGATGTTAATACAGATGAAATTATTAATATAAGTAAGAAGCTATATTTCTATCTGGGAAAGCTATTAAAAAATCATGATGGAGATATAAATTTTGATGATGAAGATACAAGACGGGAATATGAAAGTTATAATGCGTATGGATATTTTTCTGATATCAAGGTAAGAGAAATCAAGCATCCATCCACCGATTTGATTGAAGGTTATTTAAATCGTAAGATTAATATGATGACCTTGCAGGTGACACAAAATTGCAATCTGAGATGTTCATATTGCGTCTATTCAGATTTTTATAATAGTGGACAAAGGACTCATACAGGTAAAAGAATGGCCATAGAAACAGCTTTAAAAGCTGTTGACTTTTTAGCAGAACATTCGTTGGACAGCGAATTTGTTTCTATTACATTTTATGGTGGTGAACCATTATTGGAAATGAATTTGGTAAAGAAGGTTGTGGAATATGCAGAGAAGGTTTTTAAAGGAAAGGAGTTAAGGTTTTCTGTCACTACGAATGCAACTAAACTAGATGAAGAAATTGTTGAATATCTGGTGAAAAAAGATTTTGTATTAATGATAAGCCTTGATGGACCCAAAGAAATACATAATACTAATCGGAGATTTGCTGCTGATGGTAAGGGGAGTTATGATATAATCGTAAGCAATTTAAGGAAAATAAAGGAGAAGTTTCCAGATTATTTCAGAAAGATATCAATTAGTATGGTGATTGATCCACAAAACGATTTTGATGAGATTAATTCTGTGTTTGACAAGGAAAGTGTTTTTTCAGAGCTAAATGTGCATGCAACTGTAATTGATGATATATATTCCCTGGAGAAAGTAAGTTATTCCGAAGAGTACATTGCTAAGAGAGAGTACCATTCTTTTTTAGCCTATTTAGCGGAATTAGATAGGATTAATATTGGAGAAATATCTCCAATTGCATATGAAGAAATTTCGGATATGAAGAGCAAGAGTAAGATGAAGGGCAAGGTTAAAAAATTATCTTATACAGATGCACCAGGGGGGCCTTGCATTCCCGGACAAACCCGTTTATTTGTGGATGTTGATGGAAATTTATTCCCATGTGAGCGAGTCAGTGAGAGTTCTCCGGCTATGATAATAGGGAATCTAAAAGAAGGGTTTTTTTATGAAAATGCAAGAAAAATACTTAATATAGGTGCTTTAACAGCAGATGAATGCAAAAACTGTTGGGCATTTAGACGTTGTAATCTTTGTGCCAGAAATGCGGATGATGGAAGCAAACTATCGCGAGAAAAGAAACTTACATATTGTTCAGGAGTTAGAGAGAGGACATTATATGAGTTAAAGAGAGAAGTACTGTTTTATGAGGCGAAATGCCACAAAGAAAGGAATGGATATGGAAAATGCAGTGATTTATCCGTTTGATAAAAAAGTAGTTCCATTTATTCGATATTGGAATGCTCAAGCAAAATCACCCAAAATAATGTCGGTAGTGGCAACAGAAAACAATGGATTACTTGGAAGGGATATTGGAGAACTCAGAAATCAGGACAAGTTGGGAATTCAAATACATACCGATTTAATTGAGGAATTGTCAAAATATGATACACTTGTCATTATCGATGTTCTTAACGAACAGGAGGGAATGTACGATAAGGTAAGAGATAGTATTGAAACGGCTCTGTGTCTGCAAAAAAATGTCATGTGTATGTATTGCCTTATGCAGAAAGACATGGACAGGTTTTATGAATTGGCAGAGGAGAAGCATGTAACTTTTGAATATTATGTCAGTAAAAAAATTACAAGTGAAATAGAATATATACCATTTGAATTGTATCGTCCCAGAGCTTCAGTTATTATGATAGGGGAAATGTTTCCGGATTTGGGAGGAAATGAAATTGCATTAGGAGTTAATGAATTTCTTAAAGGGAAAGGATATAGTACTGTAGTTATAAGTGAACAGAAGTGGCCGGTATTGGATGAAATAGTTCCATATCCGGATTTCTTGAAAAACATAAGTTTTAGGGAAGATCAAAAGGTATACTATTTAAATAATTATATAAGATATTTGGA
>CAIGRU010000150.1_pt1 | contig 56780 bp, 50 predicted proteins | sample 7351341 | NCBI WGS metagenome assembly CAIGRU01
ATCAGGAATTAATTATTCCTGATAAACTGACTATTAAAGATTTATCCGAGATTATCAGTCGCGATATTGAATTGATTTTTAAAAATAGGCAGGAACAACTATAGATATTAAATTGATTGCTGATTTTGCAGAATGGTTCTTTAATCGGAACGATGTTTCGGAATAAGCAAGTATTATTGCCCAAATAATATTTGACTTTACTGTAAAAAACAACATCGAATTATTTCCGTAGGTGCTTAAAGTACTTTTCACTTAAAAACATATCCATAATATGCAACACAAAAAAATAACGTCGCAAGAGATTGTGGACGCATTTGAAATAGCAAGAAGAAATGCTTTTGAATTTGCAGGTTTTCATACGTATGCCACGAAAGAGGAGGTGGATGAGGCTTTTGAGGGAGCAGGGCTGAAATATGTCTATGATTATCATCCTAATATGCCAACGCTAATCATTGAAGTTGATGAAAATACAACGATTGAAATATTTCCACAGCAATTAATGACTCCTTTTCCGTTTACTGCTATATATATGTTGTCAATTATTCATGAAGGGGAACGTCCTGTCAGTAATTATATAGGCTTCTTTCACCATTCTTATATAAAGGAGACAATTCCGTTCTTCAAGAAATTGGTGGAAGAAGTTAGGCTTCAAATTCAAAAATTAAATCAAAAGTCCAAACAGTTGGAGTGTGCCGATAATCTGAGCGAATTGGTGTTTGCCAGACTGATTGAATTGAAAGTACCTGAAAAAAATATTGCGATTGAGACACATGATAACGGTAATGTCGAGATCCGTAGCAACATATTCCGTAATCTTGGATTGGAAGCAGTCTGCAATGCTAATAATTATGAAACTATAGTTGAGCAATATGCCGATATATATCATCAGATACCTAAAGAATTATTTGGTAATCCGATAAGAAAAGTGGATTTAAAAGTAATACGCCCCCAAGATTATACGGTTCGATTTAAAAAAACCGCTTATGCTATAGATTTAAGGCGGTTTGAACCTAAATCGAAATCATGTTCTGCATTTACAGAGCCAAAAATGAAGGCACCGAAACTATACAATGATGTTCCGAAATATCCTGATAAGTATAAAGCATTTAGTTTTAAACGAGATAAAGATATTTTGGCCCAATATGTAGAAGAATGCAAACTATTGGACAAATATGGCTATAATTATGGTGTAATTGATTATTGTGGATCCAAACTCATGTATGTTCAACTGAGTGATGTTCTGTTTTTAGCATATAAACCCCGTTTTTTTTGCGCCGATATTTTAATTCTTAATGATGGAAAATTAATAACGGTCGGGCATACATGGCACACCAGCATGCTATCCTTAATAGAAGATATTGCAACATATGCGGATCCTGAAGATTTTTTCGAGTTCCCGGTCACAGGATACGAATATATGGACGACTGGAGTTTCCATTTTATGAATATTGTGTATAAGAATGCGTTCGCTCATTTATTACCTAATGATTATTGCTATTACAGCGAATGGAAAACAGTAAAAATCACAAATCATCACAACGAAGTTGTTGATTATACAGCATATGACAACTGGATAAGCTGGGGAGCATATTGCCCGGATTTATCAGGCAATAATTTCATCGCCGTGGAGACTGCGCATGGTCCTGTTTCTGATTCACTAATCCAGTGGAGCTTAGATGAGGTAAAAGAAGTTATCGATATATGGAATAAATATCGTGAAAAATTGATTGAAGTCCTTAGGATTTCAAACACATTGCCTCATGGAATAAAAATTACCAATTGGATGCATCCAAAGGGGATAGACAAAGATGACTCGTCTCGGTATAAATCTTACTTCCCATTTACATCCAGGATAACTACCGATTAAAACGGCATTCTGTAAACCATAATTAGCGTTCTTGCGTAAATGGGCAATGCAACTTGATAGATTTCAAGTTGTTGTCAAATAATATTTGACTTTACTGCAACAAACAACATCAAATCATTATAATTATGAGTTACAAAGAGTATAAGATTATCGATGGGCTTCCTGAAGAACTTAAAGAGAACCGGGCTTTAAAGGCGTGGCTTGATTTTTTCGCCAAGCATCAAATCGAAGCCGGGTTCCGGGTCCTTGAGGCCAATGAGCCATTGAGTGCGTATATTGATGATGAGTATCCCTCAGATGCTGATGCACGGAGTCGGCTTAACTATCCTGAAATATATGTGCATCTAAAATGCAATAACAAACATTGCATCACTCAGAGCGAGAATATCTGTCTGAACCGCTTATCGCACGAGATGAGGGAATTGAGACCCGATGGATGCGTTATAGATGGATTTTATCAAGCTAATTATCCTATTGACAGTATGATTGGTTTTGCACGTGAATTCGTTATTCCGAGAAATTCTTATCCAACTGCGGATATCGACCGGAACAGTGTTTTGGACATAGACAATTTTCTCTTCGGCAACAATTTGAAGTGGGAATGAGAATTATGAAAGGTTGCAGTATCAATAGAAGCAGTCAAATGTTATCTCGGTGACTTATCTGAAAAAGTCAACATTGTTGCATAACTGATTTTACCACATTAAATCCGCACGGTCGGAAGCCGTGTTTCCGATTGTCGGGTTAATTTTGCCGGTAAATGACAAGAATAATGACAATTGACAGTGACAGCAGGTTGACTTTCGAGGAGGTGTATTGTCTGCAACAATCCGGAATGACGACACCTGAAATAATGCGGACTGACCTTGATGCGTTTGAGCGATTATATGACAATAATCAGGAACAGTTCGACGTATGGCTTGAAAAGGCAGAAAGACTATTTGACAGGCAGGAAACTCTTGGCATTAAAACAATAACATGTCAGGATGCCGATTATCCCTCGCGGCTTAAGGCTATCGGTACGGATGCTCCGCCTATGATTCATCTACGTGGGAATACATCTTTACTAAAAAGGAGAGGAGTGGCGGTGATTGGTGCGAGGTCGGCTGACAGAATGGGGCTTGAAGCCGCTTACCAACTGGGGATGCACTATGCAAATGAAGGAGATGTTGTGATAAGCGGGCTTGCGCTTGGCTGCGATACGATGGCTCATGAGGGGTGTCTTGATGCCGGTGGTGAGACAATAGCTATTGTCGCAACCGGGCTTGACATCACCCACCCGCTTGAGAATAGATACCTGCAGGATAGAATACTTCGAAATGGCGGCCTCTTGCTCTCGGAACAATTAGTCGGCACCAAAGCAAACCCAACCCGGCTCGTGGCGCGCAATCGTCTTCAGGCTGCGTTATCTCATAGCGTGGTTCTAGCACAATCACCGGAAAAGGGAGGGTCGATGCACACCATGAGATTCGGACAACGATATGGTAAAAATCTTTTGGCAGCAAAATTCAGAGTTCCGGTCACTCTCAATGGCGGCAACAAGATCCTTATTGAAAACAATATAGCAGAGCCGATAGAAATATAATCTTTTGTTTTAATCAGAAATGATATTTCATATTAAGGCAATATCTTTGCAATATCAAAATTAGAAAAGCATTATGGTTGAGATTCTTTTGAAACGATATCTATGGCTCATTGACACACTGAAACGTGGCGGGGAGATGACATACAATGAGATTGCCGATAAGTGGGAGCGTTCGTCGGTCAACGATAACGGCACGACACTAAGCAAACGGACATTTTATAATCATTGTCAAGCGATTGCCCGTCATTTTGGTATCGAGATTGAATGTCGTCGTGGACGCGGGCTGAATATCTATCAAATAGCCAATCCGGAGGTCATCGAAGAAAATTCGCTTGTAAAATGGGCTATGGATAGTTTCTCGATGGGAGAACTATTGCTCGGCAATGCTGCCATATCGGACAAAATACTGCTTGAAGATATACCATCGGGGCGTCAGTGGCTTGAACATGTACTGAAAGCATTGCAGGAGAATCGCGAGATAGAAATTGATTATGAAAACTTTTTCGGTAAGACCTTCACCGGCATCGTGCGCCCGCTCTGTGTTAAACTGTTTAAACGCCGCTGGTATATGCTCGTTCTGGTCAAGAACGGAGAGAAGCGCAAATTTTCACTTGACCGAATCAAAAATCTGACTTTACTCGATACAACTTTCAAATATCCGTCGCGTTTCAATCCCGCAGAACATTTCGAGCATTTCTACGGCATAACTGCGTGGGACAATACCGCGCCCGAAAAAGTCATAATACGCGCATACGCCGAATTGCCGGGATATCTCCGTTCGCTCCCGCTACACCACACACAGCGTGAGATAAACAGCACTGATGAATATACCGATTTTTCTATGAATCTCGTCCCTACATTCGACTTCGAGCAGGAACTTCTATTGCACCGCAATCAGATTGAAGTACTTCAGCCCCAGTCGCTCCGCGATGAGATGGCAAGACTTATAAACCGTATGAGCGACCTTTATCATACCAATATATGACTTACGAAGATTTCAAGCAGTCAGCACTCAATCCTCCGTGTCGTGACGAAAATACTATATTTGAAGTCACGATGCTAAGGATTGGGGATTTACCGGAACACCGACGAAACTATTACCCTAATTTTTCGGTAAGGAGTGTCCGCATCGGCTTCAGTCCCTCTATTTACGGTGCTGAGGTTTTAATCAGCACCGCTGTTTCAGACGCGATAAAGCATGATGAGCAGGACAACATCTATTGCTTTCATGTCAAGGAATATCCCGTAGATACACTTGATTCCATGGGGTGCAATAATTATGGTGTGTCGTGGAGGTTATATGACAGCGCAGGGAAATTGATGGACCATACTTGGTGCTCATCAATGGAGCGGGACTTCAATACTGAATTGGGGAAATTCCGTGGGCGTCCGGATGACAGTATCAGATTCAAGGCAGGTGATATCGTCGAGATATATAATGAACGCAATAACTGCGTAAGATTAGCCGTTACGACCCAATCGCCGGTAAACATCGATTGGTGTTGGAAATACCGCGGACGATGCCTTGAGGAATTGGTTCCAGGCACACCGGACAATCACGAACTTGGATGGTGCTATGGACTTGATTTCAGTGATGACCAGGCAGCCGTAATTGATGGTCCGGGGTATGAATACCACGAACATATCCCGACGCTCAACATCATGCCACTGCGCTTCCCTCTATCAACAAAACTGCGCAAACGGTATGAAGACTATTGGAAAGCATGCCAGGAACAATATGAGCAATTAAAATGACAAGGTTACCATTAAATAAATAGGAACTACATCAAACAAGAGAGGTAAATATACTTAATAACACAACATTTGAATGTCATGAGAGATGATGAAATCATTGACCTATCCGATATCCGGAATTACGAAGAGACTGATGTTAAGCCTTTAAGCAAAGAGGTACTTGAGGTATTTGGTGTTGATTTCCCTAATATCGACCATTTCCAGACTGCCCGCGGTATTATAAATATACCGCAAAAAATCATATCGGAGATTATCCACAAAGGCAACCACATGCGGCTTGTCGGGGCGAACTTCTCTGAGCCCTCCCATATTCCACATGCATTTGATATGACATTGCAAATGCTTCAGATTGATATAAATGATATGGTAGACTGTATTGTAGGCATTTTCGTTGGCAACGGCTTCAAGCTTAACATCTCTGAGCTCGAGCCATTTGTCAAACATATTGAGACTGCATTACCTGAACACGTTGAACCTATATGGGGAATTTATATCATGGATGATATGGATGCAGACTTCGCCCAAGTAATCACTTTAGCTACGAAAAGAAACACCGGAAATGACGCATCATGTGACACGACTCTTCCTTATTAAACGCGAACCCTACATGACGATACCATGATTTCGTGGATTTTAATAAGTATATGGAACGATATTATTTAGGTGCCTGCCAAAATTTATCGTAATCAGAGGTGATTATGTGAGCGTTGGTAAAGTTGGAATCAATAGGCGAAAGAGTTACATACGTAGATTGTGTTGTATCTCCCTCGGGGGCTTGCCGATTATCTGTTATAGCGGTGATGTAATACAGATTTTTAGCCATATAGTAGTCGAGATAATCCTCCTTGGTTTGGCGGGATTCATGATTCCAGTTGGCATCTTCATTGAGAATCAACGGTTTGTCAGCAATCAAGCGCGCTCTTACTTCTCCGGGATGCAGCATCAAACCATTCTCATCAGTTACGAATGCGGCAAATGTGGGGTCCGCCCACACCCATTTATTCAACGAATCGGACCAAGCCACGCATATAACATGGCAATCCGGGTCGGTGTCATAATTCTTGGATTGACATGTAAGGTAACGTGCCGGAATACCCTCGGCAAGTAACGCTTCCGTAAGCATTATCGCCATCATTCGGCAGTTGACACCACGGTTATATTCACGGCATGAATCCACAAGGTTGACTAATGTTTTAGGACATCGAGGATTGTATGAACTTCCATCATGGCGCACCACGTCATGAACCCAATAAGTCAGATTCTTTATTTTGGAAATGTCATCACCGTTTCCGGCAATGCTGTCGAGGTTGAAACGCTGGCGAACTTCTGTTAGCGCTGACGATGTAGCCGGTTGGTAAGTGAAGTTAATAGAGATTGTGTCAGCTGCATACGCCGGGGAATGCTGCAAAGTTTCAAGCTTTGTCCAAAATGCCGGATTTTGTTTTGCTTTATTATAGGCTGAAACAAACACAGTCGTGTCGACGTTAAACTTAGCTGCAAGTTCAACTGTATATGGCTTTATCCACATAAAGCGACCTGCAACTTCTATATCATTGTCCGCATTATCCAAAACAGCACTAATTTGTGCAAGCTGATTACGGAAAACCGTAACAACATCCGTATTTGAGACGATTGCGTCAATAGGCTTTGCTGTAATCAATTCACTGTTGTCTGTATAAAGAAAAGTGAAATCACCCGTATAGTTTTTGAATTTTGGCGAGTCGGAAGGGTCGGACATTTCTGAATAGGTGATGAAACCGTTAATTTCGAACGTTTCAAATTCGGGACATCGCACAACTGCTGTACCACCGTTTAAGAGAAATGTGTTGCCATTCATCACAATTTTCTTCAACTTTGGTAAGTCAACGAATTGCGCACCACCTATATTCAGATTGTCGCCATTAAGAATGACTTCCTCCAAATTGGGTAGTCCTTTAAATGACACTGGAGGAAGATAGTCTATTCCGTTAAATGTGATTTTTCTTAAGTTATTGAAACCTTTGCCCTCAAAAGAGGAAGAAGTCTTATGACACTTGGGTATTGTAAGCTCCTCCGCTTCTTTGTTGAGCGAATCTACGTTTATTACCCTGGCGAAGATGGGTGTGACAGACAGTAACCACATACAGATGAAAAGCGATAATTTCCTCATATTCTTTAATCTTAAAAAAGCAAAGATAATGTTATTACGTAGATTTATATGATTTTCCGTAGACTAATCGGTGATTTTACATGGAACCTTGGCAACTGCCGCTTGGATTGTAGTAAAACATTAGATGTTTGTTATTTCTTTTACACTCAAAAAATGAGTATTGAATTTAAATAACGACAATTCGTAATCGCAATATTTTCATTCTATTAATATATAAATAAAATGTATATCATTTTACTTCGCCATACCCCAGTTGGGTGAAAGGGTTTTATAAGAGTTGATAAAGTTGTCGTTGGATGGGAGACATATTGTATCTATGAAATAAAGGTTACCGTCACTTCCATGAAGAACATTGTTTGGCAATGCATCGAAAATATCCACGGTGCCATTTGTGTAATATTCTCCCTCCTGCTGCGGCATGAACCCCATCAATGCTAATGCTCCGGCTATTTCTTCTATTGATGCTTCTCGATCTGCACGAACAAACGGTTGAGAGATAATTGCGCAAATTTTGCCATCTTGATTTTCAGCAAAACCATGGAGTGTATAAGCGCAATCTGCAAAAAGATTATTGTGTATTTGTATTCGCTGAAAGAAAGCATCAAGGTTGTCGTCGGCATATCGAAAATCGTTAAGTTTATAAACGATTTGATTCTCTGAATCCATATAGACTTCATTTTCAGAACCACGGTCTGAAAATTCGCCTAATATATTGTAGCTATCAACCCAGTAGGAATTCTCAACAGCCCATTTTTTTAGCCCATTGATTTGGACTCCCTTGCAAGCCGTTGTTCCCGCAATTTTTTGAATTGTGCGCGATATTCTTCGGGCTTCAGCGGCTGTTGTCTCCAAGAGGCTATCGAAGCCTTTTTTTTCGCTATTGATTCCTGATGATATCTTGTCATATTCCATGCTTTTATATGTAACAAATGAAGGCGGTGAATTTCTTCATCGCCTTCGCAGGTTGCTGTTTTTAGTGGTGATCCGGACGGGATTCGAACCCATGACCGTCTGCTTAGAAGGCAGATGCTCTATCCAGCTGAGCTACCGGACCGTTTTTTTATTTTGCAACGGCAAAGTTACGGTTTTTCTGTGATATGCGCAACTCTATGTGTGCCTATTGAATAAATGTTGAATAATCGGGTGAAAATGCGCTTAAATATATGTCATTTACAGCACTTAAATCCAAATTGCCCGAGATGCTATTGAAGCCGCTCGAGTACCTTGCGGATTTTTTCGTGTGTGGTGATGCGTGTGGGCACCAGTGGCAGACGCAGCTCATTCTCGATGTACCCCATGGCATTGAGCACACATTTCACACCTGCCGGATTACCATCGACGAAAAGCAATCCGAACAAATCGGTAAACCGATGGTGTATGGCTCGGGCATTATCGTAATCACCGGCAAGGGCAAGACGTACCATACGGGAGAATTCGCGAGGGAAAGCGTTGCCTATGACCGAAATAACGCCTACAGCACCAAGAGTGATGAGCGGGAATGTAACGGCATCATCACCGGATATGACCATAAAATCCTCAGACTTATGCTTGATAATGTCATCGACCTGAACCATATTACCGGAAGCTTCCTTTATACCTACTATATTAGGGAAGTCGGCGGCAAGACGGAGCGTGGTCTCGGCTGTCATATTCACACCGGTGCGACCGGGAACATTATACAGAATCACCGGGAGCGGGGATGCCTGCGCTACTGCCGCATAATGACGGTATATACCCTCTTGCGACGGCTTATTATAATAGGGTACCACAGATAATATCGCTGAATAAGCCGATAGGTCGGCATCGGACAATTCCCGCACCACAGCTGCGGTATTGTTACCTCCACAACCAAGCACCAGGGGTACACGTCCTGCCACGCGCTCAACGACAAAACGCTTTATCTGTTCCCGTTCGTCGGGTTCGAGCGTAGGATTTTCAGATGTGGTTCCCAAGACTACCATATAATCCACACCGCTCTGCACCTGATATTCAAGCAGGCGGGCAAGTGCGTCGAAGTCTATTGATTTATCTGATTTGAATGGCGTAACGAGAGCCACTCCCATTCCTTTTAGATTTATTCGTGCCATAAACGTGGTACTATCTGTGGATTTCAGCGCAAAATTAACCATTCTGCTTATCACGGCAAAATTTAAAGATGTTAAAGTCACCAAACCTTCATGGGGAAAGATTTGTTGTTCCAAGTAAGAAAACTATTAACCCTATTATACATAAAATCATGAGCGAATTTAATGATATCATCAAAGACAGCAAGCCCACATTGGTAGACTTTTTTGCCACATGGTGCGGTCCGTGCAAAATGCAGGGTCCTATTCTGGAACAGGTGAAGAATGCAGTGGGCGATGCAGCCAATGTAATAAAAATAGATGTTGACCGCAATCCGGAAGTATCGGCACGATATCGCATACAATCTGTTCCGACATTGATAGTATTCAAAGATGGTGAAGCTGTATGGCGCGGTGCCGGTGTGCATCAGAAAGACCAGCTCGTGGCAAAACTTAATGAGTTTATCCACGACAACAAATCAGATATCTAACACTCAATCTATATTCCAGCACAACAAACTCACGACTATGGATTTACAAAGATTTATCGACGGCGTGCACCCGACATTAGTTGAGATATATGCCCCTTGGTGCCCACATTGCCGCAAGATGATGCCTATCGTGGAGGACCTTAAGGAAATCTATTCAGGACGGGCACATATCGTACAAATCGACGGCGACAGCAATCCCGACATGGCACAGGCATTTAAGGCAGAATCATATCCCACATGGATTCTTTACAAAGAAGGCGAGGAAGTTTGGCGCGATTCCGGAGAAAAACCGGCATCGGAGCTTGAGGATATGATAGACCGTTTCGTTTGACACCCACACAAAACTATCTATATACACGACCACTCCCCCTGCGGCATAAAGCACACAGGGGGAGTGTCTTATTTTCTGTATCCGATAATGCGGATGTATTACATGAATGCGAGTATCAAGCTTTGGGCAGCTACCACACGCAGGAACATGGTCAACGGATACACTGTGGAGTAAGCCACCGCCGGAGCATCATTGCCGGTAGAGCCGTTGGCGTAAGCCAAGGCTGGGGGATCGGTGTAACCGCCTGAGAACAGACCCATGATGGTCAGATAATTAATCTTGTACACTCCACGCGCTATGCAACCTACTATCACCAGCGGAACAAAGGTGATGATAAAGCCCCATATCACCCACCACATACCGGTGGTATTGAATACGGTTTCAGCAAATCCGGCACCTGACGATATGCCTACCGATGCAAGGAACAGACAGATACCCAGTTCTCGCATAAGCAACGACGCCGATGAGGAGGTATAGGTGACCAGCTTGAACTTATAGCCGAAACGGCTCAACAATATAGCCACAACCAGCGGCCCCCCGGCAAGACCGAGCTTCATACCGAAGCCCACGTTAATCGAACCTACGATGATACCGAACATTATACCAACGAATATGGTAATCATATTAGGTTCATTGAGACGCTTCATCGAGTTACCCAGACGGTTGGCAAGACGGTCTATATCATTAAGGTCGCCCACTACAGTTATGCGATCGCCCATCTGCAAACGGAGATTAGGTGACGCGAGCAGGTCCACACCCGCACGATTCACGCGTGTGGCATTGAGCTGATATGCCGAGTGGAGACGGAGCGCACCCAATGCCACGCCATTGTACTGGCTCTTGGTGATGAGAATACGGCGCGATACCACACGGCTCGGTGTAACATCTTCCCAGTCCATCTCTATCTCGGGACCAACCACCGATTCAAATCGGGGAGTATCAGTAGTGGATATGACCACAAACAGTTTATCGCCGGTGCGCACCTGAGTGGCAGAGGTAGGTATTATTATATTGCCGCTTTGGTCCATGAGACGCGAAATCACGAAATCGCACAATATGATATCATGGAGTTCACGGAGCGACTTCCCGTTAATCAACGGATTGGTAACCTCGATAGACACCATATTAGGCTTGGTGTGGGCATTGCTGTTCTCATCCTCTATAGCCTGAATCTCCTTGTCGGTCTTGATGCGGAACAAAGCCTTAATCAAGAACATAGCGCCGATGATACCGCACACACCCAGGGGATATGCTGCCGCATATCCCATAGCCATGGTATTGATAGCCTCGGGTGTATTTGCCGTCTGCTGAGCCGCAGCCAGACCGGGGGTATTGGTCACAGCACCTGACATCACACCCACCAAGGCATTGATACTTGTAGCACCGCCTTCGACATAATAGATTATCAGCACTATAGCTACGTTGAGCGCTATTCCAAGCACTGCCAATCCGTTAAGTCTCATACCTCCCTTCTTGAACGATGAGAAGAAACCGGGACCCACCTGAATACCGATTGAGAAAATAAACAGAATCAAACCGAATTCGCGTACGAACTTCAATACCTCACCATTGACTATATAGCCAAGGTGACCCATCAAAATTCCCACGAAAAGCACAAACGTGACGCCTAACGAAACGCCAGCTACCTTAATCTTGCCAAGGAACACACCGAATGCTATCACAAACGAATAGAGCACGATGGTACTTGCCAAAGATTCATTGCCCGGACCGAGCAAACTTGTTAACCATGAAAAATCCATTGGAAGTAGAAATATATGTATAAGTGGTTTATTTATTGCGCAGTAGCGTATATAAGCCCATTTTGCGAGTGCAAAGGTACTGCTTTTTCGCCACATGAGCGAGCATCATTGACTATTTTTTCACAAAGCCCCTTGGATTTTTGGCTAAATGCTTTTCTAATTGGCATGCGGCTGTTACCTTTGCAGTCGATAAGATGGACAGGAGGTCAATGCTAATATTCATGGTGCTTTCGGTCACGGCGTTGCTGTGGTCGTGCAGCACTACACGCCATGTTCCCGACGGAAGCATGCTTCTCGACGATGTGAGGATAGTGGTTGACGATACCACCGACGTAGAGTCTGCCGACCTTACCAACTACCTGCGCCAAACGCCAAACCACAAGGTTCTCGGATTCGCGAAACTACAACTCGCCACATACAACCTGTCGGGACGCGATTCATCGAAATGGTACAACCGATGGCTCCGACGTCTCGGACAAGCCCCTGTGATATACGATGCCGACCTTACGGACGCATCACGCCGGCAACTGCGCCAGGCTCTTGTCAACATGGGGTACATGGGAGCTGATGTAGAAGTGGACACAATCGCACGCCCCGACAAGAAAAAAATAAGCGTGAACTACCGTGTGCATCCCGGACAAGCCCACCGTATAACGTCAATAGCCTACGACATTCCCGACACAACGGTGGCACGACTGGTACTTCGCGACTCAGTGATGTTCACCCTGTCGCCCGGCGACCACCTCGACCGCAATGCCCTTGAAGAGGAGCGCACACTCATCACCGCCCGTCTGCGCAATGCCGGGTACTACGCATTTTCAAAAGAATACATCAACTTCATAGCCGATACCGCCGAAAACTCTCTCGACGTCGGGCTCACCATGGTGATACGCCCACCCAAGCAAGCTTCCGGCACCCAAACCGCCACCGACACCGCCACCACGCACTCCCGTTATGAGATAAACCGGGTGATATTCGTAACCGGAGCCACATCGATGGGCAATCCATTGCAATCCATACCGGCTAATGCCGACACCGTAACATACCGCAACATATCAGTGATATACGGTTCATCCGACCATTACATACTACCATCGGCACTTGAGGAAAAATGTTTCATCCAGCCCGGTAAACGCTACAGCGCATGGGCCGTGGACCGCACATACGAGGCATTGGCGCAATTAGGAATAATCAAAAGCATCAACATAGAGATGGTGCCGGTGCCGGAGTTAGATGGGGTGAAACGTCTGGACGCTTATATATTCCTGTCACGCAACAAAAAACAGGGTGTAACCCTTGAACTCGAAGGCACCAACTCCGAAGGCGACTTCGGATTCGGAGTCGGACTCGCCTACCAACACCGCAACCTGGCACATCGAAGCAATCTGCTTTCGGCAAAGCTACGTGTCAACTACGAAAGTCTGTCGGGCAACCTGTCGAACCTCATCAACGACCGCTATACCGAATACGCGGGCGAGGTAGGCATAACATTCCCTAAATTCCTATTTCCGTTCGTATCAAGGTCATTCAAGCTACGCAGCAAAGCCACTACGGAATTCGCCCTATCGTTCAACTATCAGGAACGTCCCGAATACACACGCATCATAGCAGGCGCCGCATGGAAATACAAATGGAACACACGCGATAACCGCGAGCGCCGCACCCTCGACCTTGTTGACATCAACTACGTGTATCTCCCCGAAAGCACCATCGACTTCATAAACCAGATAGCTCCGAGCAACCCCCTGCTCAGATACAGCTATGAGGACCACTTCATAATGCGCACCGGCTACACCTATTACCGCACCAACAAGCGCATAGCCGGCACGCAATTGCGCCGCTATAGCCTTCAACGCTCCGTGTACTCACTCCGCGCATCGGTCGAGACAGCCGGCAATCTGCTATATGCCGTATCATCACTATCGAAAATGAAACGCCACAACGGAGTGTACACTCTGTTCGGAATACAATACTCACAATACGCAAAAGCCGAATTCGACTACTCATACACCCGCAACCTCAACACCCGGCATTCGCTCTCGTTCCATGCTGGCGTGGGGCTGGGAGTCCCATACGGCAACTCCCGCGTATTGCCTTTCGAAAAGCGTTTCTACGCCGGCGGAGCCAACGGCGTCAGAGGATGGGGAGTGCGCACACTCGGACCCGGCTCGTTCGACTCCAAGAACTCCGTAACCGACTTTATAAACCAATGCGGCGACATACGCCTGGATCTTTCCGCAGAATACCGCGCCAAATTGTTCTGGGTATTTGAAGGAGCCATGTTTGTAGACGCCGGAAACATCTGGACCATCCACAACTATGAGAACCAACCCGGCGGCATGTTCCGGTTCGACACCTTCTGGAAACAGATAGCCGTGGCATACGGCGTGGGACTCCGCATGGACTTCTCGTACTTTCTGCTGCGTTTCGACCTTGGCGTAAAGGCTCATAATCCGGCAAACAACCAGGAACGCTGGCCTATAATACATCCCCGGTGGAAGCGCGACACATCGTTTCACTTCTCAGTGGGCTATCCTTTTTAACTCTCGTTTGTTATACCTACATATATCCACAAAACCCACCGATATGCTGGTAATATTTGACCTTGACGGAACCTTACTGAATACAATCGCCGACCTCGCCGCTGCCGCCAACTATGCGTTGGAACAAGCCGGATATCCCACACATTCATCCGAAGCCTATCCCTACTTTGTGGGCAACGGAGTGTCAAAACTCCTTGAACGCGTACTACCCGAGGATATGCGCTCGGCAGAAAACGTGGAAAAACTACGCGTATATTTCAAGGAATATTACGGTGCCAACATGACACGCCACACCCGCCCCTACGAAGGAATACAAGATTTGCTGTCGGCATTGCGCGAACGCGGCATCAATGTAGCCGTGGCATCCAATAAATATCAGACAGCGGTGGACAAGCTCGTGCGGCATTACTTCCCCACCATCGAATGGGCTGCAATCGAAGGACAGAAAGAGGGTGTGCCGGTAAAACCGGATCCATCGATAGTATTTGAAATCCTATCAAAGTGCCCTACCCCGAAATCGCAAGTGCTGTATGTAGGCGATTCGGGAGTAGACATGGACACGGCACGCCGCGCAGGCGTGACATCCATAGGCGTGACCTGGGGATTCCGCCCGGAAAAGGAACTACGCTCACATTTCGCCGACAATATCGTATCGGCTCCGCAGCAAATACTGGAATTAGCCACCGACATACAACAGCTGTCACAATAACGGCTTATAGCTTCAACGAGGTAAATAATGCACAAAATGATAGTTTTGTGCAAAAAAATGTGTCGAATTTAAATCACGTTTCGCATATTTTCATTAAATTTGCAGCCTGCATTGGCGGAACCGGATAAGCTATCCCCTGTGCAGATAGTTAAAACAGCATCCACCTCTTTAACTATGAAGCTATTACAAGAGAAACTGTCAAAGTACACCGTGCCGCAGCAGGCTAAAGCAGCCGGCATCTACCCCTATTTCCGAGCCATATCAAGCGAACAAGACCCTGAAGTGATAATCAACGGTCGTAAAGTGCTCATGTTCGGTTCCAATTGTTACACAGGTCTGGTCAACGACCCCCGAATCAAAGAAGCCGCCATAGAGGCTACCCGCAAATATGGTACCGGATGTGCCGGTTCGCCGTTCCTCAACGGTACACTCGATTTGCACAAGAAACTCGAGGCCCGCTTAGCCGAATACATCGGCAAGGAGGATGTGATGATATACTCCACCGGATTTGAAGTGAACCTCGGTGTTGTATCCACACTTACCGGACGCGAGGACTACATACTTTGGGACGAACAGGATCACGCATCCATCATAGAAGGCCGTCGCCTGTCATTCTCACAGTCGCTCAAGTACAAGCACAACGACATGGAGTCGCTCGAAAAGCAACTTCAGAAATGCGACCCCGACAAGGTGAAACTCATAGTCACCGACAGTGTATTCTCAATGGAAGGCGACGTTGCCGACGTGAAGACCATAACCGAACTTGCCAAGAAATACAACGCCTCAGTGATGGTGGACGAAGCTCACGGCATAGGCGTATTCGGCAAAGGCGGACGCGGCGTATGCCACCATTACGGAGTCGCCGACGACGTAGACCTGATTATGGGTACATTCTCCAAGTCATTTGCTTCGCTCGGCGGATTCATAGCCACCGACAAGGAAATCACCAATTACCTGCGCCACCACTCACGCTCCTACATATTCACCGCGAGCATCACTCCGGCATCGACAGCAGCAGCCCTTGCCGCCATCGACATCATGGAGCAGGAACCCGAACGCCAGGAAGCACTGTGGGATGTAACCAATTACGCCCTCGAAGGATTCCGCAACATGGGATGCGAGATAGGTCACACATCCACCCCCATCATACCGCTGTACATACGCGACAACTTCAAGACATTCGCCGTGACCAGCGACCTGCTTGAAGAGGGTATATTCGTGAACCCCGTGGTATCACCTGCAGTGGCACCGCACGACACGCTGATTCGCTTCAGCCTTATGGCAACACACTCCAAGGATCAAGTGACCACAGCGTTGGAAAAAATCCAGAAAGTATTCCGCAAGCACGGCATTCTGGAATAATACGTCACAACAGTCAACGACATAATGATGTGTCCCGAAACCAAACGGCTTCGGGACACATTAATTTTATTGCGTTTTTCATACCATTATTTTTACATTAGCGGGCAAATTGCTAAATTCGCATCATCAATGATACAATAGCCACTCTTCTTAATTAAAACAATATTTCCACATGGTTTTTAAATTCCGAATAGTTTCAGACGAAGTCGATAATTTCAAAAGAGAGATAGACATCGATGCCGACGCCTCATTCCTCACATTCCGTAACGCTATCTGCGAATCGGTAGGATACGACAAAAATCAGATGAATTCATTTTTCCTGTGCGAGGACGGATGGGAAAAGGACAAGGAAATCACCCTTGAGGATATGGGCAGCGATTCATCGGAGGATGTGTACCTGATGGAAGACACCATACTGAGCGACTTCATCGAGGACGAAGGCCAGCGTCTGATTTTCGTATTCGATTACCTCACCGAGCGCTCATTCTTCATAGAACTCAAACGCACCGAACCGGGCAAATCGCTCCAGGACCCCGTATGCTCTGTTGCCATGGGACAGGCTCCCGCCCAATTCGTGGACATAGACGCCTTCGACGCAAAAATCGACGCCAAAGCCGCAGCAGCGGCGGCTGCCGACATCGACGAGGATTTCTATGGCTCGGAAGCCTACAACGCCGACGAATTCGATGCCGAAGGATTTGATGAAATGACATTTGACGACAGCCTCTGATATGGGGCGGTTACTTGCCATTGACTACGGACGTAAACGCTGCGGCATAGCCGTGACCGATACACTGCGTATTGTAGCCACCGGTCTCTCCACGGTGGCAACGGCATCGCTTACAGAGTACATCAAGAACTATGTGGCGGGTGAACCGGTGGACATGATTGTGGTGGGACAGCCGCGGACCATGAGCGGGGAACCATCGGAGTCTATGCGATATATCACACCCGGCATAAACAAGCTACGCAAGGAGTTGCCCGGTATGGAAATAGTGTTTTTCGACGAAAGGTTCACATCCGTACTGGCACACCGTGGCATGATAGACTCGGGGATGAAAAAGATGCAGCGGCGCGACAAAGCGGCCGTCGACGAGATGTCTGCCGTGATAATACTGAACGATTATTTGCAAAGTAAACAATATACTGACCGACTATGAAACTACCGGTTTATCTATACGGGCACCCGGTGCTCAGAAAAATATCCCAAGATGTGACGCCCCAATACGAGGGTCTGAAGCAATTGGTCGCTGACATGTTTGCCTGTATGTACGAAAGCGAAGGCGTAGGTCTTGCAGCTCCGCAGATAGGACGCAACGACAAGATTGTGGTAATCGATGCCGACCCGGTGTCGGATTCATTTCCTGAATGCGCCGGCAGAAAATTCACACTCATCAATCCGGAAATCGAGATACTCGACGGCGAGAAGATATCCCGCGCCGAAGGTTGCCTGAGTCTACCCGGACTATCTGAGAATGTGCCCCGCGTGGAACATATCATGCTGCGGTGGGTCGACGAGAACTTCCAGCCGCATGAAGAGGAGATTTCCGGGTTCCTCGCGCGCATAGTACAGCACGAGTGCGACCATCTCGAAGGGAAGCTGTACATTGACCATATCTCCCCCATACGCAAACAGCTCATCCGTGGCAAACTCTCCAACATAATGCACGGAAAGATACGGTGCGACTATCCGGTGAAATACGCACCCCGCCGATAAATTACCATAACCACCCTAATCATTCCATCAACCATGGCCGACGACAAAAAAATAATATTCTCAATGGTAGGCGTGTCCAAGACATACCCTCCACAGAAACAGGTTCTTAAAAACATATACCTTTCATTCTTCTACGGAGCCAAGATAGGCATCATAGGTTTGAACGGTTCCGGTAAGTCATCCCTGCTCAAAATCATAGCCGGCATAGACAAGAATTATCAGGGAGAAGTGGTGTTCTCACCCGGTTATTCGGTAGGCTATCTCGAACAGGAGCCCCAACTCGATGCCGAAAAGACCGTAATAGAGGTGGTGCGCGAAGGTGTACAGCCCATCATGGACCTCCTTGCCGAGTTCGACAAAGTCAACGAATCGTTTGCCGACCCTGACGTGCTCGAAGACCCTGACAAGATGGACGCTCTCATTGCGCGGCAAGGTGAACTACAGGATGCCCTGGACGCTGCCGACGCATGGAACATAGACAGCAAGCTGGAACGCGCCATGGACGCACTCCAGTGTCCGCCCGACGACCAGAAGGTAGGCACACTATCCGGGGGCGAACGCCGCCGCGTGGCTCTGTGCCGTCTGCTGCTCCAGCAACCCGACGTGCTGCTGCTCGACGAGCCCACCAACCACCTCGACGCCGAGTCCATAGACTGGCTCGAACAGCACCTGCAGCAATATCCCGGTACAGTGATAGCCATAACCCACGACCGTTATTTCCTTGACCATGTGGCAGGATGGATTCTCGAACTTGACCGTGGGGAGGGTATTCCATGGAAAGGCAACTACTCTTCATGGCTCGACCAAAAGACCAAACGCATGGCACAGGAGGAGAAGCAAGCCAGCAAACGCCGCAAGACACTTGAACGCGAGCTCGAATGGGTGCGCATGGCACCGAAAGCACGCCAGGCAAAAGGTAAGGCACGTCTGTCGAGCTACGACCGCCTGCTCAACGAAGACCAGAAGCAGCGCGAGGAACGCTTGGAAATATTCATCCCCAACGGTCCGCGTCTGGGACAGAAGGTGATTGAAGCCAACGGACTTGCCAAGGCATTCGGCTCGAAGCAGCTGTTCAAGGACCTGAACTTCATGCTGCCCCCCAACGGCATAGTTGGCGTAATAGGACCAAACGGCACGGGCAAGACCACCCTATTCCGTCTCATCATGGGACAGGAGAAAGCCGATGCCGGCAATTTTGAAGTGGGCGAAACCGTAAAGATAGCCTATGTCGACCAGCGGCACCATGACCTCATACCGGAAAAGAGTGTCTACGAAGTGATATCGCAAGGCGTAGAAAGCTTCCGCATGGGAGGACGCGATGTCAACGCCCGCGCCTATCTGTCGAAGTTCAATTTCTCCGGTGCCGACCAGGAGAAGAAAATAGGCGTGCTTTCGGGAGGTGAACGTAACCGCCTGCATCTCGCCATGGCTCTCAAGGAGGAGGGTAACGTACTGCTGCTCGACGAACCTACCAACGACATCGACGTCAACACTCTCCGCGCGCTCGAAGAGGGTCTGGAAGATTTCGCAGGATGCGCCGTGGTAGTAAGTCACGACCGTTGGTTCCTCGACCGCATCTGTACACACATCCTTTCATTCGAAGGCGACGGACAGGTGGTGTTCTACGAAGGCTCGTACTCCGACTACGAAGAGTACAAGAAAGCCAAGAACGGCGGCAAGGAATTGCCACGCCGACGCTACCGTAAACTCATGGAATAACTATAATTGATTACATTCGCGGCACAAAAAGCGTATAAATACTCATTTTTAGGTATGGCGACACAGTATAATAGTCCATACCTTTGTATCAGATAATTTTTACGAATTGAACTAACCGCATGTAATCTAATTAGGAAAGAAAATAGGTATTAGCTTCTTAATTGTTAATTACCTGACGAATACGCGGAGCACGCTGTGAAGCATGTCTCCGCGTATTCGTTTTCACATAATTCACCGCTATATCTCTATAACAGACGTGGCCGCACCACTGAATGTGGGCAGCCACGTATATGCTATATCTCTAATACGGAGTATCAGCGTCCGGTGTATGTGTGCGGCGACAAGCGGCGCAGCTCCTCCTTCACGGAATCGCTCACCTCGAGAGTATCAATGAACTCCGATATGCTCTGCTCGGTAACGGTGGAGTTAACGCGGGTGAGCTGCTTCAACGTCTCATACGGGTGCGGATAACCCTCGCGACGCATGATAGTCTGTATGCCCTCGGCAACCACATTCCACATGCGGTCGAGGTCGGCGTAAATAGCGTCCTCGTTAAGAATCAGCTTGTTCAGTCCTTTCAGAGTGCTCGCCACGGCTATGAGCATGTGACCCATAGGCACACCCACATTGCGCAGCACGGTAGAGTCGGTAAGGTCGCGTTGCAGACGTGATATGGGGAGTTTTCCGGCAAGATGTCCGAGTATTGCGTTGGCAATACCCAGGTTACCCTCGGAATTTTCAAAGTCTATGGGGTTCACCTTGTGGGGCATAGCCGAGGAGCCTACCTCGCCAGCCTTGATACGCTGCTTGAAATAATCCATCGATATGTACTGCCACACATCGCGGTCAAGGTCTATCATTATGGTATTGATGCGGCGCATGGCATCGAACAGCGCGGCAAGATTATCGTAATTGGAAATCTGTGTGGTGTAACGCTCACGTTCTATACCCAGGTTCTCCTTAAGGAAACGTGCGGCAAACTCCTGCCAATCGATATCAGGATATGCCACCGAATGGGCATTGAAATTACCGGTCGCGCCACCGAACTTACCGCTCACCGGCACAGCCTTGAGCGCATCTATCTGAGTGCGCAGACGGTAGCAGAACACCATTAGCTCCTTGCCCAGACGTGTGGGCGAAGCCGGTTGTCCGTGCGTCTTGGCAAGCATTGCCACATCAGCCCATTCCTGAGCTTGGCTTTCCAACTTGGCAAGCATCTCCTCCAATGCGGGCAGATATACCTCATTTACCGCCTCGCGCACCGACATAGGCACGGAAGTATTATTGATATCCTGCGAAGTAAGCCCGAAGTGGATAAACTCCTTATACTGTTCCAGCCCCATAGCATCGAAACGCTCCTTCAGGAAATACTCCACCGCCTTGACATCGTGGTTGGTCACCGACTCAATCTCCTTGATACGGGTGGCATCGGCAAGCGAGAACTCCTTATATATATTACGGAGCTGACCGAACTTATCGGCATCCACCCCCGCAAGCTGCGGCAAAGGCAACTCGCACAATGCTATGAAATACTCCACCTCCACACGCACACGGTAGCGTATCAGGGCGTATTCCGAAAAGTATCGGTCGAGCGATTCACACTTGCCGCGGTAACGGCCGTCGATAGGAGAGATGGCTGTGAGTGATGTAAGTTGCATATCTGTCTTTAAATAGAAATTTCCTATGCAAAGATAATCATAAGTAAGGAGCTATGCCAAATTTATTTATCACAGTCGCCCCAAACCGGCACACAAATAAGACATGTAATCTTTGACTCTCACCTCGGCAACCATCTTTTACTTGACAAATATTTATTGCAATTAATGTATTTTAACCAAATGGGGGGGTAAAATTTGTTGTTTTTAGTAATTTTGACGTGTTTTACTCTCTTTTCAGTCTCACGGTTCTGAGACTTAATATTCATAACTCATTAACATCAACCCACTTATAAGCTACAAAAGGCAGGGAAAACAATGAATATTGATTGGGATTCAGAATTTGAACAGATATTCCGGGAAAACTATCCCCGCCTGCTGTTTCATGTCAACCGTATCGTGAGCCAGTCCGACGATGCCGAAGATATTGTAGGCGATGTGTTTTTTGAGATATGGAATCGCCGGCACGAACTGAACATTGACCGCGACGGGCTAAAAGCCTATCTTTACCGTTCAGTCTCCAACCGCGCCCTCAACTCCCTCCGGCGCCGTGGCACAGCCGAAACAAGCATTTCCCTCCTGACTAAACTCAATGAGATACGCCTTGACCACCTCATATCCAACTATGACCCCGACACCGATGTCAGGCGCATGGAAATACGTCAAGCCATAGAACAAGCCATAGAGTCGCTCCCCGAAAAATGCCGGCAGGCATTTACCCTCAGTTACATCCAGGATTTGAAAAATCAAGACATCGCCGACATAATGAACGTCTCACCGCGAACCATCGATGCTCACATCTACCGGGCACTGCGGGTATTGCGTGAGAAACTCAAATATATCCTGCCATTAGCTTTTTTTACGCTCGCTCGCTTAAGTGTTTTTAATATTAACTTTGTTAACTAATAAAGCGAATAGTTAATATACTCGCATGACTGAAGAAATAATAGCCAAATACTTGTCACGGCAATGCACCCCTCAGGAACTTGAGGAACTGGTGCAGTGGGTCGAGGAGTCGCCCGAAAACGCCAGAATGCTCATGGAGTTTGAGAAAACTTCATTGGCGGCAAAAAGCATATTTTCATCCCACGAGGACTCCACACAAAAAGCGTGGGAGACACTCAACCGCTCTCGTCGCCGCTCTCGAATCATGTCATGGATCGGAGCCGCCGCATGCCTTGCCATAGTAGCCACCGTGGGCATTTGGCTATTGTTACAACCCTCAAGCCCCAAAATGATATCCATAGCCACCGCCGACACCACCATGCTGCTCACCCTGCCCGACAGCACCACCGTGTGGCTCAACAGGAATTCTCATCTCGAATATCCGGAGACATTTGCCGACAACAGTCGCGAAGTGACACTGCACGGCGAAGCATATTTCTGCGTGGCAAAGAATCAGCTCAAACCATTCACCATCGACGGTCCTGATATGGCGGTAACAGTCACAGGCACCCGCTTCGACATGAAAAGCGACAAAAACGGCATTAACGAAGTGAGTCTCATTGAAGGCAGCGTACGCGTATCGCCCAACGGAACCAAGGATGGTGTGGACCTGCGCGCCGGACAGAAACTATCGCTCGACGCAGCCACCGGCACCATAACCGTCTCCGAGCTCCACACCGCACTCGATGCCGTATGGACCAACAACGTAATACCATTCCGTCACGCCAATATCCGCTCCATAGCCGAAGCACTCGAATATCTCTACGGCGTAACCGTCCACATAGGCAAAGACATCGACTGCAACCGAACCTATTCGGGCGGCATGCGCCACAGCGAGAACATCGACACCGTGCTCGACGACATGGTACGCGCCATACCCGTGCGGTACACCGTGAAAGGATCTGACATCTACCTGTCACGACGCTGACCACCACCCGGCACAAATCACTGAACACAATCATCCATGCCCTGCAAAGGCTCCACGGCACCATCTCACACAGACGGTGCCATATCTTTATCATACCGGTCTACTATATGCCCCAGAAAAAGCGGCATAAAACACGAAAAAAACGCTCTTGCAAAAAAATCTTTATTTTTCTCAAAAAACGATTAAGTCGTTTTATGTACTTATGTGTATAATCTAATAAACCATGAACATTTCTTAAATCAAATAATTATTTTCTAACCTTAAAACTCAAAAATCGCAGTGCAATGGAATTACTGAAAAAAAGCAGGTTGCGCATGCTCCTTCCGTTCGTAATGGCGGCAGTGTGTATGGCAGCATCGGCACAGATTACCATCACCACGACACCCAAATCGAAGGTGAACGATGTGCTCCAAACCATTAAGAAGCAGACGAACTACGAGTTTTTCTACGACGATGCCATCGGTCAACAGACCGTAAAGGCTACCAAGTTGGAAAACGTCTCTCTTTCCGATGCTCTCAACGCGCTCTTCGCGCAAACACCGATCAGTTACTCTATACGCGACAAATTCGTGTATCTGAGCATCAAAGACTCCAAGCCCGCTCCCGCAAAAAAGCAGGGCGAACGCCGCAAAATCACCGGCTCTATCCTTGATGAAAATGGTGAACCCATGGTGGGTGTGACCGTACGTGTCAAAGGCACCAACGCCGTTGCCACCACAGACTTCGACGGTAACTACTCCATAGTCACCGACGCTGCCAATCCCGTGGTAACAGCATCATACATCGGCTACAAACCCGCCGAAGTGAAACCCGCCGGCGAGACAGCCGACATGAAAATGAACCTCGAAGCCACAAGCCTCGACGAAGTAGTCGTTACCGCCCTCGGCATCAAGCGTTCCGAAAAAGCACTTACCTACAACACACAGCAAATCAAAGCCGACGAAATCACCGGTGTCAAAGACGCCAACTTCGTCAACTCACTTGCAGGTAAAGTAGCCGGTCTCAACATCAACGCATCCTCTGCCGGTATCGGTGGCGGCGCAAAAGTGGTTCTTCGCGGTACCAAATCTCTTTCAGGCAACAACAACGCCCTATACGTTATCGATGGTATACCCATGCCTTCGCTCGAACATAAACAGACCGAAGACCTATATTCCGGTATGGGACAATCGGGCGACGGTGCATCAATGATCAACCCCGAGGATATCGAATCCATGTCGGTACTCTCCGGCGCAGCCGCTTCCGCTCTCTACGGTAGCGAAGCCGCCAACGGTGTCATCATGATCACCACCCGCAAAGGCGTTGAAGGCAAGACTCGCGTCACTTACTCCAACTCCACTCAGTTCCTCAACGCAATCGCCACTCCCGAGTTCCAGAACACCTACGGAGCGGCTGCGGGTGAGTTCAAGAGTTGGGGCGCCAAATTGGGTTCGCCAAGCTCTTACGACCCCACCGACTTCTTCCAGACCGGCTTCAACGAAACCAATGCCGTTACCCTCACAGCCGGTAACGCCACCAACCAGACATTCCTTTCGTTAGCCGCCACCAATGCCGAAGGTATCATCGAGAACAACACCCTCGACCGTTACAACTTCACCATCCGCAACACCACCAATCTTATCAAGGACAAACTCCGTCTTGATGTCAGCGCAAGCTACATGAACGTCAAGGAACGCAACATGGTGTCCCAGGGTCAGTACATGAACCCCTTGGTTCCCCTCTACCTCATGTCACCCTCCTACAGTCTCGACACTTATAAGGTATTCGAGATGTACAATCCCGAACGCAACTTCAAGACTCAGTATTGGCCTTGGGGCAACCAGGGATTGGGCATGCAAAACCCCTACTGGATTACCCAGCGCGACAATTTCGTCAACCACAAGAACCGCTTCTCCATGAGCGGAGGTCTCTACTGGGACAACGTAGTGAAAGGCCTTAACATCAGCGCACGCGCTAAACTCGACTATTTCAACGCATTGCTCGAAACCAAATATTCGGCTTCCACTGATGCTATCTTTGCCGAGATGTACGGTGCCTACTTCAAGACCGATGCCACCACTCGCCAGATATACGGTGACGTAATGGCTTCCTACAACAACAACTTCGGTCCCGTATCATTGTCAGCCGTTCTTGGTGCTTCTATCAACGATGTAAATAACCGTTGGTTCTATCAGGGTGGCGACCTTGCTTCTGTAGCCAACCATTATACACTTGCCAACGTAAACCCCACGGGATCACACTACAAATCTTATGGTGAAGGTTACCACGACCAGAATCAGTCAGTATTCGGCACTGCACAAATCGGATACAAGGGTTATCTGTTCCTTGACCTTGCAGGACGTATCGACTGGAACTCGGCTCTTGCATGGACCAACACCAACCACGTAGCCTATCCCTCGGTAGGTGTATCCGCTATTCTCACCGACATGATTCCGGGTCTGCGCAACGAAGTGCTTTCATTCTTAAAGGTACGTGGATCTTACTCTGAAGTAGGTAATGCCCCCAAACGCTACATCGCATACCCCACTTATGAGTATGAGAAGACTATGACTGTCACCGCAACCAACTATCCCAACTCCGACCTGAAGCCCGAACGCACCAAAGCGTGGGAAGTAGGTTTATCTACTCGCTTCTGGATGGACAAAATCAAATTCGATATCTCTCTCTACAAGACATCTACCTACAACCAGCTCTTCAAACCCACCCTTCCGCCGTCGTCTGGTTACAAAGCCATATACATCAACGGTGGACAGATCGACAATAAGGGTATAGAAATAAGCCTTGGTATCAACCAACCCCTCGGACCGGTAGATTGGGAATCGAATTTCACATACTCGCTCAACCGCAACAAGATTGTCAAACTGCTTAGAGAAACCACTCTCTCCAACGGTTTGCAGGTTAAGCAGGATATATACGACATCGTGACACTCGGCAACGTCAAGAGCCGTTTGGTCGAAGGTGGTTCTGTTGGTGACCTCTACGTAACCACTCTCAAGCGCGACATGCACGGCAACATCATCGTCGACGACGTGAACCTCACCTTCAGCCGCGACGAAACCGCAGGTCCCAACCACGATGGATGGGTATATGCCGGTAACGCCGAACCCAAATACACCATGGGATGGCGCAACTCTTTCCATTGGAAAGGACTTTCGCTTGGATTCCTCATCAACGCCCGCATCGGTGGCCGCGCAGTCTCTATGACACAGGCATACATGGATGCATACGGCACTTCGCAGACTTCGGCTGCCGCACGCGACCTTGGCGGCGTGACCATCAACGACATTTTCGTTGCCGGTGGTGCTCAGAAGTACTATGAATACGTTGGTAACAACTCTGGTGAAAACTATGTTTACTCAGCCACTAACGTTCGTCTCGGTGAGCTTACGGTTGGCTACGATATCCCTGTCAACCGTTGGGTTAACTGGATTCAAGGCTTGAACGTGTCATTCATCGGTCGCAACCTCTGCTATCTCTACAAGAAAGCTCCTTTCGACCCCGAGCTCACAGCATCGACCAACATGGGTTGGAGTGGTCTTGACTACTTCATGCTACCGGCAATGCGCACTCTCGGTTTCTCTGTTAAAGTCAACTTCTAATGCAACCAATCAAAATGAAAAATATCAACAAACTTTCAGCATACATCGGCGGAGCCATACTGGCCGGAGGTATGTTCTTAAGCTCATGTACCGACAAGTTCGAGAGCTGGAACATCAACCCCGACGAGGTTACAGAAGACATGATGGATCGTGACAACCTCAAGACCGGTGCCCTCTATTCTCAGATGCAACGCGGTGTGTTCATTGTCGGTCAGGACAAAGGCGGTACATACCAGATTCACCAGATGCTCAATGGTGACAACTATGCCGGTTACCTTGCCAACATCAAGGACTCATACGATATAGGCAGCCGTCACCACGACCATTACTCCATGCAATCGAAATGGTTCACCAATCCTTTCGATGACACTTATCCCGAAATCATGCAACCATGGAAAACCATCTGCGAATCTACCGATGAAGGTGCCATGGACCGTGCAATGGCAACTGTGGTCAAAGTATTCGGAATGCACCGCATGACCGACAAATACGGACCCATTCCCTACAGCAAATTCGGTACTGACATTGCTGTGCCATACGATTCCCAACAGGACATCTACAATCAGTTCTTCAACGAGCTCGACGATGCTATCACTGTGATGAGCGATTATCTCAACACCGGTGCATCCACATACCTCGCCCGTTATGATAATGTTTATTCCGGCAACGTGGCTAAATGGCTTAAATTTGCCAACACGCTCCGTCTGCGCCTTGCCATGCGCATATCATACGTCGACGAAACCAAAGCCCGTACTGAAATCCAGAAAGCCATCGATTCACCCGCCGGATTGATGACTTCGGCTGCCGACGATGCCATACTGCACAATAATACCAACGGCTTCACATTCACCAATCCCATCTATGAGGTGACACAAAGCTTCAACGACATGCGTATGAGTGCTACTATGGATTGCTACCTCAATGGATACAACGACCCCCGTTTGGCTGCATACTACTTACCTAACAGCAAAGGTGAATACCGAGGTATGCGCAACGGTATGACCTCCGAATTCTCATCTATGGCAGCCGTGACCTCAGCTTCCAACTTCAAAAGCGACAGCGACCTCCCCTGGATGCACGCCGCCGAAGCCTATTTCCTCCTTGCCGAAGCAAAACTTCGTTTCGGTCTTGGAAGCGGAGATGTGAAAGATTTGTATGAACAGGGTATCCGCGCTTCATTCGCAAGTGCCGGTGTCACTTCAGGAGTCGACGGATACATCGCCAACGACACCGACGTACCCAACGATACATGGACCAATCCCGCCAATAACCAGAACGTCAATGTAAGCTCCATGGTATCATCGCTCCCCGTAGCTTGGGACGATGCCGCCGACACCGAGACAAAGCTTGAGCGTATTATGATTCAGAAATGGATCGCACTCTACCCCGACGGTCAGGAAGCTTGGAGCGAAATGCGCCGTACCGGATACCCCGGCTGGGTTCGCATCAACACCTATAGCTACGCTTCCGGTGTGTCAAACAACGACATTATCCGTCGTATACAGTTCTCTACCACCGAATTGACCAATAACTCCGCCAATGTTCAAGCTGCCATTCAGCTGCTTGGCGGTCAGGACAACGCCGGCACTCGCCTGTGGTGGGATGTTAAACGTTAATCACCCCTAACTATTATCACTAAGAATTATGAAACTTTTCAGATATATTCTTCCCATGGTGGTTCTCGGTTCGGCGTTCACCGCTTGCGATGACATCGAGAACATCGAGCCGGAAGATGTAAACAAACCTTACACTTACGGTCCGATATACTACCAGAACCTCCGTGACTACAAAGCGTCCGAACACGAAATTTGCTTCGGATGGTTTGCCGAATACAACACACCCATCTCCATGGGACGCAGTTTCCTCGGTCTCCCCGACTCAGTCGACGTAATCTCCCTTTGGGGCGGTATTCCAAGCGACCCCTCCATTATGGAAGATATGCGCTTCGTGCAGAAAGTCAAGGGTACAAAGATGCTCCTCGTTGCCATCACACGTCTTGATGCCGAACTCGATGTGCTTCCACACAAACAGTTCTGGAACGAAGTGAAGCAGATGCCCGCCGGTGACGAAAAAACCGAACTCACCAAAAAAGCTCTCGAGATGTATGCCGAATACTTCGTTGACCAGGTGTTTGAGAACGACCTCGACGGCTTCGATGCCGACAACGAGCCCGAAGGCGACATGAACGATGGAGACAACTTCCTTCACTTCTACAAGCACCTCGCCAAATACATGGGCCCCAATCCCGACCAAACCAAAGAGGAACGCCGCGAACTTATCCGCGAACGCTACGGCAATAAAGTGGCAAATCAGGAAGGTATCTGCGACAAGATGCTTTGCGTCGATGGTAACGGTCCGAGCGGATGCGCTCCCTACTCCAACTACTGGCTCCGTCAGGACTACGGTGGTGGTACAAGCTTCAGCTCCAGCTGGCCTTACAGCAAGCAGGTATTCTGCTGCAACGTCGGTGACAACTGGCAGACACCCCTCGACGAAATGTATCGTCAGGCTCGTGCAAAAGCTCCCGATGGTGGCATGAAAGGCGGGTTCGGTGCATTCTTCATCAATCGTAACTACCGCGTGACCGAGACTAACATCGAGCCTTATTACCACCTGCGTAATTGCATACAGATTCAGAATCCCGCAATATACTAATATTGAATCGACATGAAAAATTTCAAAAACATATATCTATTAGCAGGTGCGCTCGCACTCTGCTCCGTAGGATTCGTTTCGTGCGACGATGACGACGAATACGACTTCCCCGGAACCGACCGCACATTGGTATACGCCAAAGGCTCTACCGCCAACTACAGCGTTTTGGTAAGCCCCATTCTTACATCCTCTGGTGTTGATTTCTCGACCTATGCCACAGTCAACAAACGTGCGGCAGGCGACATCCGGGTAACTTATGTAATCGACAATTCGCTCATTGACACTTACAATGATGAAAATGGCACAGACTATATCGCTGTACCCGATGAACTCATTCTAATCGAGAATCCCACTCTCGTAATACCCAAAGGTGAAATGCAGTCGGCTGAAGCTTTCAATATCAAGTTGAATGACACTCCCGAAAAACTTGCGCTTCTCGACAAGGACAGCCGATACTTAATTCCCGTGCGTTTGGACGAAGCCAACGGTGGTGGCTCAGACATAAGCACAAGTCTCAACCGGCCAAGCTACATCACCATCGAAGTATCCAATAATGTTATCGCGACAGGCGAGGACACATCCAATGCCGGAACCGAAGTTACCGACTTCACCGGCTGGACAGCCACTTGCTCTACAGGCGACGATGTTTCCGCTATGCTCGACGGTAACAAGAACAACTACTTCCAAATCTCATCCGATTCACCATTCGATGTAACTGTTGACATGGGCAAGGAGTATAAGTTCGGTGCCATCAAAGGCATGCTCTACGAAATTTACTGGGGCAATTACGGATTTGACAACGGATCATTCCCCCAAGGTATGACGATTAGTGTATCTACCGATGGTACAAACTGGCTTGAGCTTGGCGAAAACCCTAATGGAGACTCATGGTCAGCCGCAACCAACATCGTATTCGCAGGAACCATCACCGCCCGCTACATCAAACTCGGAATCCCCGTAGTAAGCAGCTATTATGGCACATCGGCAGAATTCAACTGTGGTCTGTTCACAATCTTTGAGAAATAATGCTTAACATTAGAATCAACATGAAAAAATATATTTTAGGATCATTGGCAGCCGCTTCGCTTATCTTGGGGGGCTGCTCCAACGGTGAAGAGTTCAACGATGCCGTATTCATCACCGGCACATTGACCACCAACACCATCCGTGTAGCGGTAGACGGTGTATCGCATACTGCTTTCACGGTTACGTCCTCAGCCAAGGCGGCAAGCGACATCAAAATTGAGGTCGCTGCCGCGCCCGAACTGCTCGACGAGTACAACAAGAAGAATCAACGCAACTTCCAGGTTCCTCCCGTTGACGCTTACACTCTCGAAGACGGAATTGTCACCATCAAATCCGGTTCCAACGTATCCTCTCAGGCATCGCTCGTTACCGATGGCGATAAACTTGCTGAAGGCATCAGCTACTGTCTCCCCATCACCATCAAGGAAATAAGTGGTGCAGGACTGGACATCATGGAATCGTCACGTACCGCCTATGTGATGTTTACAAAGGTTATCAACATCAAGGCTGCAAATCTGGCTCGCCGCGGTGGTTTTAACGTTCCCCAATTCTGGGAAGTAAACAACCCCAACTCGCCCGTTAAGGCTCTTGGTGAGATGACCCTCGAAATGAAGGTGCTTCCTGTTGCTTTCGGTACTAATCCCCGCAATGGAAATGACATCAGCTCACTCTGCGGTTGTGAGGAAAACTTCCTCTTCCGTTTCGGTGACGGTGCCGGACAGCCCACCAACCAGCTTCAGCTTGCCCCCGGTAAGATTGGTACCGACCCATCCGACCCCAACAAGAACCCCAACTACGGATTCAAGGTAACCGACAAACTCTTCGAAACCGGTCACTGGTTGCATTTCGCTGCCGTTTACGATGGATCTACTCTGAAAATCTACCTCGATGGCGAGCAGATTTACAATGTGAACACCAAGGGAGGTATCGTGAACCTGTCACGTGCCTACGACGGTCACACTTGGGAAGATGGTTTCTCTATCGGTCGTTCGGCTGGCTACGCACGTTACTTCAACGGTTACATCTCGGAATGTCGCGTATGGAACGTAGCCCGCACTCTCGACGAACTCAACGCCGGTATCTGCTACGTTGACCCCACTACCGACGGTCTTGTAGCCTACTGGCGATTCAACGGCGAGACACAGGACGCCAACGGTACCGTACGTGACGAGACAGGTCATGGCTACGATGCAGTTCCTTTCGGAAGCGTAACCTACGTTGACAATCAGAAATGTCCGTACTAATCCCTGACCCTAAAAAGTGTTACCGAAAGATTTCAACTTGAAATCTACGAAACGACCAACTTTTTAACTTCATAATAAATTTACCCAACCCGGAGGGGGCGTGCCAGTGATGGTCCGCCCCTTTCATTTATTCCCCACCTCCACAAAAATTTTGACACCGATTGCCTATATTTCAGAATATATCGTTATCTTTGTAACAAACATTATTTTATTCATAGCATACTAAAAACACCATTAATGAATAATATAATATCAATTAATATCGCCAACCCACATGACATAGCCTTGCAGATAGCATCACGGGTGAAGTCACGTCGGCTCGAACTGAATCTGACGCAAGAAGGCATTGCATTGAGGGCAGGAGTCAAATTTGCCACTTACCGCAGGTTTGAGCAGACTGGCGAGATATCGCTGAAAGGATTGCTGCGCATAGGCTTCGCCTTGGACGCGCTATCGGATTTTGACACACTTTTCGCCCAACGACGCTATCAGACACTCGACGACGTACTGAACGAACAAACCATCACCCGCAAAAGAGGAAAAAGAAAATGAAAAGCATCAATAAAATCGAATACATAATATAACCTTTACCCCCCGTTGAACTCAATGGGGGTATTTTTTTCCATCAAAAGTGCATATTCGCATACTATTCCTCTCCACACCCGCTATCTTTGTACCCGCAAGCCACAGCTCCCTATTTTCCAATTCCGAGCTATTAAGTAATTTCACCCCATCACGTGTTATATCAATAACCGCGATTAAGTAACTTTGCTATCATGAATAAACTACGTCACATTATCACCGTCGTGCTATGTGCCATCACCATAACATCCATAGCACAGACGCCCAATAAATCAGTAAAATTCGATGAGATAATCCACGATTTCGGCACCATCGACGAAACCGCGGGTAAAGTATCGCACCGCTTCCGCTTCACCAACGTAGGCAGCGAACCCGTAGTGATGCTATATGCACGCGCCGGATGCGGATGCGTCCATGCCGACATCCCCAAGCAACCCATCCAACCCGGCAAGACAGGCATTGTGACCGTGACATTCGACCCCAACTACCGTCCCGGACACTTCAGCAAAGAGATAGCCCTGGTGAGCGACGGCAAAAAATTCAACCGCATTTGGGTAAAGGGCGACGTAAAACCCGGCAAGCACCCCATCAAGGAAAACTTCCGCTACGAATTCGGCCACGGACTCTACATGAACTTCAAGCGCATGGTATTCGGCACCATCAAGGAAGGGGAGGAAAAGACCATGAAGCTGAAATTTGCCAACGACTATCAGATCACCATGCAGCTCACATTCGAGATTGAGAAACCCGACCCCGACTTCACCGTAGTGATACCCACCGGACATATACTGCATCCCGAAGGCGACGGCATGATGCCCATTACCGTACGCGTCAACAAAGCATTCACCGGCGAGCGCACCGTCAACCTCATCCCCATAGCCAACGGCTACCGCCTATCCCCCCTCCCCATCGTAGTCCAATCCCGCCAATAACCCCATCCCCCATTCCTAATTCTTGCTCCGCAAGCGTCCTTCGGACGATAACCTAATTCCTAATTCCTAATTCCTCATTCCTAATTCTAATTCCCCCCATGTCCCGACTAATCTCCATAGCCATCACAGCCCTACTGGCACTCACCGCATTCGCCCGCACCGAAAAAGGCGACTACCTCAACCCCAATCTTCCCACCGACGCCCGTGTGACCGACCTCCTCAGCCGCATGACCGTCGAAGAGAAAGCAGGACAACTCCTTTGCCCCCTCGGATGGGAGATGTACTCCATCAAAAGCCCCAATCGCGTGGAAGTCTCCGACACCTTCCGTCGGCTCATCGACACACGCCACGCCGGTATGCTGTGGGCGGTATACCGTGCTGACCCCTGGACACGCAAGACTCTCGACAACGGTCTGAACCCGCGCCTTGCAGCCATGGCAGGAAACGCACTGCAGAAATACGTGATTGACCACACCCGGCTCGGCATACCCATGTTCATTGCCGAGGAAGCGCCCCACGGACACATGGCTATCGGAGCCACCGTATTCCCCACAGGCATAGGCATGGCAGCCACTTGGAACCCCGCTCTCATCCAATCCGTCGGCTCCGTCATTGGCACCGAAGTTCGCAACCAAGGCGCACACATAAGCTACGGACCGGTACTCGACCTCTCGCGCGATTCCCGTTGGAGCCGTGTAGAGGAAACTATGGGCGAAGACCCTGTACTCGCAGGGACACTTGGCGCGGCAATGGTGCGCGGTCTCGGCGGCGGCGACCTCTCACGCCCCGCATCCACCATAGCCACACTCAAGCACTTCCTCGCCTACGCCGTGCCCGAAGGCGGTCAGAACGGCAACTTCTCTACCGTTGGACAGCGCGACCTGCTGCAAAACTTCCTCCCGCCGTTCCACGATGCCGTCAACGCCGGCGCACTCTCCATCATGACATCCTACAACTCCATCGACGGCGTCCCCTGCACCGCCAACGGATCACTGCTCAACGACATGCTCCGCGACGACTGGAAATTCCGCGGCTTCACCGTGTCCGACCTTTACAGCATCGAAGGACTCTACGAGACTCACCACGTTGCGCCGACCATAACCGATGCCGCCGCCATGGCACTCAATGCCGGTGTCGACGTTGACCTCGGCGGCGACGCCTACATGAACCTCGTCAATGCAGTGAAAACCGGACGCGTCAGCATGGCGGACCTCGACCAAGCCGTGGCACGCGTACTCCGGTTGAAATTTGACATGGGACTATTCGAGAACCCCTACGTCGACCCCGACCGCGCGGCAAGCACCGTACGCTCCGACGCACACCGCCGTGTGGCACTCGACGTGGCACGCCAGTCCATCACACTCCTTGAAAACAAAAACGCTACCCTGCCGCTCGACCCCGCCAAAGTGCGCGTGGCAGTAGTAGGACCCAACGCCGACAACGCCTATAATATGCTCGGCGACTACACCGCACCGCAGGAACAGGGCAACGTGAAAACCGTGCTCCATGGCATACTCAGCCATCTGCCCGCCGACCGCGTCGAATACGTCAAAGGTTGCGCCATCCGCGACACCGCATCGGCAGACATACCCGCAGCCGTTCAGGCAGCGCTCCGCGCCGACGTGGTGGTGGCAGTCGTCGGAGGTTCCAGCGCACGCGACTTCAAGACATCATACATCGAGACCGGAGCCGCCGTCGTCGACGAGACATCACTCTCCGACATGGAGTCGGGCGAAGGCTATGACCGCGCCACACTCACACTCCTCGGCAAGCAGCAGCAACTTCTCGAAGCCCTCAAAGCCACAGGCAGACCGCTCGTGGTAGTCTACATCGAAGGTCGGCCACTCGAAAAAGGATGGAGCGCCGACAACGCCGACGCCCTGCTCACCGCCTATTATCCCGGACAGGAAGGCGGCACAGCCATAGCCGACGTACTCTTCGGCACATACAACCCCGCCGGACGTCTGCCATTCACCGTTCCCCGTTCCGTTGGACAGATTCCCATCTACTACAACAAACGCGCACCCAAATACCACGACTACGTAGACCTCGCCGCCACACCGCAATACCCGTTCGGTCACGGACTCAGCTACACCGACTTCAGCTATTCCGACCTCAAAGTCACATACTCACCCGACGGTATGCCCCGGAGCGTATCATGCAAAGTCACCAATACCGGCACACGCGACGGAGAGGAAGTCGTGCAACTGTACCTTCACGACCAAGTCGCCTCCACCGTCCAGCCCCTCATGCAGCTCCGCGCATTCAGCCGCGTATCCCTGAAGAAAGGCGAGACCGCTACCGTAAGCTTTCCCCTCACCGCCGCCGACTTTCAGATTATAGGCACCGACTACAAACCCATAGTCGAGCCCGGCGACTGGGACCTCATGATAGGCTCCTCATCAGCCGACATACGCCTCACCACCATCCTCACCATCAAATAACGCCCCCCGCAACAACGACCCCTAATAACGACCCCCCTCAACAACGACCCCTTCAATAACTAAACCCCTCAATAACCACCCCCTTAAATAACGAAAAACCTTTAACTTCATAACCCCCGACCGGTGCCCGGCCCCCAACATCCGGCGCACCGGTCGCCCTTTTCCCCCTCCGGAGCGAGGGCATCCTGCCCTCGTATAAAAACACCAACAAAACCCATTCCTAATTCCTCACTCCTAATTCCTAATTAAAAAATCCCCCCCACCTCAATTCCCCAACCCAAATTTTGAAATCCTGCATCCAATCACTATATTCGCATCCACAACCCCCAATCCTCCTCAAAAATGACAAACAGACCAAGCTACACAATCTCGCTGGAGGATACCACACGCACCTACGACGCCAACAGCAATACAGCCCCCGACCATTATTACCCCTTCGGACTCCCTATGGGATGCGGTTACAATACGTCCTTCCAAAAGTGGCGGTTCGGTGGAATACCGACACAATTTTATGGCGTTGGTATAAGATACGCCCCGATGCCATAATTAAACGAAAATACCCATTGCCACACAACATCTAAACGCCATACATCATGATGATAACAACAAAGGCAGAATAGCCATGACAGACAAACATTATATAGCAACGAATATAAATAGAATAGCCAAATGGATTTTGATTCCGATTATAGCCACAGTAGGAGTCGGTACAATATATCTATTAAGTTTTCCGGTCTGGTTTTCCCTTACACGAAAAACCACCAATACTTATAGCGATAGTATTGCTGAATCAAAAAATAACGGTTCTTATATTTGTTCATATAATGAGATTTCCAGACAACTTAAGGATTCCTATTCTAAATATGTACCCAATATAAAAGAAGCATTTATTGAACATCGGTACCACTACAAAAGTAAATACACGTGGAATGATGATTACGTAATAGTGGATTCTTTATTGGAACTTATCCTTATATTTGAGATAGACAGCATTACTCATCTGAATAAGGATTCAAACTGGAATATCAACAATTTCCATGGTTCAATGCCCCGCCTTACAAAAACAATATCAACAGATACGCTGCAAAACTTGGCTCCACCGGATACGGTAATATTGAATTTAGTTATTAAACATTGGTCAACCGAAAACAGTATGACTCATCAAATCCCAATGGGAATAATAAAACTCAAACGTGTGGATTAACCACTAAAATCCCCCTCATATTGAATAATCCATAGAAACATGAATCTTTATGTCTCGTGTATTTTTAATCCGACACCAAAACCTTGGACTAAGGAAGAACAAGATATAGCTGTGATAATTAATCAAAATGTCAACTCACGAGAGAATCTCATTCGATAAAGTTTTACCATGAAAAATTATTCCAATTTAGAACTCGGACTTCGTTCTTATTTTACATTCTTTGTCATACAGTTCATTTTGATAATAATATGGACTATTATATTTGGCAATGGCGGAATGCAATGGACCGGAGCGGGTATATACTCTTTATTAACATTAATAGTAATTGCACCAATCAATACCATAATAATACTGATATTATATCTAAATAAAAGTTGTAGAAATAGCCTGAGACGTACCGGATTTTTAATCCTTGAATCGACTGCATATTTTGTTGTATATTTTACGCTTTACGAATTACAACAGCACAATCATTATTTGGGCGAAATGCTACATCGCACACAAGATTCCCTTTTAGCACTAATAGTCCCTTACATCATTTTAGTCCCCTTATGCTTGATCTACATCTCGATATTTAACCATGTCCAAAAAAAGCAGCCCCACTTATAAAAACAGAGAACCTAAATGAATTCGAATCTTTTAACCTGCGCACTACTTACCTGATAAAAATTTACCGCTAAACCTAAGCCGCTGATAGAAATCCATCACTCGGCGGCTTTTTAACGCTAAATGTTGCGCTTGTTGATATGTTTTACAACATATCCCCTTGTCATGCAAAAGTCATTTAGTAATTTTGCTGTTGCAGACCGCAATAGCAGAAGCCCCGGTCGGGGGTAAAGCGAGGTGGGATGTAGTGAACATAATAAGAAAGCGTTTATCCGCGCTGATTCTTGACCATCAGAGATTCTCGCAAAATTTCAAATCGAAGTCAAGGGTTGTGCAACGGTAGATGCCCGTGGATATGTAATATCATGCATTCGGCAGAGTGCCTTGGGAAAGGTATAGCCGAACGCCATTGTTGCATATACAAGCGTGGGCTTCTGCGTTGCCGTCCGACTTCGATTAGGCAATGCGAGAAGCCTCTGATGGTAGGACGGCAACCGATACAGATTCCTACGCTTTTCCTTTATAAACCAATCTAATGCCAACGAGAGGAAGACCGCGGCAGGACGTTTTTTTACAATGAATAATATTGACCGACAGACCGTTCTTGAAAAATGGTGTAGTTTTGCCTTTGCTATAGCTATAAACGCGGTATAAAGGTTCGCGGCGCAGCAACATCTGGTGGCGCGAACTGACCTCATTACCCAACTATGGCGTGAGCAATGGGCTCAGTACGGCAATAGAAACCAACGACAAAGCCCGTGCAGTGGTCGTTAAATGGATTGCCAGGTTAGTATAGTATAATTTTCATTTTTAAATTTTTGCAATGGAATTCTTAGGTAAAATAAAGAAATCTGTCACTGAAACGGTGTCGGAGTTAAGTACACGTTCTGAAGATGTGCTTAGAGAAACGAAGGCACATGTTGCAGATGTAAGCAAAAAAGTAAGCGAATGCACTTCCAATATCGTTTCCACCGCAGTAAAAAGCACTGGGGAAGGAATATCATACATAGGAGATTCCATATCCGAAGCATCCGACGGTGACTATACCAAACTAAAGGAGATGGCATCCGCGACAGGTGATTTTTTGGCTGAAACCGCCAAAGACATGACCGGGATAAATGCCTATAATCACTATCAGGCAGCCCAAAAAAGCCGCGAGGAAGCGGAAATGATTGCACACAGAGTGGAAGAAGAGGTTGGCAAGGTTCGCTATCTTGCCAATGACCGCCTTCAATATATGGGCGATATTCGCATGGAAGCGCTCAAAAACACTGTGGGCAGATTCATCTCTATTGTCGAAAAGCTAAATCAAACAGTGCGGGACAATGAATATGAGATGTTTACCCGGATCGACATGACCGATGGCGAACTAAATGAAATGGAGACCATAGCCATTGACCAAAAGGAAATGACATCAACAATAGCCACTGGTATTGGAGCGACAGCTGCCGCATCCATAGCAGCAAGGAAACTTGCATTATATGGCGTACAGAAGTTAGCGACAGCATCAACAGGAACCGCCATAAAAAATCTCAGTGGAGCCGCCGCTCAGAAAGCGACAATGGCATGGCTTGGCGGGGGTGCGACAAGTGCCGGGGGCGGAGGGGTGGCACTCGGCGCGCAACGCCTTGCTATGATTGGACAGGCTGCAAGCGGAATCATGATTCTTACGACGGCTGCCACTGTTGCATCAATTTATTACTCTCAAAAGCATACCGAGGCCGATCAATATCTGGCAGACGTTAAAATATGGGAAGCAAAGACTTTGGCTGCCTGCGAGCTGATGAAACGGATTGTCCGACGCAGTGATGAAATCGCTACAATAACCACACGGCTTGAGACAAGGAGTATCGACGCGCTTGACTCTCTTGAGGAAATAGCCGATGAATTCGATTATCTCAACCCCGAACATGTTAAAACGTTCCAGAAAGCCGCTATACTCGTAAAGTCAACAAGCCAATTGTGCCGGACACCGCTCATTGACCAAAACGGCGAACTTTATGCCGGGTTTGATGCTGTAAAGCTTTCTTCAGAAAAAGTGCTTAATAAAAATTTGTGATTATGGACTGGAACAATTTATCAAGAACCATATCGAAGTCTATCGAATCCGCGCAGAAAATTGTGAATAAGGCAACTGACATAGTCGATTCTTCCCAAAAATATCTGGAAGTCATTCAGAAGGGCTCGGATATTCTGAAAGGAGATGATGGCATTGCTTCAAAAGGTTGCAGCCTTCTCAATCTTGCAAGTTCTACTATTAATGAACCGATGGGAGTTCAAGCAGCACAGCCGATAGAGATAGGTGAAACAGGTGAAAAGCTCCAAAACAGTGACTCGGACGAATCAGACCAAGATGGTTCCAATCAAATATGCATCAATGAAGAGACGTCTGGAGCGATAAGCGATGAATTTTCATTTGTTGATGTCGCTTCAATTGCGACAGGTGCAGAAGCCGTAAGTGCCATTGCCGCAATGGGGTCGGAAATAGCCAAGACCATCCGGATTTGCCAAATCGAAGAGACCAAGCGTACACAGATAAAGGCAAATATGGAAGTAGAGGTGGCACGCATAAACTCCATTTCAAAACTTCTGTCGGACTATCTTGACAAAACATTTGATGAAAGGGCCGAATTGTTCGACAATTACTTCCGTGTTCTTGACAAAGCTATAGCAGCGGGAGATGCAGCACTTATGTCAGCTACTCTTGGCAGCATCAACTCTCTCGCAGCCATGAGCCCTTTCAAAAATCTTGCAGATTTTGCAACCGTTCAGCAACAGCTCCGACAGGCTGATACTGAATGGGACATATAAATTTATAACCTTTAAATTTTTACATTATGAATCCAACTCAATTTAGGGCTACAACTAATTGTATGCCCCCCATCATGAACTTCACCCCGGCATCACAAATCAAGGAGATGGAGATTGAAAACCCGATGTACGATTACTTCCGTCAGATTACCGAGTATGAGATGCGTACCGTGAGCACAAAAAGTATCCATCGCGAGTCAACCCGCAAAAAAAGCGGTTCTACCGGTTATGTTACAGCAAGCGACACAAAAAATGCCGCTGACGACACTAAAAGCGTAAAATGATTCTTATCGTAACCAATAAGGAAGACATCCATCCGACACCCGTCATCGAACACTTTGAGAAAATGGGAATCCCGTTTTTCCGGCTCAATACTGAATCGTTGCTCTCTGACTATGAGTTTGAATGGTTGAGCAATTCGCATTGCGGTGATGACTTTCGTATCAAAAACCGGCATACGGGGCTCGAAGTGTTTGGACATGACATCAATTCAGTTTGGGAACGACGTCCGCTCGTTCCCACTGAATTGAGGTGCGTGAACTGCAAGGAAGTCAATGAACATAACCTAAAGGAAGCACATGGGTTCCTGTCATTTCTCCTTTACTATTTAGGTGATCGATATTGTCTTGGGCATCATCTTTATGATAGAAGTTCAGCATCCAAAATGCTCCAACTGAAACTTGCAAGACAGATGGGTATGAATGTACCGGACACATGTTTTGCAAATAATAAAGCGGATGTAAAGAAATTTGCAGATAACTATGATATCGTATGCCTTAAATCGATTGACAACGATAATATATGGTTTGAGGAGGATATGCAGGAGCATGTGCTATATACGCAGGCTGTTAAAAGCAGCGATTTACTGACACTTCCTGACGAAGCGTTCTCCCAAACTGTAACTTATCTTCAAAACTACATTCCCAAAGCATACGAATTAAGAATTACAGTAGTAGGCACAGAAGTGTTTCCTTGCAGAATTGACTCTCAGAAAATGGAACCGGGATTCGGAAAAATAGATTGGAGACAAGGACTTGACAAAGGGCTGCAACACAGCCAATGTCATTTGCCGTTGTATGTTTCTGACTTTTGCACTGCGTTTTTGAAAAAGCTCAATCTGAATTTCGGCTGTTTTGACTTCGTAGTCACGCCAAAAAACGAATATATATTTCTGGAGTGCAATCCCAATGGACAGTGGCTATGGATAGAACATGAAACGGGATTGCCAATTTCAAAAAGCATTGCGGAAACTTTGGCAATCCACGACAAAAAACAAACTGAAAAATTCAGCAGATGGCAACAGTAACAATCCAAGGAGTCTATCAACTCAACGGACCAAAGCCTTTCAGCCGAGTAATAGAGTGCGACAAATCCGAGACAGCATATTACTCGCAGATGATGGGCAACAAAGCACGGCAGGCACAATGGATACGCGCTAACTTTCCAGGAGCCAACACAGAAAAAGGATTTTCTATGTTTATAAATATTAAATAATCAATGAAACTACCAAAGAGATTACTTATCGGACTGAGTATTCCACTATTGGTCGGCTGCTCTAAAACCGACTACACCGAACTCTACCAGGAGATTAAATCGGTGGACAAAATGGTTTTTGCCACAATGGCTATTAGCAAAACAGCAAAAAAGGATAGATCCGGATGGTATGGCAAACGCATCGCAGTTTACTCCTATGATTCATACATGCGAGCCTATATCGACCTGTCAGCACTTCAAATGGACGACCTCGTTTTTGACGAGAAAAACAAAACGGTAAAAGTGACGCTCCCACCTGTAATAACTGAGATTACGGGCCGAGACATGGAAATGCATAAGGTGTACGAGAACATAGGTATGCTGCGCCAGGACCTCGATTCGAAAGAAAGGGCCGAAATAAAGGAACAAGCCAACAAATCTTTTAAAGAGGAGATTGAGGAAAATCCGATGTTCAAGGAGCAACTCACTGAAGCTGCGAAAAGAAAAGCCAGAAAATATTTTGAGGCAATCTTCGAAACCAATGGTTACACACCGAGCATAGATTTCAAATCGTAAATATCGTAGATTATGACTAAGAACATAAAAAACTTGATAATCCTTGCTGCCATATTGGTAGGTGCAATAGTTCTCTTCTTTTGGCTCGGAGCTCCAAAGAAAAGCATTGAGATTGGCAAAGGACAAATAAGCGACATAACTACAATGGCTCAACTCTGCACCGTCGACCTCTACAACGAAGTGCCTGTCCTTGACACAATAAACGACAAGGTTCTATTTGCAGTCCAGAAACAGCGGGGCAGCGTATCATTCGATATTGAGAACATGCAAGTTAACGCCGATGGCGATACTGTAAAAATAGTTCTTTCTCCTGAAATCGTAGAAATAAACGAAGCTACCGAGGACAATTCATGGCAAGTGATTGACTCGAAAAGCTTAAGCCTAAATGGATACAATCCTCTTGCGAGTGACAGATTGACAGACGAGGAAGAAAATCAGCTGAAAGCCAAAATCAAAGCAAACTCTAAGAAAATCCTCTATCATAATGGAACTATCGAAAGAGCTCGTGCAGAAGGTGTTAAAAATCTCCAGACACTGATGACGAAAGTTTACCGCAAACCGGTAGTCGTCACCGACCCAACTCCTAAAGGAGCTCACTACGATGAATACTAATAGTCGTTTCACTCCACTGTTTGTAGTGCTCGCTTTGTTTGCACTTTACCTGACTATCAAATGGACGTGCCGCCTAATTTTTGGATTGTTAGACTACGCATTGCTCATAGGTTTCTTATGCGCTATTGTTTGGTATATCAAGCTACCGGAGACTAAAAGGACACAATTCAAAAACACAATAAAGGTACGAATCAAATCTATATTCAACTGATATCATCATAACCACAATTCTGACTTGGTTTAATTCGGGTACATGCCACACGAATTAAGCCAAGTTTGTATATACATACCAATGGGAAAACCGCTACAGAGAAAATGCCGGTAAGAATACATAACCATGCTTTTTAGGCTCATCTTACGCAATAGATCGGGTAATGGATAGGCGAAATGGATTGCCTGAATACCAAAACAGGGAGAGTGGCGATTTGCGCAGTACAGCATTTAATGAAAAATTCCAATCCGGTTTAGCTATAAAACAAGCATTTTTACGAAATATCGCCACATTCTTAAACGAAAGAGTCGTAAGCCGTGAATCCATGAAAAAACTTTCATCGCTAAATTTGTTATATAGATGAATTAACGCTATATTTGCAGTGATTAATCCGTGTACACTGCACTTAACGAATACAGATTACTTTTTTCAATTTATATCTAAGACGCCGAGAGGCAGCCACTATTTATTTTACATTTAAACGATTTTCTATTATCGAACAATGATGGACAGCAATGAAAAGAAAAGCAAGCGTCCGCGTATAGGAGAGATACGCAACGCTGCAACTGAAGGCGAACACCCCGCTTATACAAGCGACAACACTGCCGACCATGCAACACGACCTTTCAACGGCGACAATCAGGGAGCATACCGCGAACGTCAGTACACATCGGGCCCCCGCCAGTACACCAATAACCGTCAAGGCGGATACAACCGTTACAACAACGACCGTGACGGCTACCGTCCACGTCCCCGTTTCGACAACGAACCTTCCGATAACGCTGCCGTGACCTCCGCCGCTTCCGAAGGCTCCGATGCCGTACAGGAAAACACCGGCTACCGTCCCAACAACCAGGGCTACCGCCGTTACGACAACAACCAAGGATATAACCGCCAAGGTGGGTACAACAACCGTCAGGGCGGATACAACAATAACCGTTATAACAACGACCGTCAAGGTGGATACGGCAACAACCGCCGTTACGACAACAACTCCGAAGGCGGCAGCTACGGAAACAATCGCCAAGGCGGATACAATAACCGTCAGGGCGGATACAACAATAACCGTTATAACAACGACCGCCAGGGTGGATACAATAACAACCGCCGTTACGACAACAACTCCGAAGGTGGAAGCTACGGAAATAATCGCCAAAGCGGGTACAACAACCGTCAGGGCGGATACAACAATAACAATCGCCAAGGCGGCTATAACAACCGTCAGGGCAACCGTCCCGGCGGACGTCAGCAGATGCGCCACAACGAATTCGGTATGCCGCACGGTGGCAAGAGTTTCGTTCCCCGCCCCAAACGTGTGGAATACGAAGCAGAGATTCCAGATCCAAACGAACTGATTCGTCTGAACAAATTCATGGCAAATGCAGGTATCTGCTCACGCCGCGAAGCCGACGAATTCATCCAACAAGGACTCGTGAAAGTCAACGGCGAGGTAGTCACCGAACTCGGCACTAAAATCTCACACAGCGACACTGTGGAATATGATGAAAAAGTAGTGGCACTCGAACGCAAATGCTACATCCTGCTCAACAAACCCAAAGACTGCGTGACCACATCCGATGACCCCAACGGCCGCACCACAGTGATGGACCTTGTCAAGAACGCCTGCGACGAACGCATATACCCTGTCGGACGACTGGACCGCAACACCACCGGTGTGCTCCTGCTCACCAACGACGGTGACCTCGCATCCAAGCTCACACACCCCAAATACGTGAAAAAGAAAATCTATCACGTATGGACCGACAAGGATATCTCCGAGGACGACATGCAGCGCATAGCCGACGGCATCGAACTTGAGGACGGTCCCATACATGCCGACGCCATAAGCTACGCTACCGAAACCGACCGTAACCAAGCCGGCATAGAAATCCACTCGGGACGCAACCGCATAGTACGACGCATATTCGAGAGTCTCGGATACCACGTGACAAAACTCGACCGCGTGTACTTCGCCGGACTCACCAAAAAGAACCTGCCCCGCGGACGTTGGCGTTACCTGACCCAGGAAGAGGTCAACTTCCTGAAGATGGGAGCATTCGAATAAACCATATCACCACCATTGCAATAAAAAGTGATTCATAAGATATGAAACGTACAAAAATAATTGACATATTCTCACCCGAACTCATCGGCTCCGAAGTGAGCGTGATGGGATGGGTGCGTACACGTCGTGGCAACAAACACGTGCAGTTCCTCGCCCTCAACGACGGCTCCACGATAAAGAATCTGCAGGTAGTCATAGACATGTCGAAATTCACAGACGATGACCTACGTGGAGTCACCACCGGTTCAAGCGTTCACGTCACCGGACGATTGGTAGAGTCCATGGGCAAAGGTCAGACCTGTGAAGTACAGGCAGACACCCTGCACCTCTTCGGTACAGCCGACCCCGACACATACCCCTTGCAGAAGAAAGGCCATACCCTCGAATTTCTCCGCGAGAAGGCACACCTGCGTCCCCGCACCAACACATTCGGAGCCATACTACGAGTGCGCAGCACACTTGCATTCGCCATCCACAAATTCTTCAACGAACGCGGCTTCTTCTACCTCAACACTCCCCTCATCACAGCATCGGACTGCGAGGGAGCCGGAGCGATGTTCCAGGTAACCACACTCGACCTCAACAACCTGCCTCGCACAGAGGAAGGTACTGTCGACTTTTCGGCTGACTTTTTCGGTAAGCCCACAGCTCTTACCGTGAGCGGACAGCTCGAAGGTGAGCTCGGAGCCACAGCATTGGGTGCCATTTACACTTTCGGTCCCACATTCCGTGCCGAAAACTCCAATACACCCCGACACTTGTCGGAATTCTGGATGATTGAACCGGAGATGGCATTCTACGACATCACCGACAATATGGACCTCGCCGAGGACTTCATAAAGTACTGCATACGCTACGCCCTCGACAACTGCAGCGACGACATAGACTTCCTCGCACAGATGTACGACCCCGAGCTTGTGGACCGTCTGAAATTTGTGGTTGAGAACGACTTTGTGCGTCTAAGCTACACAGAAGGCGTGAAGATACTCGAAGAATCGGGCCGTAAATTTGAATTCCCCGTTTACTGGGGCGCCGACCTTCAGAGCGAACACGAACGCTTCCTCGTGGAGGAACACTTCAAGAAACCGGTAATCCTCACCGACTACCCCAAGGATATCAAGGCATTCTACATGAAGCTCAACGACGACGGCAAGACCGTACGCGCCATGGACGTTCTCTTCCCGAAGATAGGCGAAATTATCGGCGGTTCGGAACGCGAAGCTGACTACGACAAACTGCTCGGACGTATCGAAGAAATGAACATACCTATGAAAGATATGTGGTGGTATCTCGATACACGCCGCTACGGTACAGTACCTCACGCCGGATTCGGATTAGGATTCGAACGTCTCGTACTCTTCGTCACCGGTATGACCAACATCCGCGACGTGATACCCTTCCCCCGCACACCCAACAACGCAGAATTCTAATACAGAGGGTTCCCTCCCCTCGACACTCATAAATATTAGTCCAATCAGTCCCTTATACGATTGATTGGACTAATGATTTTTCTAATATGCCACTAATCCTATCCATACTTGCATCGCCACGACACCACGGCACCACGGCATCGCTGCTCGATGCCGCTGAAAACGCCGCACGCTCCCAAGGCTGCACAATAGAGCGCATCAACATCAGTTCACTGCGGTTCGCCCCCTGCATGGCATGCATGAGCTGCCGCACATCCGGACAATGTCCGTTGCCCGCTGACGACGCCCACCGCTTTGCACAACTCCTAACACAAGCCGACGCCATACTTATCGCCACACCGACCTACTGGGGAGGTATGCCCGGCACGCTGAAGGCGTTGCTTGACCGCACCGTCTACGCATTCATCGACACCTCCTCCCCCACCCGGTCCATACCTATCCCTCTGCACCGACACAAACCGGCGGCCGCCATCATCACATCCACCGCCCCATGGCCCGCCAATATCATGCGCATATTCACAGACGTATCAGGCGACATACAACGCATACTCCGTCCTTCAGGCTTCCGCATCATACCCTTCTTGAACATAGGAGGCACCCGACGGCTACACCCGCTACCTGAAAAGCAATTGGACAAGGCAACGGTACTTGGGACAAGGCTCGCCCGCAACGCTTTTAAATTTGCCATGTCGCGAAATAAATAGTAACTTCGCAGTAGAATTTCTACTTACTAAACATTATCTTATACATTATGGCTACAGCATTGGTTAACACCGATTTTAACTTCCCGAATCAAACAGGAGTGTATCACGGAAAAGTGCGCGACGTCTATTCCATAGGCTCCGACACACTCGTAATGATAGCCACTGACCGAATTTCGGCATTTGACGTCATACTTCCCAAGGGCATTCCCTACAAAGGACAGGTACTTAACGAAATAGCCACATACTTCCTCGACTCCACCGCCGACATCGTCCCCAACTGGAAACTCGCTACCCCCGACCCCATGGCAGCAGTGGGCATACGTTGCGAAGGTTTCCGCGTAGAGATGATTATCCGTGGTTACCTCACCGGAAGCGCATGGCGCGAATATCAGGCAGGCTGCCGTGAACTGTGCGGAGTGAAGCTCCCTGAGGGTATGCGCGAGAACGAACGCTTCCCCGAACCCATCATCACCCCCACCACCAAAGCCGATGCCGGCCACGATGAAAACATATCACGTGAGGAAATCATAACTCAGGGCATAGTCAGCGCAGAAGATTATGCTATAATGGAAGATTACACACGAAAACTCTTCGCCCGCGGCACTCAGATGGCAGCCGAAAAAGGCTTGATACTCGTGGACACCAAATACGAATTCGGTAAGCACGACGGCAAGGTATATCTTATCGACGAGATACACACCCCCGACTCATCACGCTACTTCTACGCCGACGGCTATGAAGAACGTTTCGAGAAGGGACTTCCCCAACGTCAATTGTCAAAAGAGTTTGTGCGCCAGTGGCTCATAGACCATGGTTTCATGGGCAAGGAAGGTCAGCAGGTACCGGAAATGACCGACGAGTTCATCCAGTCAGTATCAGACCGTTACATCGAACTTTACGAGCAAGTGACCGGACAGCCGTTTGTCAAAGCAAGCGAAAGCAATCTTGCCGACCGCATAGCCGTAAACGTACTCGACTGCCTGCAAAACATCAACCGATAATATTATCACCCTGCCTACAAATTCGACCAGTGAACTGCGAGAGCATAAATCCATACAACGGCGACAGCCGCAACAAGACCCAGCAGGTACGCGAGATGTTTGACAACATCGCACCTGCCTACGACTTCATGAACCGCGCCATGACATTCGGTATAGACCGGATATGGCGCCGCAAAGCCGTGGATATGCTCAAAGCCCATCCCCACAGCACCATCCTCGATGTAGCTACCGGGACCGGCGACCTCGCAATATTGCTTGCACGGCGTACAGACGCCACAGCAATCACCGGGATAGACCTGTCGGAAGGTATGATTGCCGTAGGGCAACGCAAGATAGCCGATGCCGGACTATCGGACCGTATAACGCTTCATGCCGGTGACTCACTCGCCATGCCGTGGGAGGACCACACGTTCCATGCCGTAACCGTAGCATACGGTGTACGCAACTTCGAGAACCTCCTGCAGGGCTACCGTGAGATGCTGCGCGTGCTGCGTCCCGGAGGTACAATCACGGTCATTGAACTATCTACCCCCACCTCGCCGATTATCAAGCCGCTGTACCATCTGTACACACGGCATATAATCCCTATTGTGGGACGGATGGTATCGAAAGATGTACGCGCTTACGCATATCTGCCTGAAAGCATAGCAGCCGTACCCCAGGGACCGGAGATGACAGCAATCATGAAGCATGCCGGATTTACCGACACGCGTTACCACCGTCTCACATTCGGCACATGCACCATATACACCGGCAGGAAACCATCGGAACAAGAATAAACAATACAACCAACAAAAAACATAGTATAAACATGAATTTATCAAAAATCGCTCTTGCAATGGCTTTGACGCTTACAGCAACCGCAGGTGTCTCCGCCGCCGAGGAACACCTCAAGAGCTTAGACGCCTCACAAATCGATAATTCGATACCCGCAGGCACTGACTTCTACCGTCACGTAAACAAAAAATGGCAGGACGCCAATCCTCTTACCGCCGAACACGCCCGCTACGGAAAATTCAACATTCTTTCCGACTCCAGCGAAGCCCGTGTAAAGGATATCGTGCTCAATCTCGCAGCCACCAATCCCCAGCCCGGTACCGTGGCATTCAAAGTGTCCACAATCTACAATCAGGCAATGGACTCCGCACGCCGCAACGCCGAGGGTGCCGCCCCCATACAAGCCGACCTCAAGAAGATTGAGAACACACCTCACGAAGGTATGGAAGACCTCTTCATGTGGATGCACGCCAACTATGCCAGCCCGTTCTTCGGCGCCGGCCCCCAAGAGGACCTCGCCAACTCACAGGTATATGCCATGTATGTGAGCGGTGGCGGACTCGGACTGGGCGACCGTGACTATTACCTTCAGAATGACAAACGCAACAAAGAGGTGCGCGAAGCTTACCAAAAGCTCATAGTCAATCAGATGATGAATGCCGGCTTCAAGAAAAAAGACGCCACCCGCATCATGAAAAACGTGATGAAGATTGAAACCGCCATCGCTGACTCGACATGGACTCGCGAACAGAGCCGCAACATCCCCGCCATGTACAATCCCCGTACATTCGCACAACTCAAGGAGATGTATCCCGCCATCAACTGGGACCGTTTCTTTATCGAGACCATGGGTATCCCCTCACCCGAACAGGTGATTGTAACCGAAATCAACACCGTGAAGCAAGCCAACGACCTGATGGCATCGCTCACCGACCGTGAAATCAAAGATTACTACCTCTGGAAATATGTGGCACAGGCAGCCGGTAAGCTCAGCGACAAGTTCACTGACACCGCATTTGAATTCAGCAAAGTGATGAGCGGCGTACAGCAGCAGCGTCCCCGTTGGAAACGTGCGCTCGGCGCCACCGAAGGTGCCATGGGTGAAGCCGTAGGTCAACTCTATGTTGAGAAATACTTCCCCCAATCATCCAAAGACTACATGATCGGTCTGGTAGAAAACCTCCGCACCGCCCTCGGCAAGCATATCCTGCACCTCGAATGGATGAGCGACGACACCAAACTCAATGCGCTTAAAAAGCTCAACGCATTCACAGTTAAAATCGGCTACCCCGACAAATGGAAAGATTACTCCACAATGGAAATCGACCCCAACCTTTCGTATTACGAAAACATGCACAACGTGGGCATGTGGCATCAGAAGGAATACTATAAAAAATGGGGCAAACCCGTTGACCGTACCGAATGGGGAATGACACCTCAGACCGTCAACGCATATTACAATCCCCTTGCCAATGAAATCGTATTCCCCGCAGCCATCCTTCAGGCTCCGTTCTTCGATCCCGAATCGTCAGATGCTGAAAACTACGGTGGTATAGGTGTGGTAATAGGTCATGAAATGACTCACGGATTTGATGACCAAGGCCGCAACTTCGATGCCGAAGGCAACATGGTGAACTGGTGGCAACCGGAAGATTTGGAAAAATTCACTGAAATGACCAAGGGTCTCGGCGCACAGTTCGACGCTGTGGAAGTGCTCCCCGGCCTTCATGCCAACGGTACTTACACCATGGGCGAGAACATTGCCGACCAAGGCGGCTTGCGCGTTGCCATGACCGCATTCCTCGATTCTCAGAAGAAGAAAGGCGTGGATGTAGAGAATGTGAAAATCGAAGGCTTCACCCCCGCACAGGTATTCTACATGAACTACGCTAACCTCTGGGGACAGAATATCCGCGACGAAGAGATTCGCTCACTCACATCAGGCGACGTACACTCATTGGGTGAAAATCGTGTGAATGTGACACTGCGCAACCTCGACCCCTTCTTCAAGGCATTCGATATCACCGAAGGTCAACCGATGTTCCGTCCTGTTGAAGAACGTGTAATCATCTGGTAACGGATTAAGGGTATAATTCAGAAAATACCGATACCATTCAAAGCGGCGTGTCTCGATAGGCACGCCGCTTTAGTTTTAACCCTTTTATTTTAGTCCTTTTCAGTAACATGCGCCATTATGCAACAATACCAATACGCACTAATAGGAGTACGGTATTAGATAATGACGCATGCTATTTTAAGTACCGGTCAAACAGCATCAATGGCGCAGGTTCCTTACGGTCTGCGCCATTGATGTGTTATTGGATATTAAGCGGATGCCGGCTTATTCGCCCAATGCTGCGGGAGCATTGTAGACACGGGCTGCAAGCTCCTGATCGAGCATGTACTGACCCATGCCGTTGTCGCCTATCATAGCATACTTGTCGATGAGTTGACGGGCATTGTCCTCCTCTTCAACCTGTTCGGTAACGAACCAATTGAGACGGTCGCGGGTGGCATAGTCGTTTTCAGCTTCAGCTATGGCATAGATGTTGTTGATCATCGCGGTCACTTTCTGTTCATGCTCCAAAGTAGCCTTGAAAGCATCGAGAGGAGACTCCCATGAGGTGGGTACCGCATCAATAGCTTTCAGAACCACACGACCGCCACGCTGATTCAGATAATTGATGAAAATCTGGGCGTGAGCCTGTTCTTCCTGAAATTGGATTTTAAACCAATTTGCCACACCTTGACGGCCTTCAGCCTCGAAGTGCATGCTCATGGAGAGATAGAGGTATGCCGACCAAAATTCGGCATTGATTTGCGCATTGATAGCGTCTTGAATTTTGTTGCTTATCATATCTTTTATGATTTAAAAGAACTTTCTGATTATAGTTTTATCGGTTCAAATAACGTACTTGCATTATTTATCGGCGTCCGCCCTTCTTGCCGCGCTGTTTCTCCTGTTCACGCATCATAGCCTGCTGACGACGCTGCGCTTCTTCCAGACGAGCCATGAAACCGCTTTTCTTTTTAGGTTTGCGGGCATTCTCGCGCATTGTGGCACGCACCTTTTCCTCGTCAACCACCTTGCGGAATATGTATGTCTGTATGATGGTGATGAGCAGTGACAGGAAGTAGTAGTAGCTCAAGCCGGATGCATAGTTGTTGAAGAAGAAGAGGAACATAACCGGCATGAGATACATCATCCACTTCATTCCGGGCATGGAATTGCCGCCGGGCTGGCTCTGCATGTTGATGCGTGTGTAGATGATATTGACAACAGTCATGAGCAAGCAGAACAAGCTGACGTGATTGCCAAACGTGCCTGAGATGAACGGGATGTGTGTACTCCAGCTCCAGATGGCATCGGGAGCCGAGAGGTCCTTTGCCCAGAGGAAAGATTCACCACGCAATTCGATAGCCGAGGGGAAGAAGTTGAACATAGCCACAAGAATAGGCAACTGCAGCAACATGGGCAAACAACCGGAGAAGGGGCTTGCGCCGGCACGGCTATATAATGCCATAGTTTCCTGCTGACGCTTCATGGCATTTTCATTGCCGGGATACTTATCATTGATTTCCTTTATCTCCGGAGCAAGCACACGCATCTTTGCCTGTGACATGTAGCTCTTGTAGGTGAAGGGGAAGAGGATTATCTTGATGAATATAGTGAGGAGGAGTATTATTATACCATAATTGTGGATGAACTGACCGAAGAAATCAAATACAGGGATGACGATGAGGGTGTTGATCCAACGGAACAGTGTCCAGCCCAACGGAATGAGCTTGGTGAGATGAAGATTCTCCTCGGGAGTAATCTGATCCTGCAAATCGGAGAGAAGCGGATAAGAGTTGGGACCGAGGAACCATGTGAAAGAAGCGGGATTGGCATGGGTGGAAGAGTAGTCCATCGTGGCTTCGGTGCTGAGAGACTTCAGATAATCGTTGTCGTCGAGTTTCTCTGAGCCGAGTATGGCACTTGAGAATGTGGTGGCGGGTACAAGGACAGCCGAGAAGAACTGGTTTTTATAGCCAATCCACTTGATGCGCTCGTTAAGTTCCTCGCGGTCGGATGATGTCTCACTCAGATTATCGACATCGCCATTGGCAAACATGTAGTACAACGCACTATTGCGTTCCTCGAACATGCGTCCGGCTTCATTGCGCTCCATCTTCTGCGACCAGGAGAAATCCATGGTTGCCACGCTCGGCGGTATCACCACATTCATGCCCTGCTGCACCACGTCCATCTTCACCAGATAACCGGTGGAAGGGAGAGTGTAACGGATGCCCCATACGGCACCGTCGCCAAGGTCGAGCTGCATGAGGACAGTGCTGTCATTCTCCACCACAGGGGTAAAGAAGAACTCGCGGGTATCGAACCGCTGATTGGATGAGGTGAGGGTGAATCCGTAGCTGTCGGTGGCACCGATAGGTGTTACGGCAGTGGAATCGTAGGTCTGGTAATCCTTGAGAGCGGCACGTGCAATGACACCACCTTTATTGGAAATCTCCAGAGCCAATACATCGTTCTCGAGCTTAACAGTGGTAGAGTCACCTGCCAGATGGCGGGCAAACCCCTTGTACTTGGCAGCGTCAGCAAGAGCTTTCTTCAACTTGGACACCGCGCGGGCAGCCTCGGCATTGCTTATCGAGCTGTAATTGGCAGCAACGATATCAGCCACAGGCACCGTGCCGTAGTCGGTGGTAACCGTACCGCCCAAAACATTGTCGGAGGATAGCGTAAGCACCACATCAGATGTTGCCAAACGATATCCGCCGGTAACTGAATCAGCGATACCGAGAGTCTTAACCGTATTGATGATTGCGCTACGTTCCTGAGCGCTAATAGAGTCAACGGTCAAAAGATTAGAGTTGTCGGAGAGTTCTGCCGCCTGCTGTTGCTGTTCGAGACGTTCGCGTTCCATGCGGGCGCGCTCCTCCGCCGATGGTTGGTTGATGTACATGAAGCCTAATATCACGGCTCCCATAAGCAGCATACCCCAAATGGTATTCTTATCCATATCTTTCAGGTTATATGTTGTTGTTATAATTGATTCATTTCACGCTTCCTGCCATAATCTATAGCCGCTTTTACAAATGACACGAACAGCGGGTTCGGTGCCAATACGGTGCCGGTGTATTCGGGATGGTATTGCGTACCTACCCACCACCGCATACCGGGAATCTCCACGACTTCCACAAGGTGAGTGGCGGGGTTCTCACCCACGCAGCGCATTCCGGCACGCTCAAATTCAGCACGATAGTCGTTGTTGAACTCAAAGCGGTGACGATGACGTTCCTTGACTTCGGTAGTACCATAAGCCTTGGCTGCGGTGCTGTCTTCCGCCAAGCGGCAATCGTAGGCACCGAGACGCATAGTGCCACCCATGTTGGAGATGGATTTCTGTTCCTCCATGAGGTCAATGACATTGTGCGGAGTGGTAGGATTCATCTCGGTGCTGTTGGCGTCGGCATAACCGAGCACATTGCGTGCGAACTCTATGACCATGCATTGCATACCGAGACAGATTCCGAAGGTGGGGATATCGTGCTCGCGACACCATTTCAAGGCGATGAATTTGCCTTCGATACCACGCTGTCCGAATCCGGGGGCTATTATCACACCGTCCATATCTTTGAGCATCTCATCGACATTTTGGTCAGTGAGTTTCTCGCTGTGGATGTACTTCAGTTGGAGCTTACGGTCGTTGTAGGTGGCTGCCTGGAAGAGGGACTCGTTGATGGATTTGTAGGCGTCCTGCAATTCCACATATTTTCCAACCAATCCGATGGTGACCACTTTTTCGGCACGTTTCATCTTGTCGAGGAAATTCATCCATGGCTCCATGTGCGGCTCGCCATGCGGCGCCACGCCCATCTTCCGCAACACGGTCTCGTCGAGATGCTGTGCGTGCATCATCACGGGCACTTCGTAGATGGAAGGCAGGTCGATGGACTGCACCACGGCATCGGGAGCGACATTACAGAACTGCGCAATCTTGCGTCGCATAGCCACGGGGATGTCGCACTCGGTGCGGAGCACCAACACATCGGGCTGTATGCCCAATTGCTGCAACTGCTTTACGGAATGCTGCGTAGGCTTGGTTTTCAATTCCTTTGCCGCCTTGAGATATGGCACGTATGTGAGGTGTATGCACAGGCTGTCCATGCCCAGCTCCCATCGCAACTGACGCACGCTTTCCAAGAACGGTAGCGACTCTATGTCACCAACAGTACCTCCGATTTCGGTAATGATGAAATCGAAATCGCCGGTATTGCCAAGCAGTTTCACATTGCGTTTTATCTCGTCGGTGATGTGCGGGATTATCTGCACTGTCTTGCCAAGGTAATCGCCACGACGCTCCTTATCAATAACACTCTGATAGATGCGTCCGGTGGTGATATTATTGGCACGTGTTGTGGGAACGTTTGTGAATCGCTCGTAGTGCCCGAGGTCGAGGTCGGCTTCGTGTCCGTCGACGGTCACATAACATTCACCATGCTCATAGGGGTTAAGCGTACCGGGGTCGATGTTGATGTACGGGTCAAATTTCTGTATCGTAACCCGATATCCCCTTGACTTCAACAGGCATGCCAGTGATGCAGAAATGATGCCTTTGCCTAACGACGACACCACTCCACCGGTCACAAATATATACTTGGTTTCCACGCCTTGAAATTGTTTGTTTTATCAAAGCACAAAAGTACAAATTTTTCGCAACACCTAATCACGCCACAGGTCTTTTTGATAAAGTTATTTTGTGTATGGATGTTAGATAGTGTTTCCAGTATGTCAATGTGCTCTTGCCAGTTCAATTAGGAATGTGGAATTAGGAATGAGGAATGGGGGTGGCGGGGGGCGGAGAGAGGGCATCTTGCCCTCTTTTTGATGGGTGTGGGTGGGCGTATATGGTAGGACTTTAAGGTCGGTAGGGACTTTAGGGGCGTGTGGAGGGTTGATGGGGTGGTTTTTATACGAGGGCAGGATGCCCTCGCTCCGACGGGGTTGTGGGCGGCGTTGTGGGTTGTGCGAGGGCATCCTGCCCTCGCCCCGGGTTGCTCTCGCTCCTATTGAGGGTGTTTTTAAGGGGAGGTGTTCGATGTGGGGGGTGTGGAGAGGGGGGCGTTGTTTGGGGTCGATGTACCAGGGGCGGTTGTGGAAGGGAAGGAGCTTGCTTAAATTAGGAATGAGGAATTTGGAATTAGGAATTGGTTTCTTGTGCGGGGGTTCGAGGTAGTAGGTGGG